>JAEEGL013563898.1_pt1 | contig 12315 bp, 9 predicted proteins | sample 9134231 | NCBI WGS metagenome assembly JAEEGL01 (sample SAMN16246548, study PRJNA631951) | gut metagenome | biome: gut microbiome; feature: rumen; material: fiber-attached | host: Bos | place: Iran: Karaj | collected 2018-10 | reverse complement strand
TTAGTCATATCAGCATGTTCATCTGTAATAACTGGTATTGGTTTATTTACTAAAGGTAAAATAACATTTTTACCAACATATTTTTTATATCTTTCATCTTTTTCATTAACTGCTACAGCTGTATCACCAAATAATGTTTCTGGACGTGTTGTAGCAATATCTAAGAATTCTTCACTATCTTCTAATTTATATTTAATATGATAGAAAGCACTCTTTTCTTCACCATAGATAACTTCTTCATTAGATAGTGCTGTTTGTGCAGCAGGATCCCAGTTTATTATCTTTTCTCCACGATAGATTAAGCCTTCATTATAGTAATCAACAAATACTTTTTTAACAGCTGTAGATAATCCATCATCTAAAGTAAATCTTTCTTTAGTATAATCTAAAGCTACACCAAGTTTTGCCCATTGTTGTCTTATGATGTCCCCATGTTCATGAGTCCAATCCCAACAAGCTTCTAAGAATTTTTCTCTACCATATTCATATTTATCAATACCTTGATCTTTTAATCTTTTAACAACCTTTGCTTCAGTAGCAATAGCTGCATGATCCATACCAGGCAACCAAAAAGTATCAAAACCTTCCATCTTTTTATAACGAATAATAATATCTTGTAAAGTAACATCCCAAGCATGTCCTAAATGTAATACACCTGTAACATTAGGTGGAGGAAGTACAATACAAAAAGGTTTCTTATCACTTTCTTCTTCACATTTAAAATATTCTTTATCTAACCATTTTTGATATTTATCTTTTTCAACTTCATCATGGTTATACTTCTTTTCTAATTCTTCCATTTTTTAACCTCTCTTTACAATATTTTTGAAATTCTTTATAAATTTTTTCCAAGCCCTCATGTCCTTTTAAACGTTCATGATAGCATTTATAATATTTCATTAATTCTTTTAAACAAATATCATTATAAACATTAAATATAAATGAATATCTAACTACATAAGTATCATTCATATTTCTTTCATATTTTCTACTTACATTTTCATGTCTCATAAAACTGTCGTAGACTCGTTTACTTATTTTAGCTCTAGATGGTTTAGTCTTCTTTTCATCTAAACAACCAAATAAATATATTATATCTATCTTATCAGTATCTCTAATAAGTTTACTATGCATCATAGTTCTTTCATCATCGACTTCTTCTAAGACATTTTTATTATGATTTTTAACAGCATGTTTTATTATTGTATACCATTCTTTTTTTAAATTAAATTTTTCAATTAATCCTTTATCAAATAATTGCTCACAACTGTAATCTGCATGATCAATACTATCTATATCACTATATGTATTGTAGACTCGTAATTGTTCGAATCTACCAATGTCGTGTAATAAGCCAATTGCTTTAGCAAGTTCGACATCTTCTTCACTAAAGCCTAACAATTTAGCATATTTTTCTTGTAATTTCATCACTCGAAAAGAATGGTTATACTTTAATTTAATATCCAAATTATTCATATCATAACCACTAACATATTCTGTAAAAGCATCTTCTAGCATTATTACACCCCTTTCAATAAAAAAAAGTTATAATCTAAGGACGAGTAAAAACCCGCGGTACCACCTTAGTTTATAACTTCTGTTATACGACTTTAAATATTTAACGCATATTAACGATATACTCCCAAGCTACCTTCATATGTTAAAAGCATTTGTTCCCACCAACCACAAATTCTCTTTGCCTTTTAGGACATACTACTCCTCTTGTTCAACGTATTTAAGTGTATTATAAAACAATAAATTTGCAAAATCAACTAAAAGTATTGAGGAAAAAAATTGAATGTTGTATAATTATAAAGTAAGAATAAGAATGGGAGTGAAGATATGTTTCGTGAATTCAATTATGATACACAACCTATAGTAGAAATAGTAAACGAAATAATCGCTGATGCTGTTAAGAACCGTGCATCAGATATCCATTTCGACCCTACACCAGATAAGTTAAAGGTCAGAATGAGAATCGATGGCGACTTAGTAGATTATGCATATGTCCCAGAAGTATTAAAGAAAAACTTAACTACTCGTATAAAAATTATTTCAGGTATGAATATTACTGAATCACGTCTACCACAAGACGGTGCCATTAAAACAGAATTAGATGGCCGTCCATTGGACATGCGTGTTTCCTCATTACCTATCGTCGATGGCGAAAAAGTAGTTATCCGTGTTCTTGACTACTCTACAAGTTTAAAAGGTATTGAAAACATTGGTATTTCTGATGTTAACCTTGAAAAAGTAAAAAGAATGCTTGCATTACCAAACGGTATCATCTTAACAACAGGTGCTACTGGTTCAGGTAAATCAACTACAACATATGCAATGTTATCAGAATTAAATAAACCAGAAATAAATATAATTACAGTTGAAGACCCAGTCGAGATGAAAATAGAAGGACTTAACCAAGTTCAAACAATGTCAGAAATCGGTTTGACATTCGCAGCTGCCCTTCGTTCTATCTTGCGTCAAGACCCCGATGTTATAATGATCGGAGAAATTCGTGATGATGAAACTGCACGTATCGCTGTTCGTTCAGCCATCACAGGTCACTTAGTTGTTTCAACAATCCACACCAACAACGCTTTAAATACAATCGAAAGATTATTGGATATGGATATTGAACGTTACTTACTAGGTACTGCCATCTCCGGTATCATTTCTCAAAGACTTGCTAAAATGCTTTGTACAAAATGTCGTGGTTCAAGGCCTGCTACACCTTATGAAAAACTAGTTATAAGAAAAGCAATTGGTATTGAAATAGATAACTTATATACACCAAACGGATGCCCAGAATGTATCGGCGGTTACCGTGGACGTATTCCAGTTCATGAAGTATTGGAAATTGATCAAGACTTAAAAGATGCAATTACTAATAATAGACCTAAAGAAGAAATGAGACATTTAGTATATGGTGATGGTAAAACTGTTACAATGTTACAAGACGGTCTTAAAAAAGTTGTAAATGGTTTAACTTCATTCGAAGAAATCTTAAGAATCATTGATATCGAATCAGACTTCGGTGACGATGACGATGACGAAATGAAGTTAGCATTAATGGGTAAACTAGAAGTTGATGAAAACGGTTTCGTTATTGGTGAAAGTAAAAAGAAAGAACAAGAAGCTGCAGCCGCTCTTGCTAAACAACTTGGACAAGCTACAGCACCTGCTGCTCCTACTCCAGATACATTTACTCCACTAATCGATCAACCAGCAACAGAAACATTAGCTGAACCTCCAATGCCACAACAAACCGGACAACAACCTGAAACTTTAGTAAGTCCAGTAAATGAAACTCAAATGGCACCACAAGAAGTCAAAACACCAACATTTACAGAAGCCGGTTATGAAATACCAACAGAAGAAGCCTTAAGCTTCAACCAAGGTGCATTTGGAGATTTAGGTGAAATGAGTTTAGACGACTTTGATGATTTCGATTAAAAGAACTATTAATTAGTTCTTTTTTTATGCAAAAAAAAGATGAGCATTACTCATCTCAATATAAATAAATTCAATAAATTCTTTATCGGTTCCATATAAATAAATACAAACAATAAAGAAGTTATTAAGAATGGACCAAATGGTATTTCTTTATTTGTTTTTTGAATAGAACTATAAACAGCATATGGGAATGCTAAGAAGCTACCCAAAACAACAGCTACCAAAGATAATCTAACACCAAATATGAATCCAAACATAGTAATTAATTTAATATCTCCACCACCCAGTGATTCCTGTTTAAATATCTTATCACCAGCTAACTTAACTAACATGATAAAGATAAACATTAGTAAACCACTAATTAAAGATATTAAAAATGTTTTAAATCCGAAATGATACAATTTCAATAACAAAATTAAAATACTACCAATTATTAATGGTTCATCTAAAATAATAAAATATTCAAAATCACTTACATATATAGTTACTAAAATTGAAGATATTATTATAAATGCTATCATTTCGTAACCGAAACCATATAACGCATATGATAAACCATATAAGAAACCACATAGTATTTCAATAACTGGATAAACTATTGAAATCTTAACTTTGCATTCACGGCATCTTCCCTTTTGAAGTATAAAAGATATTACCGGAATAAGTTCATACCACTCAAGAACATGATTACAATTTGTACAATGACTTCTTGGTGCAACAATTGATTCTTTATTAGGAATACGTGTTCCCACAACTGTTAAAAAAGATCCCATTACTAGGCCGTATATGAATAAAAATACTATTACTAGGATATCAAATACCATAATACCACCTACACTGAAATCTTTTCGTATAATTGGAACATTGGCATGATAACTGCAACTAAGATACCACCAACCATTACAGCAACTAGAACTATCATTACTGGTTCAATCATAGATTTCATACTTTCAATCATAGATTTATGTAGTTGACCATAATAATCACTAACTTTTTGCATCATGTTAGCCAAATCACCTGTAGATTCACCTGTACGAATCATATAATAAGCAATATCTGGAATATACCATTTACCATCGAACGACGCACTAATCTTTTCACCACGAGCTATATTACCAATTGTATCGTACATTGTATCTTTAAATATTTCATTTTGTGTAATTTTACTTAAAATTTCAATACATTCTGTAATGAAAACGTTATTACGTAACAATGAAGCAAATGTCTTGGTGAATATTGTTAATTCATTATAAATCATAATATTACCAATAACTGGCATCTTCATCATTACAAATTGAACACCTTTTCTAAAAGGTTGTACATTTTTATATACAATAATAAATACTATTATAACTACGAAAATAATACCTATTATTAATAGTAAATACTTTTTCAAGAAATCCGCCAAATTCAACAAGAAGACTGTTAAACCAGATAACTGCAAACCAGCAGATTCATAAATACCTTGGAACTTAGGAACTATATAAACTAAAATAAATCCTGTAATACCAAATGCAAATATTAAAACTAATATTGGGTATGTCATAGCACTCTTCATTTGTTGTTTTGTTTCATTAATAGAAGTATAATATGCGGCCATTTCATCTAAAGTCTCTTCCAAGTTACCAGTTGCTTCGGCAGCTTTTAACATGTTTATTAAAAGAGGCGGGAATACTTTACCTTGTTTAGCTAAAGCTTCACTGAAAACAGTACCCATTGATAACTCATAAACAATTGCATGGAATATTTGTGACTTTGAATCATTTCGACCATTACTCATTTGATTTGCTAGTATTCTAACTGCTTCAATAAGTGAAATACCAGCTTTAATATAAGTACTTAACTGTGTTAACCAGAATATTAAATCTTTAGTATTTAATTTAATAGATAAGAATTTACCATTACCATATAAGAAGTTGATTCTATCACTAGTCTCAATGCTAAATACTTCATAACCTTCATTAACTAAGAAGGCATTAATATCATTTTTTGAACAACCATTAAAGTGTCCTTTAATAATATGTGCTTTCTCATCCATAATAATATATTCAAAAATTACCGGTTCTTCTAGTTTTGTAACACCCTCTTGAACTAACTGTTCTTGTAATTTTTGTTTCAAAGCAATATATTTCGGACTATTACGTATCTTGTTCTTTTGCGCATTTATTCTCGTCGCAGTTTTAGAAGAAACTACTCTTCCATCTGCTGTTGTATTAACATTTTCTATCATCGCATTAGGATTAAATGCATCAGTACCATATTTTCCTAAATAACTAAATCCTACAGCAATAAATTTAAATAAATAGAATAAGAAACTCTTTCCTTTTTCTTTAGGAGGATCTGCTGGAACTTCTACTGGAGCTGCCGCCTGTTCTTGATAAGCTTGTTCAACCGGTGCAGCATTAACTGTTGCCATTGCATCAGGAACTTGATAGTAATTTGGATCAGTTTGTTGATATTGTTGATACTGTTGGTATTGTTGATACTGTGCATTTGGATCTTGAACTGGAACGCCATTTTGATCTACTGCAGTTGTACCTTGTACATTGTTATATGCTGGATCCACACTATCACCTCTTATCTAGACCCCTACTCTAAATAATTATATCACATGACAGAATAAAAATACACAAAAAAACTAAGATTTTTCTCTTAGTATTTCTTTTAATTCATGTATAACCTTATTATTCTCTTCTCTATCTTCAACATCAGGTATTCTTCTATTTATACCAGAATATTTATCAATCAAATAACGAATATAATCAGCATTATTTAATAAACCATATTTTATTTCTAAATCAGAATTCTTCTTATTTGTTTTGATAAATAACATACTTAAATACCATTTGCCTCTATCGTAGACAGCTTCTTCTTTTTCTAAATAATAACCTTTTTTGTTCAATTCTCTTCTTAAAACATCATGATTATTATTAGATTGAATAACAATTTTATCAATATGCTTCAACTTATTGCTATCACTCAATATATGTAGTATTGTCATTGTTCCCATTCCAGATATTACCAAACAATTAACATTAGTTATATCAATATCATCAATTCCATCACTAACTACTGTAGGTATATCTAAATTAGCTTCTTTAATATTCTTAATAGCAGAACTTAAAGCATTTTCGTTTATATCACTCGCAATTACACTTTTAACCAAATTGTTTTCCATTAAATAGATACTTAAATAACCATGATCGCATCCAACATCAACCACATTATCATATGTATCAAAAAAAGGAACTAGGCTTTTTAATCTATTACTTAAATTAATCATTTAAGAAGTCTTTTAATTTTTTGGCTCTAGATGGATGTCTTAGTTTTCTTAATGCCTTAGCTTCAATTTGACGAATACGTTCACGAGTTACATTAAACTTCTTGCCAACTTCTTCCAAAGTATGACTAGTTCCATCAACCAAACCAAACCTTAATTCCAAAACCTCTTGTTCTCTCTCTTGTAATGTTAATAAAACATTCTTAATTTCTTCTTTTAATATTTCATTAGTAGCATATTCTTCAGGACTCATGCTTCTTTCATCTTTAATGAAATCTCCTAAGTGAGAATCATCTTCTTCACCAATTGGTGTTTCTAATGACACTGGATCTTGACTAATCTTCATTACTTCACGTACTTTTTCAACAGAAATACCCATCTTATCAGCCAATTCTTCTTCACTAGGCTCTCTATTTAATTCTAGAGTCATTTGTCTTTGAATTCTTGCCATTTTATTAATTGTTTCTACCATATGAACTGGTACACGAATAGTTCTAGCTTGATCAGCTAAAGCACGTGTAATAGCTTGTCTAATCCACCAAGTTGCATATGTTGAAAATTTATAACCTTTATCATAATCGAATTTTTCAACGGCCTTCATTAAACCTATATTACCTTCTTGCATTAAATCTAAGAATAATAATCCTCTACCAACATATCTTTTAGCAATTGATACAACTAAACGTAAGTTAGATTCAGCAAGTATATTCTTAGCACTTTCATCACCTGAAGCAATCTTTAATGCTAATTCTGATTCTTCATCAGCACTTAACAAACTGATACGACCTATTTCTTTTAAATACATTCTAACAGGGTCATTAATATTAATATCTTTAGTAATTTCTTCATCACTTAAGACTAAGTTTTCTTCTTCTTCAGCTGCACCTGCTTTACCACCAGTAGTATCATCAGAAACTACTTCGATACCATTTTCCATAAAGGCATTATATAACTCATCTAATGAATCATTATCAATATCTAATCCCTTTAATGCTTCAGCTAATTGTTCAAAAGTTAATGTATTATCATTCTTTTTACCTAATTCAATTAACTCTTTTTTTCTTTCTTCAAAACTCTTAATCTCAACCATTATCCACACTTCCTTTTTTTAATTCTGCTATTTTCATAGCAATTTTCACCTTTTTATCTGCATCTGTTTCTTTCTTTTGCATTTCTTTTAATTTTTTTATTTCCCTTGTTGTTAAAACTTTATTTACAACATTTATATATTCATCCATAGCTTCCATTGTTAAATCATCATTACTACAACTATTAACAATCATCATTACTTTTTCTTTTATTTCATCTTTATCAGACACATATGTAATGAAATCTGCTACGTTAATTTTCTTGTTCTCTTTGAAATAATACAATATTTCATTAGCAATAGCTCTTCTTAATTCATCATCAAAAAAAACCATTTTTGCCTCAGAATTATTAATAAATTCTTCACCATTCATCATGTAATACAAAATATTATCTGCACTTATCGTATAAGAATCCCTTTTTTCTGTCTTTTTAACTTCTTTCTTTGGTATTTCTTCTACTTGAATATTTGGTTTAACATCTGCTAATTTTTCCTTTAAAACACTAATTGATAAACCATAATCTTCACTTAATTTATTAAGTGTGATTTCTTTTAATATTTCATCGTTACTACTGCTTAGTTCTTTTAAAACATCATTAACATAATTTGCTAAATCAACTGAATTATTTAAATCTTTATTATTTTTTAAATAATTCATTTTAAAATCAAAGAACGTTGTTGGATTCTTCATATTATCAATAAAGGCTTCTATTCCATTAGCAATTATATATTCATCTGGATCTTTTTCTCCACTTAATCTAATTACTGAAATAGGAACATTTTCTTTTTCCAACAATTCACCATTTGCCATTGTAGCCATTTCACCAGCATTATCATTATCTAGACAAAGAATTACATTAACTCTTAGTTTCTTTAGTAAACTAATTTGATCTTTCGTTAATGCTGTACCCTGTAATGCAACTACATTTTTAATGCCATTAACTGACAATCTAATCGCATCCATAAACCCTTCAACAACAATAATCTGTTTTTCTCTTTTTGCAACATCTCGCGCATGGTGATAATTATACAACGTTTCACCTTTTTTGAAAAGTTTTGTTTCTCTTGAATTTACGTATTTTGATGTATCCTTTTCACCGCGATAAATTCTAGCACTAAAACCAATGATATTACCGTCTTTATCCCATAAAGGAAAAGTAATTCTTCTTGTAAACATATCATAGATTTTGCCACTAGATTCACTAATCAAACCCAAATCTAATAATTGTTCTTTTGTATATTTCTTTTTAGTTAAAAGTGAATATAAAGTATCCTGTTGATCTAAAGATAAACCAATACCAAATTCATTAATTATTTCTGGTGTAATTCCTCTTTCTGTTAAATACTTATTAGCAGCAACACCAGCTGTTGTTTTTAAATTATTTTGATAGAACTTTTGAGCTAACTCCATTATCTTATGTTCTTCTTTAAAATTATCTACTACATTTGAAGCATAAACATCCTGAGATAATTTCATACCACATTTATCAGCTACTATAGAAACTGCTTCAATAAAAGGAACATTTTCATAGTTTTGAACAAATGTAAAAACATTACCAGTCGCCCCACAAGAAAAGCATTTATATATTTGTTTTTCTTGTGAAACACTCATACTCGGTGAGTGATCATCATGGAATGGACAAACAGCCAAATAGTTCTTTCCACGTTGTGTTAGAGGTATGTAACTGCCAATAATATCGACTATATTAGCGTTACTTCTTATAGTATTAATTTCATCATTACTAACTAATGCCATAAAAATCACCCTCTAACTATATATATTGTAGATAACCCCTCGATTTCCTTTTTTTTCAAGCAAAAAAATGTTAAATTTACTTATTTTTTAACATTTTCCCCATTTTTGACCAAAAATATAGCATATATTTCTTAGTATTTGACCAATCTTAACAAAACTACCTGTTCTTGTATCAGGTGGCATATCTTCATTAACTACTTCAGAAACAGATGCAACTTTTGTTTCAATATAATTATTTTTAAGAACATATAATAATTTATCCGTTTCATTTACGATTCTCGTCATAAAATCATCTACAAAACTATAACCTTCTTTCCCTTCAACTTGTTTAAGTTTATAACTACCATAACCAAGTTCAACATCAGCAATTCCATCACTATCTGTAACTAGTTCTTTTACTTTATTATCATTTTTATCATAAACCTCAAATTTAGCATCAGGTTCTACTAGACACTCTTCATTTTTACAATAACTCTTATCTATTACTACATCATTTCTAATAAGAGCATTCTTAAGTTCAATTACTTGATCAGGATTATCTTTTGTAATAGTTACTTTATAAGTCCTTTCATCTTTTCTATAACCAGTACCAACACTTAACTGTTTAATATAATAGTCTCCCATTACTAAACTATCCATCTTGTACTTTAATTCTTTATCCGTACATACTTTTTTTACTTCATTATTATCTTTATCGTATATTCCATAACATACATTATTAAAGTCACTTTCAACTGTATAAACGCTATCATCCTCTTTTATATCCATCTCTATTGAACCACTAATTACTTTTATATTAACTTCTTTTCTTAGTTCATCCGGTCTACCTACTCTAAGAAGTTTTTGACTACTTGCATGAAGATAAATAGCTGGTGCATTAGTTCTATTAGTAAATGTTTGTTTAAACACTATTTTTCCATCGTTTAAGACATTTTTTATTTCTAAACTATTTCCATTACGAGTGTATTCAAAATCACTACTCTCTACTAAAAAATTATCTAGTACTCCATTGCTATCATTTAATAATAAACCATCTTTATATGTTACATCATAATTATTATTCAAATTAACATTTAACATTGCTTTATTAACATCATTTTCTAACTCTGCTATTTCACCTGCATACTTATCTATTCTTTTACCATTTAATTTATCAGTAAAATAGATATCAGCATTTGGATCAATTACTTTCCATATCATATATTGTGTAATTACATACCATTTACTATCTACTCTATAATCAAAGCCATAACCGTAGTAACCTATTAGTTTAATTCTTCTTACTTGTTCAGTAGTTAAATTCAAATATCTTTCGAAGCCATCTTCATATTTAACATAATCAGATCCACTTTGAAAATCAACAAATGGTTCTAAGCAATATATTGCTTCTCCTTGATTATCTTGAATAAATTGTGCTGTTAAAAAGTAAGTTCTACCATCTTTAACTTTACTTATGTATTCCCCATTAATCCATGCACCTTCTGTAAAAGTTTCGGCTTTTACATTCCCTATTATGAAAAAAGAAATCATCACACTCAAATAGAATATAATTTTCTTCATTATTTCTCCTTTCACTATATATATTACCTATCCATCTCTTATTTCCTTTTAAAAAAATAAAAAAACTTACAAAAGTAAGTTTTAAACTACATAAAAATATATTAAGAAGAAATGTAGTATCGCTCCACCTAAGACAAAGAAATGGAACACCGAATGCATATATTTTACTTTATGACCTACACCATAAAGTATTGCTCCAATACTATAAACTACTCCCCCAACAATTAATAGAATTAAACCAGGTTTAGGACATACTTGAATCAAACGATTAATTATAAATAATGAACCCCATCCAATTACTAAACAAGATAATACTTCAGCTACTTGGTATTTATCTACATCAATGCAATTAAGTACCACTGAAAATAATGTAATCGTCCAAACAATACTAAACATCACCCAACCAAGTCCACCTTTAATTAAAGCAAGACATATTGGTGTATAAGTTCCAGCTACCATTAGTAATACATTAGCATGATCTATAACTCTTAACACTTTTTTACCTTTTAGTTTAGGACTTAAAGAATGATATATACACGAAATAATAAATAACACTATCATAATAGAAGCATAAATAACTCCGCTTACAACACCAATTGCACTATGAGCTTTTACACAAAGTAGTACTAAAGCAGCAACTGCTAAACCTGCTCCAATTCCATGACTAATTGCATTTATTAATTCTTCTGCCAAACTATATTTAGGAATAGTATTTTTTTGTCTTTTTTGTACTTTCTTTTCTGCCATAATATTCACCACAAGTCAATTATATCACTTATTTAAATAAGAATTAATTAAAGATTATTAAAAAAAGCAATACTATTCAAGTACTGCTTTAATTCTTCTTACCCCTGCTGAAGATGCTTCTTCTTTCTTAATTTTGAAATGACCTAATTCAGAAGTATTCTTAACATGTGGTCCTCCACATAATTCTTTAGATATTGTTCCAATTGTATAAACTGTAACTACATCAGGATATTTTTCAATAAACATACATTCAGCACCACTAGCTACTGCATCATTCTTATTCATTTCTTCAACAGTAACATCTAAACCTTCTTGTATCCATTTATTTACTAAATCTTCTACTTTTTGTTTTTCTTCATCAGTTAATTTATGGTCACAGTTAAAGTCAAATCTCATACGTTCATCAGTTATATTAGAACCTCTTTGGTGAAT
>JAEEGL012252017.1_pt1 | contig 12315 bp, 5 predicted proteins | sample 9134231 | NCBI WGS metagenome assembly JAEEGL01 (sample SAMN16246548, study PRJNA631951) | gut metagenome | biome: gut microbiome; feature: rumen; material: fiber-attached | host: Bos | place: Iran: Karaj | collected 2018-10 | reverse complement strand
CCCTTTTTTAAAAAATAAAAAAAAAATAAAAAAAAGAAAAAAAAATTTAAAAAAAAATAAAAAAAGCACATAAAAAAACATTTAAAATAAACTAAAAAAAAAAAAATAAAGAAAGAAAAAAAAAAAAAAAAAATAAAAAATGTCAAACAGAAAAAAGCGCGAAAAAAAATCCTCTCAAAAAAAGCCTTCCCAAGAACCGGAAGAAGCAATAGAAGAGCACGTATCCCTCTCAGAATCCGAGCACGAAATATCAAACGAGCCGGAAGGAGAAGACCTCCTTGAAAATTTAGAAAAAGACTACAAACCAATAATAAAATTAGACGAATACGAAAAGCAAGAATTTGACGAAACCCAATATGCAAATATGACAGCAGAACAAAGGAGAAAAGCAGAAAGAGAAATAGACGCTCGTGAAGCACAAAGAAGATTCGGTGCAAGAATCCCAAGTGCAATTTTAGCTGAAATGGAAGGTACTGATGAAGAAGAAATGATGAGAGCATTAAGAAGAAAAAAAATGGGTTTTGGTACAATGAGAATGACAGATGAACAAATAAGAGAAAGTGAAGCTTTTATTGATAAAGAAGATGTTAAAGGTAAACTTATGGATTGGTTAAGTCAACCTCATGCAGCGAGATTTATTAGAAGTTTATTTCAAAAATTTATTAAAGGTTATCGAGAAGATCAAAATGAGGAAATTTATGAAAATCGAATTGTTGAAATGAGTAAAGCAAATAGACAAAGTTTAGAAATTAATTATCCTCATTTAAGTAAGTTTAATAAATATTTAAGTAATTGGGTTATATTACATCCTGAAATTGTACTTCCTTATTTAAATGATGTTGCTTTTGAGTTAACTTGTGAAATTTTTCCTAGATATTCTGATATATGTAAAGAAATTTTTGTTAGGATTAGAGATATTCCTGAAACTATTAATTTAAGGAATTTAAAATGTGAAGATATTGGTCATTTAATTAAAATTAATGGTGTTGTTACTAAGAGAAGTACTGTTTATCCTAAATTGAGAACTGCTTATTTTAGTTGTATTAAATGTGGTGAAATTAATGGTCCTTTTAATTTTAATTCTAGTGATGGTGATATTATTAATATTGGTTCTTGTCCTATGTGTCAAAGTAATGGTCCTTATCGATTAGAAAATGATGAATGTCAATATAGAAATTATCAAAGAATTACTATACAAGAAAGTCCTGGTTCAGTACCTGCTGGGAGAGTACCTAGACAAAAGGAAGTTATATTAACTAATGATTTAGTTGATTCAGCACGTCCTGGTGACTCAGTTGAAATTACTGGTATATACAAATCTAAATTTGATATTGGTACTAATATTAAACATTCATTTCCAGTATTTAGTACATATATAGAAGCAAATTGTATAAAGAGATTAAATGATATTGATGTAGAAGAATTAACAGAAGATGATAAAAGTGAAATGAAAAAATTAGCAAAAAATCCAAATATAACTCAATTAATATTCAATTCAATAGCACCTTCAATATATGGTAATGAATTTATAAAAAAAGCTTTAGCAATAGCAATGTTTGGTGGAGTACAAAAAGATCCTCAAAATAAGCATAAAATACGTGGTGATATAAATGTTTTATTATTAGGTGATCCAGGAACATCAAAAAGTCAAATGTTAAAATATGTACAAACAATATTTTCTCGTAGTGTATATACAACAGGTAAAGGAGCAAGTGCAGTAGGTTTAACAGCATCAGTTCAAAAAGATCCAGTTACAAAAGAATGGACATTAGAAGGAGGAGCATTAGTATTAGCAGATAAGGGAATATGTTTAATAGATGAGTTTGATAAAATGAATGATCAAGATAGAACATCAATACATGAAGCAATGGAACAACAAAGTATATCAATATCAAAAGTTGGTATAGTTACATCATTACAAGCTAGATGTTCAGTAATTGCAGCTGCTAATCCTATTAAAGGTAGATATGATAGTAGATTATCATTTGATGATAATGTTGAATTAACTGATCCAATATTATCTCGTTTTGATCTCTTATGTGTTGTTCGTGATACTATTGATCCAGTTATTGATGAGCAATTAGCAACTTTTGTTATTAATTCTCATATTAATTCTCATCCTGATAAAATAAATAAAGATGCTTTATTAGAAGAAAAAAGAGAAAAAGTTGAAATGTTAGAACAAGATACTCTTAAAAAATATATTATATATGCTAGGAAATATATAACACCAAAATTAAGTGAATTAAATAAGAATAAAGTATCTAAATTTTATTCAGAGTTACGTAGTGAGAGTCAAAAAAGTGGAGGAATACCAATTGCAGTACGTCATTTAGAAAGTATATTACGTATTGCGGAAGCACATGCTAAAATGCAATTGAGAGAAATTGTTAGGAGTGATGATATTGATTTTTCTATTCAAATGATGTTACAAAGTTTTCTTCAAAGTCAAAAGTATTCTATTGCAAATTCTTTAACTAAGAAATTTAGTCATTATTTAAATCAGAATCAAGATCATAATCAATTATTATTAAATTTATTATCTAAAAAAGCAAAGGAACAATTTCAATATTTAAAATATTTTAATCATATAAGTGATATGACTGGAGAAGTTAAAATTGCGAAAGATGCTTTTGAGAAAGATCCTGCCGAATTAGGAATACATGATTTTGTTGAATTTTATAATAGTCAACAGTTTAAAAATAGAAATAAAATTGAAGAAGGATTTATCATTTGCACTTTATAATAATGTATCAATTTTTTTTTAAATAAATTAAAAAAAATATTGTTAAATTATTTTTTTTTTTAGATATTTATGTTTATTGGATCTGGGAATTCTTGTAGTATTATTTGTTTATTTGTGTCTTTTAATTTTATTTTGTATATTATTTGATTTATATTTATTTCTTCTATTTCTTCTTTTATAAAAGTTATTTTTTCGTTTTTATTTATTATACAATTAAAATTTATTTTATATTCAGAATCAAATTTATTTATTGTGTATTTTTTTAAACCAATCCAATCAAAATTATGTAAATTTGGTTTAATTTTACATATTATTTCACTTACGTTATCAAATAAATAATTTTGATATTTTGAAAAATTCAATATTATAATTAAATAAATAAAATATTCTTTATTATTAATTTCTTCTATTTTATATTCTATATTTAAACATTTTTCAAAAATTGAAGAAAAATAATGTTCATTATAATTGTATTCTTTAATTGAATCTGATGATATTAAAGTATTAACATAAACAAATGTTTTTGTTTTAGATAAGTTATTTAATGTTTCAAAAAAAAATAAAAATTTTTTATTTTTATTTATCAATTTTTCAAAAAATTTTTGGGTAATTTTCTTATTATAATTTTCTTTAAAAGGAATATTTTTAATTATATCAATATTAATTTTTTTTTTAATATTATTATCAATTTCTTCAATAGTAATTGTTTTATAAAATTTATCATATTTTTCATTTCCAATTGCATTCCAATCAGTAGATGAATTAATTTTAAATTGATTTCTAAAACAAAATTCATTTTCATCTTTAAAAATTATTTTATTTAAATTTTCTTTATTATAAATATTCATACTAATTCTTATTTTTTGTTTAAATGAATTTTTATTATATTCTATTATATTATTTTTAAAAGACAAATTTATACTTTTTACAACATTAAAATTTATTAAAAATCTTTTTACTTCTATATATTCTTTTCTTTCTTCAAATTTAATTAAAATATTTAATGATTTCTTTCCTGAAGTTAAAGAAACAATTGGAATATAAATTATATTATTTTCAGTTAAATTATTTTCATTATAAACTAATTTTGGATATAATAAATTTTCATCATCTGAATAAAGATAAATAGTAAATTTTTTAATTTCATTATCTTTATAATTATTCAATATTTGAACAGGTAAATAATATATTTCATAATTAAATATTGTAATTTCTTTCTCATTATTTCCAATTGTTATTTTTATATTATTTTCAGGTAATAAAACTTCAAAGTAATAAAAATAATCTTTAGTTTTATTTATTAAATTTGATAAAATATCATATTTATTTTTACTTTTATTTCTACTTTCTATTTCTTCATATAAAAAATTTTTACAATCACAATTAAAATTTTTTCTAATTTCAATTGATGAAAAAAATCTCATCGAAATACCTTTTAAAGTATAATTTCCACTTTCATTAAATTTTCCTTTTAATATAACAATATTTTCACTTTGTGGTTTCATTATTATATTTTTATTCTCACTCGAAAATATATTTTTGTTATTTATATTTTCAAATACTAAATTTACATCTGTTAAAGTTAAATCAATTGGTAAAATATTTCTAAAAATAATTCTTATTGATATCATTTCATTTACTTCTACAACAAATTTCTTTTTAGAAAAATGTAATTTATTCTCTTTCTCATAATCATTTTCAATTTCTTTAGAATGTATAAATTTGGAAATAAAATCAATTAATTTTAAAGAAAGAAAATCTTCTTTAGTAATAAGAGTATATTTTTCATTAACAGATAATTCTTTATATTCAATATATATTTTATAAAAATTACAACAAAATTCATTTTTCAAAATTTCCAAATCTTGATTAGTTAAAATAACAATATTACTATCAATTTGTGGTATAGAATAATTATCAATTAAGAAATTTTTCCCATCACAAATCCTAACTAAATTATTAAAAGCTGTAATAAGATTATTAATATTATCTTTATTAGAATTAAACATTTTTACACTATTCATTCTTCCATTTAAAATTTTAAATAATTCAATATATTTAGAATAAAAATTAATTGCCCCTTCATAATAACCTAATTTATCACATAATAATCCCATATTTAAACATAATAATTGTTTAATTTTTGAAAAACTTTGATGAATATTATCATTTGGGGTTCCACTTAATAAAAATATATTAAATAATGAACCTAAAAAATGTAATAAATAAGTTTTTGAAATATCATTATTATATTTTACTCTTTTAAAATAAGTAAAAATATTATTTATAATAATAAAAGCAAATTTTCCTAATCTTGGATTATTTCCTATTAAATAATAATAACTAAATTTTTCTAAAATAAGAGGTATTAAAAAATTTATTTTAGTATTATATAAATAACCTAATGTAATATTTAATAATTGTTCCATATTATTTATATTTAAATTTTCCATCATTCTAATTGTTATAAATAAAGAACGAAATGCACCTATTTCATTTACTAGAATATTTATATATCCTTCAAATGGATCTAAAAGTTTTAATTTCTTTTGTTTTCTTGATTTTAGAAATTCAATTATTGTTTTTAATTGAAGTATTGGTATTTCAAATAAAGGTTTTTTATCTTTTATTTTATCTGATAATTTATCTAAGTTATTCAATGCATTTTTATAATCACGAATATAAAATTGAATTATTGATAAAATATAAATTTGTTTTTCTAATTTTGTTAAACAATTATTTTTATTCTTTTTACTTTCTTTATCTTCATATCCAAAAAAAGTTTTTTTTTTTTGAATTTCTCCATCAGTTTCAATAATAATATCTTGAATATTAAATAAAAAAGAATTTATAAAATAATCTTTCAAAGCCAATTTAATAGAACTTAATTCAGAAATAGCCATCATTTTTCCTCTCATAATTCTAGTATGATTAACAGAATATAATTCAATTGAATGAATATATTTACTAAAAAAATCATTTTGATTATTTGAATTTTCATTATTTGAAGCACCATTGATATCAAAATTATATACAGGATAACTATAAAAAGTTTCACGATATGAATTCATAATTTTTTGAATAACATTATAATCCGAAATATAATTAACAGAATTTTTATCATTTAATAATATTATTAAAGGATTATGTAAATTCTCATATATTCCATTTAATAAAAGATATGGTTCTTGTTCTTTTTTTATTTTATTTATTATTTTTGGATCATCATTAATATCACAAATAAAAACAAATAAAATTGGTTGTTGATAATATTCTTTATCATCAAAATTACAATATTCAATAATTAACTTTTCAATTTCATTATAATATCTAAATGAATAATTATTTAATCTACTTAAAGTAGCTTCAATATTATTTTTATCAACATGAATATCATAAATATCAAATAAAGGAATATTATCAGGATGTTTTAAACAATAATTAATTAATGTATTTAAATTATATTTTGTATTTGATATATAATTTTCTGAATCATAAAAATCAATTTTAAAATCTTTTATAGTATTACTATAACTAGAATTACCATTTATATTAAAACTTAAAGGAATTCCTTTTAAATCACCAAAAGGACGAAGAAATTGACTTGGTGTTAAATTATTTTTTGATAGAATATTTTTTGCATTTTGAGAAGAATAAACTATACCACAAGGTAAAAAAATATTAGTTAACCAATTATAAAAATAATCATCTTTAGGTTCATCAATATAATTCATTTTTAATTTTTAAATATAAAAAAAACTAAATAAAAATAATAATTTTTAAATTAAAATAAATTTATCAAAAATAAAAAATAAAAAATCACAAAAAACCAAAAAAAAAAAATTCTATTAAAGTAATAAATAAAAAAAACTATTTCATATCATAAAATTCACTATAAGGAACAGTATTATCAATTAAACTAACCCAATCAGAAGGATTTAAAGGAACTAATCCCATACCATAAATCCGATACATAATTAATAAAAATGAAATACAAGAAAGAATAACATATGCAAATTTATAAGTAATTAAACTATATTCTGGACTTTCAAATCTTTTAAATGCATTATTTACATTTATAATTGAAGTAAATGCTGAAAATGCTTGATAACCATATATAAATATTGTAAATAATGATAAATTTTTTCCTATGAAAAATGATGATATAAATGTCATAATTATTCCTTTTCCTTGTGAAAATACTAAATCTTTTGCTCTACTCATTTTCATTTCGTTTACTTCTTGTCTTCTTATTTTTGAGTCTTGATTTTCTGATGCTGATATATTAAATCCTAATGGTTCTTTTGCTTCTGTTATTGGCATTTTTAAAAATGAAAAATTCCATTCTGTGTTTTTAGGTTTTCTTGACATTAAAGGATTAATAAAATATATTTTTTTTTATTTTTATTAAATTTAAATTTATATATTATTATTTTTAGAAGGAAATATTAATTGTTTAAATATTGTTTTAAATATATTATAAGGTTTTAATTTTTAATATTACAGTTTTATTTTGATTAAAAATTAAAAAATGTTCATTATTAAATCTATTATTTAAATCTAATATTTCATTAATTGAATTTTTGAAATATTATTTATTTATATAATTATTTTCATTATTAATTTCATCCATTATACTTGTTATTAAATCTACTTCTTGATAATTGTTATGAAATCTTTCTTTTAAAGCATCAATAACAGTATTAATATCTTTTTTACAAAATAAGTCAAATTTATTTTTTCTTAAAATTATTTCAATAATTTTTTCAAATATTTCATAATATTTCCTTAGCTTAACTAATCCTTGAGCAATTAAACTTTGAAAAAAATAAAACATTCCACTTTCATTTAAATCCATTAAAGCAAATAATTCTTTTGGTAATTTAAAAACTTCTTTTGCTTTTATATTATTTGTATCTAATGAATAACCATATGAATCTGGAATAATAATTCCAATATTATTTAATTTTAAATTTTCAAATGCATTTAAATAATTATTAGTAATATAATTAAATAAACAATAAGAAGCTAAATTTTCAATAAAATTTTTTTGTGCTTCTTCGAAATTATTAAAAAAGAAACTTCTATAAAAATCATTTATATTTTTATATTTTTTTGAAATATCATATCTTATTTTGTCAAGTAAAATAAAATTATGAAATTCATTAATTTGTTCTTCTAAACAAACATATGGTGATAAAGGAATCACATCTTTTTCATATAAAGATAAATTTAATTCTTTATTATTTTCAAATATTCTATTAAATAAAGTTTTTAATTGATTTATTAAAACATATCCAAAACATTCTTCTTTAAAATTTACAACAAATGTTTTAATTGTTAAGGATTTAAATTTTTTAAATTTACTTGATGATTTAATAGAATCAATATTACAATTCTCATTTTTAGAAAATGGATTAAAAATTAAACTTTCGTTTATATTATCTTTTAAACTTAAAGAAAAATTAATACTTTTTGAATTTTTCAATCCAAAATTTTTATTAGTATATTTTTCTTTTTCTTTTAAATCATCTTTATTATATGATTTATTAGTTAAATAATCCCAAAATTTACATTCTTCAATCTTAACACATTCAAAAGTTAAATAAATATCAAAATTAAAAAAATCTATTTCATTTTCTAATCTTTGAAAAACAATTCTTGAATGATTTGGTAAAATATTAACAACAATTAAACTACTTTGAATATTACTTGAATCTTCATTTGTAGGGAGTACAAAACCTCGAAATAAATTTTTAATATCACAATCAAAGATTCTTTTGATTTGATTTACATATTTATAAATATTTTGAATTTTATGATTTATTTTTTTTATTAATGATATAAATTCATAATGAATATCTTTAATTGATAAATTTGTTTTTTCCATTTCTTTTTCTTGTTTTAAAGTTCTTATTATATGAGATACTTTGCGTGGAATTTCTAATATTTCTTTATAAAATGATTTGTTTATTTGATAATATTTATTTAAATATTTATATTTAAATTTTTCTTCTGAAAAAGAATCATTAAATAATATATTTTCACGAAATTTAGTTATTCTTTTAAATTCTGCTTTTTTAGCAAAATGTTTTATTCTCATTTGATTATTCGTATTTAACATTATTGAATTCATTAAATAATAAATTTTTATTCCTAAAGATGGATTATTTACAGATAAATCAATTAAATAATTTCGAAGAGATAAAATATTTTCAGTTTTATTTAAATAAATAAAGATAATTTGAGGAAGGTAAAATATGATTTTATCTTTATATTGTTCTTCATATAATTTATTTACTAAAAGATCAATTATTGAAACTTCTTCTTTAACATCTAAATAATATAATAATAAATTTATATCAAAAACATCTTTTCCAGAAATTAATTCATATAAACTTCCTAAATTATTTTTATTTTCTTTTTTTAAAAATGTAATATTGTTCTCTATTCCTTTTATTATTTCTATATTATTTTCTATATAATTATTATTATTCATTATAAGTGGTAATTTTTTTTCAGAAGAAAATTTTTTTAATTTTTTTTCTTTTTTTTCCTTTTGAAAATCATCAAAAGAATATTTTCTATATACTATATTTTTTTTCATATTTAATAGATTTAAAAATATAAAAAAATAAAAAAAAATAAATTAAAAAAAATAATTAAAAATTTAAAAATTAAAAAAAAATTTAAATGTCCAAACTAAAAAATTTAAAATTCTTTATTCGTGAATATAAAATTATAAAACAAATCGGAGAAGGATCTTACGCAAGTATATACAAAGTCCAAAAAGATAATTCAAATGAAATTTATGTATTAAAGCAAATACCAATTACAGAAGAAGATTTAAACGATACTCAAAATTTAAATAACATAAAAAATGAATCATTAATATTATCAAAAATACACAGTCCATACATAGTAAAATTTTATGATAGTTTTTTCCATAATAATTCTTTAAATATAATAACAGAATTTTGTACTTCTGGAGACTTATGTGATTATATTCAAATGTATATTCAACATAAAAAAAAAATGAGTGAAAAATTAATTTGGAAATTATTTATTCAAATATGTTTAGGTTTACATTATCTTCATAATCATAAAATTTTACATAGAGATATAAAAACAAAAAATATTTTTTTAAATGAAGATTTCTCAGTTAAAATTGGAGATTTAGGTATAGCAAAAATATTAGAAAATACAACATCTTATGCACATACTTTTATAGGAACACCATATTATCTTTCACCTGAATTATGTAAAGATTTACCTTATAATGATAAGAGTGATGTTTGGAGTTTAGGTTGTGTTTTATATGAAATGGTTACTTTAAAACATCCATTTGAAGCAAAAACTAGAGTTGAAATTTATGATAAGATTATTAATGGTAATTATGAAGGGATTGATAAATATTATAGTCTTGAATTAAGAAGAATGATTGATTTACTTTTAATTAAAGATGAAAAAAAAAGACCTAAAATTTGTGAAATTTTAAGTCTTGGTGTTATTAAGGAAAAAGCCAAAGAATGTGGGATTAAAATTCCAGAAATTAAACCTAAAAATTATTTAAATAAAAGTAATAATAGTAAAAATGTTAATGAAAGTATTAATAGTATTAATAATAATAATAGTAATAATAATTTTGGAGGAAGTAATGAAAGTAATTTTAGTAATTTAAAAAATAATCAAATGAAAATTAAAATTAATAATATTGAAGTTAATTATAATAAAAATAAAAATGAAATTGTTAATAATAAACATAAGAAAATTCAAATTCAACAAAATGAAAATTCAGGAAGAAATTCTTCAAAATTACTTGATATTTCATCTAAGATAAAACAATCACAAGAAAAAATATTAAATATGTTATCAAAAAGAAAAAGTTCTAGTAAAGAAAATAATCAAAATAGAGAAAATATTAATAATAATAATAATAATATTAATGATAATAATCAAGTTTTGTCTAATATGAATAAAATTCAAATTAATTTAAAGAAAAAAAATAATATTAATCATCAAAGACCTGTATCTGGAAATATCACTAAGAGAAATATACCAATTCAGCAAAAAAAATCAAATAATTTTCAAGAAAATAATTATAATAATAATGAAGAAGAAGATATTATTAATTACATTCCAAAAAATGTAAATTTAAAATTGAATAATAATAAAAGTTTAAAAAATTTAATAGAAGACAAAGATAATGACTCAAATTCAAGTGTAGAACTTTCAAATCATGAAATAAATACAAAATATATATCTAATCATGAAATAAATACTAAAAGTAATTTTTCAAATTATGATTTAAATAATATGAAAAATATATCAAATCAGGAAATAAATTCTAAAAGTAATCATTTAAATTATTATTTAAATAATATGAAAAATATATCTAATCAAGATGTTAATTTAAAAAATATTCCTGGTCATGAAATAAATTCAAAAAGTAATCTTTCAAATCTTAATATAAATATTTTAAATAATAATAATCAAAAAATAAAAAATTTAAATTTAAGACAAATGCCTTTAAATACAGATAATAATGAAGATAAGAAAAAAACAAATATTCATGATATAATTCAAAAAATGAGAAATAATCCAATGAAAAAAAATATTGAATTCAATCAAAAAAATGAAAAAATAAATTTTGAAGATAGTTCACTTATAAAAAGAGATTCTAATAATTTTACTTTAACTGAAAATAAAGATATGGTATTATTTAATACTAATGTTTCAGAAAAGAATAATTTAAAAATAAATGAAGAAAAAGTAAAAGTATTTAATGCCAATGATACAATAATAAATAAAACAGAATCTCAATTAAAAAAAGATACAATTAATTTATTAAATTTAAAACAAAAATATTTAAATTTACTAAATGAATGTAAAAATATAATGATTGAAATTTCTGAAAATACTTTTGAAAATGTGTTAAATTTATATAAACAAATAGATTCAAATCCAAATGATATTGATAAAATATATGAAGAAATTCAAAAATATATTAAAGAAAATATTTGTCAAGATAATGATGATGAAAATTTATATAAAAAATTTAATAAATCTTTTTGTAATTATATTTATTATGAAATTGAATTAAAAGATGTTGAAAAAAAAATTGAAAAAAGAAAAAGTAATTCAAAATGGTTTATCAATCAATGAAAAGAAGTATTTCTTTATAAAAAATTTTCCGAAAATAATAAAACAATTATATTTTATTTTATTTTTTGTTAATTAAACTTTAATACAATATTTTAATATTATAAAAAATTTAAACAAAAACAAAAAAATGTTAGAAAATTGTTTAAAACACAAAATAATAAGAGATTTCCTTAAAAATTATTCAGAAGAAAAATGGCCAATAATAATTCCTTCATTAATCGAAATAGCAATATTGAATTTAAAATCATCTTTTAAAACTTTATTTTTCTCTGAAGAAGATTTTAAAAATATTTTAAGTGATTTAAAGGAAAATTTAAATTTAGGAAATCCATTTATAACACAAAAAGAAAAAATAAGAAAAAAACCTTCTACAGATTGGAGAAATGGAAAACAAACTTGTTATG
>JAEEGL011712134.1_pt1 | contig 12315 bp, 13 predicted proteins | sample 9134231 | NCBI WGS metagenome assembly JAEEGL01 (sample SAMN16246548, study PRJNA631951) | gut metagenome | biome: gut microbiome; feature: rumen; material: fiber-attached | host: Bos | place: Iran: Karaj | collected 2018-10 | reverse complement strand
CGCCAGCCGCGCGAGGAGGTCGAAACGATCCTCAAGGCGAAGAACCCCGTGCTCTTCGATCTGCTCCCGCTCTCCCTCGAGGAGATCTTCATCTACGAATTAGGAGGTGAACACGATGTCGAATCGCTCCTCTTCTGATCTGTTCAAGACCGGCTTCGCGGAGAACCTCCGCCGCTTCTGGCCCGTCGCGTTCCTCTCGTTCCTGCTGCTCTTCTTCAGCGGCCCGTACGTCGCGATCGTCGACGATTTCGACAGGGTCACCGATTGGAGCCGGATGCTTCTGAACGAGAACGTGGTCTTCATGCTCGTCCACATGTTCATCCCGATCGCCGCGGCCGTGAGCGTCTTCAAGTATCTCCATACGCCCGGCTCCGTCGCGGTGATGAACGCGCTTCCGTTCAGCCGTTCGCGCCTCTTCCGCGCGAACTACTTCGCGGGCGTCGCGCTCTGGTTCGCGCCGGTCCTCGCCAACGCGATCATCATGATGATGATCGGGCCGTACGCCGCGACGAAGATCGCGGGATGGATCCTCTCGTCGTTCCTGATCGAAGGCGCCGTCTACGCGCTCTCCGTCTTCAGCTGCTGCGTGACGGGAACGGTCGTCCACAGCTTCCTCGGCTCGTTCCTGTTCAACGGGATCGTGTCCGTCGTCTGGCTGCTCCTCTATGCCTACGAATCCAGCTTCGTCTGGGGTCTCGCCGACAACAACGCGGTGCTCAACTTCATCGCCCTTCTCCACCCCTACAGCGGCGTCGTCGCCGAGGCGTTCTCGGGAGCGGGCGGAAGCCGGCTCTACATCGCCTGGTACTTCGCGCTGATCGCGATCGTCTCGACGGTCTCGTTCTTCCTCTACAAGCGCCGCAAGATGGAGCGTTCCGGCGACGCGCTCGCCTACCGCGGGTTCGAGCCGGTCCTGTCCGTCCTCATCGCCTTCATCGGCATGAGCGGCATCGCGTTCCTCTTCATGCTCCGCAACGGAACGAGATCCGACTTCATCGTCGGCTGTCTCGTCGGCCTCCCGATCGCGTGGATCATCGGCCGGATGCTCGTGATGAAGACGATCCGCATCTTCCGCAAGAAGGACCTCGTCAACCTCGCGATCGCCGCCGTCGTCTGCGCGCTCGTCGTCGGGATCTTCATGGGCGACCTCTTCCGCATCGAGGAGTTCGTTCCGTCTCCCGCGTCGGTCAAATCGGCCCGCCTCGGCTCCTATACGCTCAACAACGCGCTCTATGAGACCGGCTGGTCCTCCGACGGATTCCCGGGTTTCACAGAACCTGAAAACATTGAAGCGGTCACGGATCTCCACCGCGAGATCGTTTCGCGGAAGGCGGAGCTGAAACGCGACGAAGACGATGATACGTACGACGCGTGGAGATACCGCCGCTCGATCACGTTCGACTACGAGCGGAGCCTCACCGATCTCAGCCGCCGCTACACCGTCCCCTCTTCGCTGCTCGCCGGATCCTCCGCGATGAAGAAGCTCTTCGAATCGGCCGAGAACAAGTCCCGGCTTCTCATCGAGGCGCAGGAAAAGGCCCTCGTCGATTCGCACACGAGCGATCCGTCCCGGCCGGCGGAGATCGTCGGAAAGCGGATGACCGTCTCCTGCCCGCTCGATAACTCCTCCTTCACGGTCCTCATCCGCACCGCTGCCGAGCTCAAAGCCCTTCAGAGCGCGATGGAGAAGGACTGGCTGGCCCTCACGTACGAACAGGCCCTCGCGGATGATCTCACGGTCTGCTACATCCATACCGATTACACGCTGCGCATCCCCGGCAACACTGACAGAGAGCGCACCCTGTCCTTCCGCGTCACCCCGTCCTGCACCGAAACGATCCGCGTCCTGAAAACGCTCGGCATCTACGACGACGTTGCGCTCTCCTCGGACAAGGTCGTCTCGGCCTCCGTCTTCCGCCATGACGGCTACGCCGACGAGACCGGCTACGAGGTCATCTACGACCGCTACGGCAACTCGCATATCTATTACAAGGCGTACGAACAGTACGGGTATACGAGAGAAGACGTCCTCGAAGGGAAACCCCTTCCGACGATGCAGTCGTACGGCACGATCATCGATATGATGGATTCTCCCGCGGACGAGTTGATCGACACGGTCATTCCCGACAGCCTCGCCAACGCGAACGTGATCGACCTCCTGATCCGGAACGGCCATACGGAACCTGAGAATTACACCGCGTATCAATACGTCATCCTGACGTACAAGACGGGTGAAAAGTACGCCGATACGGACAAGGACGGCGACGGGACGCTGAAGGACGTCCTCAACTACTACAAGTTCTTCCTGCCCGACGGCTACAGCGTGAAATAGCCTCCCGAAGCTGCTTCCCTTCTCAAAGGAAGTCCTCCATAGAAAAGACCGCCTGCGGCTTGCGCCGCAGGCGGTTTTCTTACGTTGTCAGGGGCGGTCCCCTTCCCTATTTCAGAAGCTCCGGGTTGCAGAGCGTCCCCATCGGCTTGCCGAGGAGCGCGTCGGCGCAGTTCCGCGCGGCCTCAACGAGCAGGTCGCGGTCGCATTCGACGGAATACCACGCGGCGTGGGGCGTGAGGATCGCGTTCTCGCAGGAGAAGATCGGCATGTCGGGCGTCGGGTGTTCGCTCGTGATCGTGTCGAGGCCCGCGCCCGCGATCTCGCCGCTCTTCAGCGCTACGACGAGCGCGTCTTCGTCGACGAGGCCGCCGCGCGCGCAGTTGATCAGGAAGGCGCTCTTTTTCATCTTCCGGAACGTTTCGGCGTTGACGATGTGTTCGGTCGCCTTGACGTACGGCATATGGAGCGAGAGGAAGTCGGACTCCGCGAGCAGCGTATCGAGGTCGACGCGTTCGACGCCGTTCTTCGCGAATTCCTCCTCCGGGAGGAACGGGTCGCAGGCGATCACGCGCATATCGAACGCGAGCATGCGCTTTGCGACGACGTGGGCGATCCGGCCGAAGCCGTAGAGGCCGACGGTCTTTCCGGTCAGCTGGCCGATCGGATAGAGCGGCTCGACGGCCCAGACGCCTTCGCGGACCATCGCGTTCGCCTTCGGGATCTTCTTCGCGCAGCAGAGGATCAGCGCCGCGACGTGGTTCGCGACGTCGACGGTCTGGGCGTCCCGGACGTTCACAACGAAAATGCCGTGACGCGTGCAGGCCGGGATGTCGATCGTGTTCATGCCGATCCCGGTGCGCGAGATGACCCTGCACTTCTTCAGATGGACGAGGAATTCCTCATCGACGCGGAAGTAGCAGAAGATGACGCCGTCCGCGTCCTCGCAGGCTTTGAACGTCTCTTCGCGCGACGTTCCCGGCGGGAGGATGACGACCTCGCAGCCGGTCTTCGCGGTCAGCTCGGCGAGGCCGGTGTAAAAATGTTCGTACGCGTTCGACGGCGAGTCGACGATGACGACTTTTGTCTTTTCCATGGCGGTTTCGTTCCTTTCGTTTCAACAAGCGGTACGGCCGGCGCTACGCGCGAACGGCCTTCACGAGGTTCCGGTACGCCTCCGCGAGGATCGATGCGGACAGGCCGACGGTCACGCCGTCGTACCCTTCCGCGATGCGCTTCCTCGCGTCTTCGGCGGTCATGCTGAAGATGTGGAGCATCTTCCCGTTCGCGCGGCAGGCGTTCCGGATGCGGTCCAGAGCCGCGACAAAGCGCGGATCCGCGAATTCACCGGGAATGCCCATCGCAATCGACAGATCGAACGGGCCGATGAAGATGCCGTCGATCCCGTCGATGGAAGCGATCTCCTCGATGGCTTCGAGCGATTCAACGGTCTCGCACTGGGGCAGAAGGATCAGCCGTTCGTCGCTCGCCTTCATGAAGTCGAAGACGCTCCCCTTTGCCCAGTCCTTATAGCCGTATCCCGATCCGCGGTTCGGCGAGAAGCCGCGGTTCCCGGCGGGCGGGAACTTCGCGAGATCGACGAGCCGGCGGTAATCGTCCGGCTTCCGGAGCGCGGGGACGACGATCCCCTTCGCCCCCGCGTCGGCGGCGCGCTGGATCTCTTTGTGGGTCAGACCGGCGACGCGGACAACGGGCTCAAGGCCGGCGAGTTCCGCCGCGCGGATCAGATCGACCGTCGTTTCGTCGTCGAACGGGCCGTGCTCGCAATCGATGAAAACGAAATCAAACCCCGCCCCCTCCATACACTCGACCGTAGATGCGTCGCCCGCGTTCACAAGCGTTCCGAGAGCAGTCTTCCCTTCACGGAACAGCCTCTTCAGCCGATGTTCTCCGTTCATTTACCGTTCCTCCTCTCCCTCTTCGTTCAGGATCCGCTCCACCGTCCGCATCGCCGAGAGGAACTCCGTTCGTTCCTCTTCACCGAGTTTCCGAAGCAGCTGTTCGATCTGGAGTGAGGACGCCTTGTTCACGGCATCAACGGCCTCATTGCCCCGTTTCGTCAGACAGAGCAGAACGGCCCGTCCGTCCTCCGCCGACCGCTTCTTCTCGAGAAGTCCTTCCGTTTCGAACTTTTTCACGATCCGGCTGAGATATCCCGGATCCATGCGAAGCGTATCAGAAAGCCGTTTCAGCGTACACGGCGCAACCTTTCCGATTTCATGGAGAAGCCGTCCTTCCGAAAGCGTATACTCCGTCTCAAGTACGTGACGGTCGATGTAACCCATCACGTTCGTATAAACGCGGTTGAAACGGCGTACGTTCTCGATCTGCTCCTGTGTGATGCGATCCATAGCGTTCCCTCCTTTTTCTTCATCATAAACAAAACAGTTGACAAAGTCAATTATTTTGTTTGACTTTGTCAACTGTTTTAGATGGAACAGGGCTGTCCGTTATTCGCTTTTATACGTGAGCCGCATCCGGAACGCGGGGTTTTCCCCGCCGCCCTGCAGGTAGAACGAACGGCCTTCCGCAGACTCATCTCCGGCGTTTCTCTCTTCCCTCCAGAGGATCGGGACGATCTCGCCCGGCATCAGCTCGTCGCGATACTCCATGTCGATGCGGCTGAGCTCCGGAGGCTCGAAGCGCACGCCGGACGAGAGCGATTCCGCAAGAGGCTCGCGGAAGATGACGTTCTCCGCGAGGTCGAAATAACGGGTGTTGTTCATATGGCCGTTCATGTCGATGTAGCTGAACGGAACGGAGAAGTCGACGCGGCGGTCGGGCAGCTCTCCGCGAACGGCCCGCGGACGCTTCATCGCGAGCGTTTCACGGGTCGCCTCATCGATCTCTCCGTCGGAAAGCTCCCATTCCTCGGTGTTGGAGACGAGTCCTTCCGCGACGGGATTGATCGCGATGCGTTTTTCCGTATCGAGGATCGACCAGACGGAAGACGAACGGATCACGACCTCGCCGGCCGCCGGAACGCGCGGATCGCCGTCCGTTCCCGCTCCGTCCGCAAGGACGCGGATCTGGAAATACCGGGGGCAGATGATCTTTTTGAACGGTCCCGGCCACGTCTCGATCACGATGTCCTCGCCGTAGCGCGGAAGGCGGCTGATTTCAACGGTCTGGAGCGCAAGGACCCATGTCAGCCCACGCGCCATCAGATCGCGCTGGGCGAGGCCGAGCTCAATGGAATGGTCGCCGGCGGCTTCCTGGAACTGGCGGAAGAGCTCGGATGTCCGGAATCCGAGGCCCATATTCACGGAGTCCCCGGAAAGGTGAATTCTTCTGCGATGGATGTTCATGTTGCGTTCCTTCTGAAAAAGCCCCGGACGAGCCGGGGCTTCGTGATGACAGATCGGGTTATTTTCTCGTGGCGATCTCTTCCAGAATCTTTGCCTTGAGATCCGACGCGGACATTGCGCCGAGGTCGCCCTCCGAGCGGTGACGCGGCGAAACGGTTCCGGCTTCGATGTCGCGGTCGCCGACGACGACCATATACGGGACCTTTTCGATTTGGGCCTCGCGGATCTTCTTGCCGATCTTTTCGTTCCGCTCGTCGAGCTCGACGCGGATTCCGGCGTCCTCGAATTCCGCGGCAACCTTCGCGGCGTAGTCGTTCGCGCGGTCGGTTACGGTCAGGAATTTGACCTGGACGGGAGCGAGCCACGTCGGGAACGCGCCCATCGTTTCCTCGATCAGATACGCCATAAAGCGATCGAGGGAGCCCAGAATCGCGCGGTGGATCACGACCGGGGTCTTCTCGACGCCGTCGGAATCGACGTACGTCAGGTTAAAGCGCGCCGGGAGGCAGAAGTCGAGCTGGCAGGTCGAAAGCGTGTACTCGGGGCCGACGGCGGGCTTGACGTTCACGTCGAGCTTCGGGCCGTAGAACGCGGCTTCGCCGATCTCCTCCGTAAAGTCGATCTTCAGATCGGTCAGAACGGCGCGGAGCGCAGATTCGGCGTTTTCCCACATCTCGTCGTCCGGATGGTATTTGACCTTGTCGGCCGGATCGCGGAGCGAGAGGACGCAGCGGTAATCGGTGATGTTGAAGTCCTTATACGTTTCGAAGATCAGATCGCAGACCTTCGAGACCTCTTCCTCGATCTGTTCGGGCGTGACGAAGAGGTGGGCGTCGTTCTGGCAGAAGTGACGGCCGCGTTCGATGCCCTTCAGCGTACCGGACGCCTCATAACGGAAGTCATGGGCAATCTCGCCGATGCGGATCGGCAGATCGCGGTAGGAGTGCATCCGGTTCGCGTAAATCCGCATGTGGTGGGGGCAGTTCATCGGGCGGAGGACGTACGTTTCGTCATCGACCTCCATCGCGGGGAACATGTTGTCCTTGTAGTGATCCCAGTGTCCTGACGTCTTATAAAGGTTGACCGTTCCGATGCAGGGCGTCAGAACGTGCTGGTAGCCGAGACGGATTTCCTTGTCGCGGATGTAGTTTTCGAGCTCGCGCCAGAGCGTATAGCCCTTCGGCAGGAACATCGGAAGGCCGCGGCCGACGAGCTCGTCGGTCATGAAGAGGCCGAGGTCCTTGCCGATCTTGCGGTGGTCGCGCTTCTTCGCCTCCTCGAGATAGTTCAGGTACTGTTCGAGCATCGTCGCGTTCGGGAAGGACGTGCCGTAGATGCGCTGGAGCATCTTGTTGTGCTCGTCGCCCCTCCAGTACGCGCCCGCGACGGAGAGAAGCTTGAAGGCCTTGATCTTGCTCGTGTAGGGGATGTGGGGACCGGCGCAGAGGTCGGTGAAGTCGCCCTGTTTGTAGAAGCTGATGACGGCGTCCTCCGGGAGGTCGTTGATCAGTTCGACCTTGTACGGTTCGCCCATCTTCTCGGCGAGCGCGAGCGCTTCGGCGCGCGGGAGCTCGAACCGTTCCAGCTTGAGGTTCTGCTTGACGATCTTCTTCATCTCCTTCTCGAGCGCTTCGAGATCCTCGTCGGTGAAGCGGTGTTCGAGGTCGATGTCATAGTAGAAGCCGTAGTCAATGGCGGGACCGATCGCGAGCTTCGCGTCGGGGAAAAGATGCTTGACGGCCTGGGCGAGGACGTGGGAAGTCGTATGGCGGAACGTGCGGCTCTCGGGAGTCGCTTCGAAATCCTTGTATTCCTGGCCGGTTACCTGCTGTTCGTTGTTGCTCATGGTTTCCTCCTGACGGAACAGAAAAAGACGCAAAACGCACCTCTTTCCGCAGTTTGCTGTTTCACATTATAACGCGCGCACGCGAAAAGTCAACCGCAACCGCCCTCTTCCCAGCCTGTGGAAGGCTGAAATCTGCGCGGTTTCGCGCACGTCGATTGCGTTAAAAAAAAGACACAAAAAACCCTTTACGTTTACCGGGTTTTGTTGTACGATAGCGCCGATGGCTTCATTTTGTACGCAAACTATTTGTGAGGAGAATCGTCACCCCGATGTACAATCCCTACAAGACCCGCGCCGGCGGCGCGACCGTAACGGTCTTCGTTCCGTATGACTGCAAGAACAACTGCCCGTTCTGCGTGAACAAGGCGGAATACAAGGATATGACCGGATTCTCGATCGAAAAGATCTGCGATTCGATCCGGCTTATGGACTCGATCACCCCGTACTGCGACTTCGTGTTTACGGGCGGTGAACCGTTCGCGGACCTCGAACAGCTCCAGACGATGCTCGACTGCGTCCCGACGACCCACCACGTCTACATCAACACCACCCTCCCCGTCTCCGAACACGTGACGGAGAGCGATATCATCATGTTCGCCCACAAGAACCGGGACAAGATCTCCTGCATCAACGTCTCCCGCCATATGCAGCACTACGTCGTCGAATCGAACGACTCGCTTCTCCAGGCTCTTCCCGTTCCGTTCCGGATCAACTGTGTGCTGTACAAACACTATCCGGCGGATCACCTGATCCCCTTCTGCGAGCGGTGGCTCCGCATCCCCGGCGCGAACATCCAGTTCCGTTTCGACTATACCGAAACGACGCCCGACAACCTCTACGACGTCGAACACGACCAGATCATCAAGGACCTCTCCTCGATCGCAACGTACCGGTTCCTCGACGGCTGCCGGATGCGCTGCGGCTTCCACTTCGACTACAAGGGGATGGAACTCGTCTACCACAAGACGCTCCCCTACTCGACGATCATCGAAACGGATCCCGAAAACGGCGTCGAATACGACATCCTTTACGACATCCTGATCAAACAGAACGGCGAGATCCACTCCGACTGGTCCGACGCGGTCCGCGAAGACGTCCACCTCGACATCGAGGGCTACCGAAATGTCAAATTCGAGCCCTACGATCTCCGGAGACTCGACTGAACCCATACGCCTTGAACGGCGTCGTGCGACGCGCGGCGCCGTTTACCAAAAAACCTGCCGTTTCCGGCAGGTTTTTTTCATCGGATCGCGTATTTTCCCTGGCGCGTGACGGACGTCACGCGCAGGAACGGAAGCCGGAACAGGTCCGCGCACGTGTACGTGACCGTGACCTTCGCGGACGGATGCGTGTCCGTCCCGTCGAATCCCTTTTCCGCGTCGAAGAGTTCCAGTTCATACGTGAGGATGCCCTCGCGAACGTCCGAAAGCGCGAGATTCGCCTCCGAGACCAGGTAGTCGACCGCCTTAAGACCTTCCGTTTCCGAAAGGATATATAATCCCTGACCGAATTTGGACGGATCGTAATACATGGCGGCGGCGATGCTCGCCTCCTCCGCGAGGTTCTTGAGGTAATCCTCGAGGCGCAGATAGCCGGACAGATCTCCTTCGTAGACGAAGAATCCGACGGAAACGATCAGGACGCAGAGAAAGACGATAAAGACTTTCATCGGTCCGTCCCCTTACGGCAGGCGCTCGCTCGCCATCGTTCCGCGGATCGTCAGAACGCGCGTATTCGGCGTGTTCGTCGAAAACAGGCCGCTTACGGCCATGACGCGTCCGATCGGCACGCTGACGGAATAGCGGATCAGGCCGCGTTCGCCCGTGGAATCGAAGTAATTCAGCCGGTAGACGACTCCCTCGTCTGCCGTGACGGTGATGTCGGTCGGCGACAGGCCGAGCTTCTCCGCGAGGTTCGATTTCAGCTGCGTCCGGATCTCCTGTGTAAAGCATCCCGCCGAGCGAGCCAGTTCGCATGCGGCCCGAATCTCCTCCTCCGCGATCGCGGTTGCGGCGTGGTTTCTTTGGTCGATCGCGTACTGGGCGACGAAGAGCAGCATGAGCGGCAGAACGGCCGCCAGAACGATGAATTGTTTCATTTGGATAGATTCCTCGATTTCTTACGGAAAAACGCTCCTGGAGGCGATCTCGGCCTCCCAGACGGTCTTTACGGCGCCGTACAGGGAATCCTCCCCGCCGGCGATGAGGCCGAACAGAAAAACACCGAGCGCGATCATCGCGCAGAGCACGACAAACTGTTTCACCGGCGTCCCTCCTTCTCAGTTCCCGTTCGGCGCCGATGAACTGATCGACAGCGACTGAAGGCTGTTCGTCGCCGTCGTGTTCAGCGTCTGGGCGTTCGTCTTGAAGCCCATGACGAACGTCGCGATCAGAATGCCGAGACAGATGGTGCTGACGAGCACGATAAACTGTTTCATGTGTGTTCCTCCTTTCAAAGAACGCGTCGGGGGTTAGAAGATCAGTTCAAAATATTCCTGCTGTTCCAGGAAGTATCCGACGAAGATGAAGTTGATGAAGACGATCATGACGTTGGCGACGACGGGAATGTAGAGCAGGTCGCTCGTCAGCTCGTCTTCCTTGCGGTTGAGCGTATAGCGGACCTCGGCGAGGTGGCGCTGGTAGGACAGGAGCGTCTCGGTCACTTCCGCGGCCTCGAGGCTGTCCCACTGGATCAGCAGGCGTCCGATATCGGCTCCCTCACGGTCGCCCGCGACGGCGACGAAAGCATCGAGCGCGCCCTTCGGGTCATTCTGGCGGAGGCGCGAGAGCATTGCAGCGAAGCCGGGCGAGAGGATGTTGTCGAAGACGGTGAGTTCCGTCAGGACCTGTTCAGTCGACGGAAGCGCGTTCCCCGCCGCCGCGTTCCGGAGAAACGAGACGGTATCCGCGAGCGCGCGATCGACCTTCGGCTTCCGCCGCTTCGCGCGCGCCGTTTCGATCCGCTTTTTCAGTTCGGACACGGCCCGTTTCGCGGGCGTGTTGTCCGCGAGGCGCCTCCGGACCGTCCCGCCGGGCCCTTTCAGGTTTTTAAGTCGTTCGGTGAGCATGGTCCCTCCTAAAAGTCGAATTTGCGGCCGGTGACGAGCGACAGAAGCAGCACGTTCAGCGCCCACAGGACGAGGGCCGCCAGAAGCAGAAGAACGCCCTCGGAGGTCTGGAACTGGTTGCGGAGGATCGTTTCCCACGGCATATCCATCGCGCGGTGCATCATCAGAAGGCTCGCCGGGTACAGGAACGGCAGGAACAGGTTGACGATCCGTGCCGTCTCGCCGTTCATCCGCTTCCGTTCCTCCGCGAGTTTCTCGGCGTCGCGGAGCTGGATCAGAATGTCCTCGAGCGCGGGTCCGATGTCGCGGCCCGTCTCCGCCGCGTTCGCGATGTTGTACGACAGCATCCGTCCCCAGTTCGTTCCGAGCCCGTAGGCGAAATCATCCGCCGCTTTGCGGATCGTTTCACCGTTCTTCGCGTCCCGGAGCGAAAGGAGAAGCCGGTACAGAAGCCTGCCCGTCACGCGCAGTTCCGGGACCGATACGGTCTCTTCGATCGCGAGAGGCAGATTCTTTCCCGCGATCCGGTAGCGGCGCAGGAGCTCCGCGACGAGCGTGATCCCCTCGCGGCTGCCCTTTCTCCGTTTCGTTTCCAGACGGACGTACAGGTAGATCCACGGAAGGCCAGCCAGAACGATCCCCGTCAGGAACGCGACCGGCAGCCGGAGCGTGCGCGAGGCGACGGCGAAGGACGTAACGAACACGGTCAGGTCGAAGAGCATCAGGAGGCCGGACGTCATATCGGGTCCGAAGACGACGAGAACGGCCTCGTCGAGTTTTCGCTCCCAGTCCGCCTTTCCCTTTTCGATCCGTTTCCGTTCGCGAAGGCGGTTCCGCATCCGGATCTTCTGGAGGATCTTCTTCGCCGGATCGGAAAGGATCAGAAGCGCGCTAAGAAGCAGCAGTCCGCGCAGAATCCATTCGAACGCGATGGTCTTCACCTCCCTTCCGTTCTGGGAAGCGTTTCGCGAGATCCGCGAGCAATTCGGCGATGATCCGCTCGCTCCCCGGGTTTTCCTCCTCCGCGATCGCCTGTTTCGACGGCGAGAACACGTCCCGGAACGTCCAGCTGTCCGTCGCGAAGTCGTAGAGCATGACGGGCTCGATCCGGATCGAATCGGCCGTCCGGCCGACGGATACCTCGTAGACGCCGCGGAGGCGTTTCCGCCGTTTGTCCTTCAGCTGGGCGAAGTGGAAGATGTAGTCGAAGCCGGCCGCGACCTTCCGCGCCGTCTCCGCGAGATCCGTCCCGCGCGTTTTCATGATCTCCCACGCCGCGTCGAACGGAAAGTCGTACGGGTTTCGCAGGTGGAACGTCATTTTCATGCGGCGCGTTCCCTTGCCCGCCATCCGGACGGCCAGATCGAGCGCCGCTCCGTCGCGGGCCTCCGCGAGAACGATGTAGTCCGCGTCCGAACGGAGGAGGTTCTTCGAGACGGACTCGAGCTTCTCGCCGTCCGCGAGGATCTGGACGATCGGCGCGTCGGGCATCAGGCGGTGGAGCGGGATCTCCGGATCCGTCTCGACCATCACGCCCTCCAGCGTCGGGTCCTCGGCGGCCTGCCACGTCGACAGGAACGTCGTCTTCGCGGAGCGGAGCGGTCCCGTAAACGCGACGTTGAAGCCGGCTCCCGCCATCGCGCGGAAGAGCGGGATCGCTTCGCGCGGGATCGTCCCGCGCTCGGCCTGTTCCTCGAAGGTGTACTCCGGAACGATATAGCGCCGGAAGACGATCGTGTCCTCG
>JAEEGL011625260.1_pt1 | contig 12315 bp, 10 predicted proteins | sample 9134231 | NCBI WGS metagenome assembly JAEEGL01 (sample SAMN16246548, study PRJNA631951) | gut metagenome | biome: gut microbiome; feature: rumen; material: fiber-attached | host: Bos | place: Iran: Karaj | collected 2018-10 | reverse complement strand
GATGGGGTCGTAGGTGTAGGAGTAGGTGTTGGTGCCCATGAGGGCGGTGGTGAGTTCGGAGCGGGGGTTGTAGGCGAATACATTGGTGATCGCGCCGGAGTCTATGCGCTGGGTGCGACGGGAGAGGGCATCATAGGTGTAGGCGAAGGTGGAGATGGGGGTGTTGGAAAAAGAATTGGAGACGAGGGGGGTGCGGCAGTTCATGTGCTTGATTCCATTATCCCATTCAATTTTTCCAGCTTATATGCCGCTTTCTAATTGCCTGTCCCCTTTTCTCTCAATCATTCACTCCCACACGCACTACCTCTTAGGCGAGGAGAATGCCGTGGAAAACACAATTGTCCGAACCCGTCAAATCATCTATCCGCATCGGATGGGAAACTCCTTTCCTCTTCATTTGTCCAAAACCGGCATACACTGTCGCTCACTCATTGTCTACACCCTTTTGCCCTTCCAAATCGTCTGCTCCCTTTTTCTGAGGCAAGGTATTCTTCTCGACAGCACCGTCCCCGGAGTCGCACGACATCACGACAACACCGCCCTCGGAGTCGCACAGCATTACGACAGTGCCGTCCCCGGCGTCGCACATCATCACACGTTGCGCCGTTGAGACATAGTAGAAGTACAGCCGGTGAGTGTCTGCCGATTCTGATGTCAGAAGGTAGAGTCGGCGCACGCTATGCGTCCTGTTATGGATGTAGATACTGTACTGGACCGAAGATGGTTCAGGGACGAACTCATCATACGCGCCATCGAGAAGAACCGTCCCTTTCCAGACGTCATATGATGGTTCTTCGGAATCCCACCAATCAAAAAAGGTTCGCCTCCGCGTAAGTGCCCTGAAGTCATCATCCGTCAGATTCACGGATGCGCGTACTGAGTAATAGGACGCATCCTCCTCAATCGTCATCGCAAGCGTCTTGAGCGAGGGTTCGGTGAGTTGCATCCCCGATATGGACGTGAAAACGACCCGATCATTCACGCCATTTGTGAGCTCTGCGGCTGATGCGGCGAGGGGGTAGCACAAGCCAAGAATTACAAGTTTCGTCAGGGCACGCAGCATTGCTTGGAAACCTTGATTTCGAACTGACCCTTCATGTCGTAGTCCTTACCCAAACCCGCGCTCTTGAGTTTGAGCATCGCGCCATCCGTGATGTTCAGCACTCTGGGCACATCGCCTTCGATCCCGAGAAGGGCTTTTGTCGCGGGGTTTTTGAGTTCGTTCACCCTCCAGAGCGGAACGAGGATTCCCAAACCCTCGTGCCAGTCATAAGGATCCGTGAACGAGACATCCACGCTACCGATGAACTCGTAGGTGCCCTTGTTATCCACCTTCTTGATCTTGAAATGGCCTGTGCCGTCAAAATGGAAGCCGCCCATGGCTGGATACAGGGCATCCAGCGGGCCAGGATTCACGCTTGCCTGCCACGCAATGCCTTCCGGGAAATCGACTACCGTGCCAACAGCGGAACCTTTGAGTTTGTCGTGCGCCCATTCACAGCCGCTCTTGCCGCCGAGTTCCTTGTCACCCGTCGCCGTTGTGAAATGTTGAACAAGTCTGGTGATAGACGTCCTAACGGCAGGTTGGCGCTTGAGCCATTCCTCGCTGATTTCGAGTTTACTCGGTCTGCTTGCGTCAACGTTGAACCAGAATTGGAGGTTAACCAGTGCCTGTTGGTATTCGCCAAGTGAAGGCAACGCTGGCAGTGACATCAACCAGGAACGAAGCTCCTTCAATTCATCAAGGGATGTGGATTCCTCATAGGACGACTTCAACACAATGAGTCCTAATGCGTCGTAACCCGAGATCGGGTTGTTGTTGAATGCCAGGTAGAAGTTGTAACCGCCGAGTTCCCCGATGGGATCTCGGGACAGCCACCTTCCTAGCGCCGAACTGTAGAATCTGTAGCCATAATCATAGAACCCGGTCTCCCCATCCCAATACTTGGAACTGAACCTAAACGGATTGGCATCCGTCTGGTCGGCGGAATGGGCAATGGTGTTGCCGTAGGCGTCGTATTCGTAGTGGGCGGCAAGGGTGGCCGTGTCGTCGAGGATTTCGGTGATGTTGCCGTTGGCGTCGCAGATGGGGAAGGCGTTGGTGCCGGAAGAGCGGGACTGGAGGAGGCCGCCGATGCCGCCCGCGCCTTGGAGGGTTAGGGAGAGGTCGAGGCCCCAGAGGTAGGAAGCAGCGATGGGGCCGGAGACACCTGTCAGGAAAAGGTTGGTCTGGGGAATGTAGGGGTGCGGGGTGCGAGGGGTGAGGGTGGGCTTGCGTTCCTGAAGAAGGTTCCAGCCATCGTAGAGGTAGGCGCGGCCTTGGACGTAGTGCCAAGTGATTTCGCCCCGATAGTCGCTCCAGACGAACTCGCGGCGCGCAATGCGGCGGCTCTGCTTGTCATACATGTATTGGACAAGAGAGGAACCGAGGTTGGTCGTGGCGGGACGGGCTTCGATGAGGCGGTTCTCGGCATCCCAGATGTAAGTCCAAGCTGCACAGTCTTTAGAATTCACTAATTGCATGTTCCACTTATTTATCTATTCAACATATAAAAAAACACCATCTCCCAAATATTTTTTTGAAAAGTGAGAAAGGGGCAGATTTTGAGGAGGAATTGAACAGACATTTCGGACAACTAGTATTCCCTGATGGCTAAATCCACCTGATATTTGAATGTTGAAATACTCAATACCATCATACACAATCAGTTCAACAAATTGTGGACAAAATGCGCGTAGTGGGTTTTTCTCAGGAATTTTCATCACCATCCTGTTTGCTTTTTGATCGAGAAGCAGATGCTCACATGCATCTCTTAAGGCATTTCCATTCATAAGCAGTTCTGAAGTTGAACTGTTTGAGGAGGAAAAAACGAATCCACATGCCAAGCCAAGCATGCAAGTAATCAAAAGGAAAGCCCATTTAATGCATGGCCCCAAGGAATTCCGTGTTGAAGCATTGAGTTGCCGCGCTGTTTTTGCGCAAGCAGACTTTATGATACTCGTTGCCATATCGTGATTCTACCTCATCAGATTCTCATCTTGACTCATTCAAACCGCCCAACAGAATCTCGCCCACGCCGCCTATTTCTTCTTTGCCGCCTAAAATCCTTTTCAGGTGGGTCAACGGGGGGCCATGTTGTCGAAAACTTGCTAGAATATACTGAAGAGCCAATAATCGGACACTTTTCACAGGTATTATGTTTTCCTTTAATTTTCGGTAATTTTTCTGGAAGGGTACCAGAAAAACTTCGTCCGATGTTTGCCCATCCTCTGACTTGAGACGTATATTCCCATTCCAATCTTTCCTCCCCCGTAATTTGTATAAGTGGTTTTATCAATATTTTGTGGGCGGCAATCATTCCACTCATTTTCAGTCGATGAAAGGAACATAAAGTTGAAATTTCACCGAACAAGACATAATTTATCTCCCATTTGTTATAACAATTCCCTCGAACCATGTATGTCTCTTCACAGGGATATCCATCCCCACATCCCGGAGGTGGGGATGGAAAACTGATGTCCCAGACACGTGAAAGAAAACTTGCCCTACAAATTGAGTCGGCAAATTGTGGATTGCTTCTTTTTATCAACAAATAGCGTCTTTCAACATCTCTAAGAGTTTCAACTAAGCCTGCTTCTATTTCTGGCCCACAATAGCAACACTGTCGTTGCGACGAAGAAGAGCCACGCAAGCCCAATGCATCATATATGTTTATTGTTTCATTCCAGCAAATGGAATATATGTTTATACCACCATCTTCTTTAATTGAATCGCGTGTAAGCCAGCGGCCATGGGTGGGGAGGTAGAAGCGACGTTGGTAGGCGATGAGGTTGGCTTCGCGGTCGTAGTATTTCGTGGAGAAGCCGAAGGACAAGGCATTGGTGAGCAAACCAGAGGAGTGGAACACGTTCCCATAAGCATCGTAGACATATTGCGCAGAGGGAATGCCCGCCTCATTCACGTAGCTGGTGATGTTGCCGTTGTCATCATAGTAAGGGAAGTAAGTGACGCCATCTACCCGAACTGTTAGGAGTCCCCCGACACCACCCGCGCCTTGCTCGGTACCGGACTTGTCGAGTCCCCAGATGTAGTAAACGATTTGCGTTGGATCTTGGGTGGCAGTGGTTTTCTCTTGAATGATGTTGTTCCCATTCCAGACGAAATCATGAATACTGTCGGTTGTCCACGAGTCATTCGTGTAGTGCTCGACCTCTTTCCTGATGCGTCGATATTGGTGGTCATAGGTGTTCACGACAGCCAAAGAACCTTCGGCTGGCAATAACGGATGAACAGATGTCAGACGGTTTTCGGCATCGTAGGCATAGGCGGCTTGGCCGTCCTGCACAAGGTTCCCGTCCAGATCATAAACGAGAGGCGATTGATTGATATTTGTGTATTGATTGAGTTCGTTGGCCTGGTACAGGTTCGTGACCTCGTTGGCGCTTGCCAGCTGGCGGTTGCCGATGGGGTCGTAGGTGTAGGAGTAGGTGTTGGTACCCATAGTTGCACCGATAAGTTCGGAGCGAACATTGTAGGAAAAGGTGTTCGTGGTCAAGGCCGAATCGGTGGTGTCAAGGCGCTGGGTGCGGCGGGAGAGTTCGTCGTAGGCGTAGGCGAAGGTGGAGACGACGTTGGTGCCGAAGGTGTTGGAGACAAGGGGTGGGCGGCGGTTCATGGTGCTTGATTCCATTATCCCATTCAAATTTTCCAGCTTATATGCCGCTTTCTAATTGCCTGTCACCTTTTCTCTCTTCTTGTATCTCTTCATATGCCCTTTGGAATTTATGACGGTATCTTATTTATTCCTATACTTCCAACTCGCCACCTTTTGCCTCTTTCTAATTGTCTGTCCAATTATGTTCTTCATCTTCATTTGCTCAATCTCGGCGCAAGTTGTCGAACATAAAAAATGTCTGCTTCTTTACGGTCATTATGAAAATTTAATAGTAGACACAAATCAAGATAAGGATAATACCTTGCGCAACACATCAAGAAGAGGCCAATACCATTGTTTCTTTTTCATTTCCCAAACAACTTCTACATCTAGACTCTCAACATCGGATTTTAGTTGAGCAAAAATCGCGCTCGTTATGCATTGATCAACATGCTGCTCCATACTATAGAACGAATAGGTATAAGATAGGTTGTACGGCTCAATTTTCCCAATGTCAGACCAATCTTCCAACAGGGCCAGACAGATGCATTTTTCTTTTTTTTCATACAAAATCTTTGATGGGGGTGTCTCAACAAAATCCGAATCATGCTGCTTCTGTTTGAACTCCCATTCCTTTACTTCTTGGATGGAGTGCATGATTTTCACATTGCTGTCTGAAAAATTGATTTTTATCGTAGACAATAACGCATCTGCAACATGTTGAAGAATACGATATGCTTCATTTTCTACCAAATACCAGTTGTTGTGAGGATTCGGGAATTTCAACACAATTGCTGTCCGAAATTTTGCATGAATCCCTCCAAGCTTTGGAACCGAAAAATATGGATTAAAACCGTGACAAATTATAAATCTATTCCTCACATCCAACTTCCCATTCTTCTTTTTCCAGCGGAGTAAAAATCCATTCGTATGTCAGTTCCGCTGTCCGGGAACCCAAGACGGCTCCTGCTATGCTTCCAACAAGTCCGCCTCCCACTCCACCAATAAACCCAAAAAACGGCACTGTAACTAGCTCCTCGGGAGTTGCAACCTGTGGACCTGTCTGTCCTCCTACAAGTGCAATACTCATTCCAATTTTTGCTCCTGCAGAAGCACCTATTTTGCCCCCCACTAGCGCTCCAGACCATCCACCTACTTGTCTCACCGTCTCCTTTACTCTGTTATCCGCCTTATATATGTCAATTGCACTCATGCCTGTCCCAACCAGAAAACAGATTTGTCCCCCATACTTAAATACAGTAATAGTCCTCCCAAGACTTCTTATTTGAGGTGTTGATTGATGATTTAATGACCTCGAATAGTCAACTTTTGCTATGCCTGATCCTCCATCAATATTTATATGCCATTCTGCGGGATTGCTTGAGCCTATTGGGATTTCATGATAATCCACTCGCAATGCTTTCCCCGGATTGCCAGCTTTATATAAAAAAAGTGATGTCGTGCTCCCTGACTTAGGTATCCGCATTCCTCCTTTTGTTGTCATAGTGAGGTAATACTGTTCGCCGTTAAGTTGAACTGCTGTTTTTCCATTCAGTGTTATGGTTGTCCCTGCCCATCCTGCCCCTAAACCCTCAACAATTACGGAAGCATCCGCTTCCCCAATTGGATCAAACCCGTTCAACAAATTATTCAAACAAATCACATACAGGTTATTACCTCCATTTTCATGGATTGGATCACGTGTAATCCAGCGGGCGAGGGGGGGGGAGTAGTAGCGGAAGCCGTAGTAGGAGAGTTCGGTGGCGTCGTCATAGTGCTTGGAGCTGAAGCGGAAGGGGAAGGCGTCGGACTGGGAGCCGGTTTGGATGATGGTGTTGCCGTAGGGGTCGTATTCGTAATGGGCAACCACGGCTCCATTGGTATCCACAAGGTCGGTGATGTTACCGTTGGCGTCGCAGAAGGGGAAGGCGTTGGTGGCGGAAAAGCTGGACTGGAGGAGGCCGCCGACGCCGCCGGCGCCTTGGAGGGTCTGGGAGAGGTCGAGGCCCCAGAGGTAGGAAGCAGCGACGGGGCCGGAGCCACCTGTCAGGAAAAGGTTGGTCTGGGGAATGTAGGGGTGTGGAGTGCGGGGGGTGAGGGCGGGCTTGCGTTCCTGGAGGAGGTTCCAGCCATCATAGAGATAGGCGCGGCCTTGGACGTAGTGCCACGTCGTGTCGCCCAGATAATCACTCCAGACGAACTCGCGACGGGCGATGCGGCGACTCTGGTTGTCATACATATATTGGACAAGGGCGGAGCCGAGGTTGGTCGTGGCGGGACGGGCTTCGATGAGGCGGTTCTCGGCGTCCCAGATGTAAATCCAATCGCCGTTTCGGGTCATATTGCCGTCGGGGTCGTAGGCGAGGGCGGGGGTGTCGGGGGCGATGGCGGTGTATTGGTTGAGGGCGTTGGCGGTGTAGTGGTTGGTGAGGCCGTTTTCGACGGTCTGCTGGCGGTTGCCGATGGGGTCGTAGGCGTAGGAGTAGGTGTTGGTACCCATAGTCGCATCGATAAGTTCGGAGCGAACATTGTAGGAAAAGGTATTCGTGGTCAAGGCCGAATCGGTGGTGTCGAGACGCTGGGTGCGGCGACTGATCGCATCATATTCGTAGGCGAAGGTGGAGACGACGTTGGTGCCGAAAGTGTTGGAGACGAGGGTTTTGTTGTCGCGGAGGGGGTCGTATTCGTAGGCGACGGTGGGGCCGGAGGGGGAGGAGTAGCCGGCGAGGAGGTCGGTGCCGGGGAGGTAGGCGTAGGTGAAGACGTTGGTGGTGGCGTCCATGGCGGCGATGACGGAGGAGAAGCGGCCCGTCGGGTCGTAAGCATACATGACATCGTAACCTTCGCCAAGGGAAATGCCGGCTTCGCGGCCGAAGGGGTCGTAGGAGCGGGCGAGGGTGGTGCCGTCGAGGAGGTGTTCGGCGAGGAGGGAAGTGGCGGAGTATTCGTTGGTGCGGGTGCCGAGGACGTCGGTGATGGTGAGGGGGCGTCCGAGGCGGTCGTAGGTGTAGGCGACGTCGGGGGTGGAGTCGGAGTAGTCGATGGCGACGAGCTGGCCGAGGGGGTCGTAGGCGTAGTCGGTGGCGACGCCGCGGGCCCAGAGGCGGCGGGTCAGGTTGCCGCGCGCGTCGTAGGAATAGGCGGGGCCGAGGCCGTCGGCGTAGAGCTTGTTGGTCAGAAGCCCGGTGGCTTCGTCGTAGTTCCAGCGGGTGACGTCGGGGTCGGCGTCGGGGTCGCGCCAGGTGTGGAGGGCGGCGAGGCGGCCGTAGTCGTCGTAGACGTAGCCGACGGGATAAGTGGCCCCCCAGGTGTTGGTGGCGCGGCCTTGGACGTAGTGCCAAGTCGTGTCGCCCAGATAATCACTCCAGACGAACTCGCGGCGGGCGATGCGGCGACTCTGGTTGTCATACATATATTGGACAAGGGCGGCGCCGAGGTTGGTCGTGGCGGGACGGGCTTCGATGAGGCGGTTCTCGGCGTCCCAGATGTAAGTCCAAATGGCCTGATTTTTAATGTTCACGAATTGCCTATACCCTTATGCCCGCTAATTGCCCCCTTTTGCCTTACGCCATTTCATACGAATGTGCTTATCGCGGCTTGGATCATGTATGAGATATAGTTTCTACGTTATCCACATCAGTTCTTTTCTATATACCACCCATCCTGCCGGAGTATAACGCAGAACAAATACCATTCCTGCGGCAGTGTATGCGCTCTTGTAATATGATAGAGACATAAGAGCCTCCCTTCCCGTAGCGCTAAACCCCACGGCAGACAGCTTCACGTATCCCATTGCATTCGAGAATACACTATCTTGTGACGCACTGTCATTGAGGAATGCATATTCATCACTGACTCCAATAACATGTATTGGCATCGATACAGTGAATCCATTGGAGATTGATATAGAGCTGATATTATTAGCCATATAATCATTATATGTATCTTGATTGATTGGCCCTGTTGATCCTTTAGTATACGTCAACATGCTTAAAACCGCATTTGTATCAGTCTTGTCACTGATCAACAAGTAATCTCCTTCTCTAAAGCGTGAGCGGATTGAATTAATCGCAGCAGAATATACTTCGTATATATTGTCATCAATATATTCGGTGTCGCTTTTTGGATATGGTTTTCCATCATCACCGGCGTTTCTTAAAATAATAGTGTCTCTATATATTTCGTATGTCAGCGAAAGATCGGCACAGAGCTTGTTTATGGTTTGCATAAGTGACATGTTTGTTGCTGCAAATGTGATACGCGGCAACACCGTCGCTTCGTCCACTCTTTCTCCAATACTTGGATCATATAATATGCATACATCCATCCTGTTGTCATCAGGGCCATATATCTGACTAGCTTCTGATAAATATAGTAAAATATCCGTGAGCAATGCCTCATTGTATAGTTGTACAGGAATAATTGTATTATTCATGATCTGTGTTACGTCGTCTGCCCATACTATTGGTGTTGATAAAACAATGTACGACAAGACGAACATGAATATATATCGACCCCGAACAAGTGGCCCCATCTTATCCATTAAATAGATTCTTGCATTCATTTATGATCCACTTCTATTCTGTAGGTGGGGGCATTTGACCAATTGGCGGATAACCTTGAGCATCGGAAGGCTCTCTAGGTGGCTTCCAATGATCACCGCCGCCATCGTTGCCCCACTCTTCCCACATTTCTATTTCTTTATTAAGGAGAGCACTATAAAATCGAGCTAAAAATTCTGCTGAATCTTGGCACGGAGAATGCTTATAGCACCCATTATCTGAAATCTTAAGTTTGGACGCCGTCTCGGAATGTCGGACATAGCCGCGAAAGTTTTGTACATGCCTCTGCTCGTGGCCATAACGTTGTTTTGTACTCTCTACATCGCCACGGAACCTTTCATTGATTTGAATAGAAATAGCAAGACTGATTTCACATTGAATTTTTTCACAAGGGTCATCTGGAGAGCATGTTATACATTCGCATGACACACTGCCTTTAAAGCGGGTTTCTGCTCTATGTGCAATTGGAGCATATTCCCATGGAATTCCAGCAGGGCTATCATCATCTCCCCAATTATACACTAAAATAACAGCACCATCCTTATCTACCATACACACTGGATTATTTGCTATGAATGAATATAGATTAGGCCCACCCTGCTCTCCAATAGGATCTCTATTTAGCCAGAACCCCTGTTTTGGTTCCATATATCTGTAGCCGTAATAATACAGATTATACTCATCATCCAGAAATTTTGTTGAGAAACGGTATGGATTGTCGTCTGACAGCTCCCCTGTCATCGCTGTCGTCTGGCCGAAAGGGCTATATTCGTAGTGAGCAATGATATTACCATTACTATCTACCAAGTCGACTACATTTCCGTTCGCGTCATAAGAATAGTACGCATTGGTTCCGTTCAGATTGGCAGCAACAATGGCACCGATGGCACCTGCTCCCTGAAACGATCCACTAAGGTCTATGCCGTATACATAGCTGTTCTTAACTAGTTCCGTTTCTTCCCGAATCATGGCCCAACCATCGTAGAGAAATACTCGAGCTTCACCATTTAGCACTTTCTTAACGCGGCGTCCCATATAGTCATATGAATTGGTCATTGTGGTGATACCATCTGTGACTCCAACAAGTCTGTTCTCAGCATTCCAAGTTAATGTCCAACCGTTGTATGTAAGCATGTTCCCGTCCGCATCGCAGGTCGGCACATTGGTCACACCATTGTTGATATTTGTGTATTGGTTCAGCTCGTTGGCCTGGTACAGGTTCGTGACCTCGTTGGCGCTTGCCAGCTGGCGGTTGCCGATGGGGTCGTAGGCGTAGGAGTAGGTGTTGGTGCCCATAGTCGCATCGATAAGTTCGGAGCGAACATTGTAGGAAAAGGTATTCGTGGTCAAGGCCGAATCGGTGGTGTCGAGACGCTGGGTGCGGCGGGAGAGTTCGTCGTAGGCGTAGGCGAAGGTGGAGATGGGGGTGTTGGAAAAAGAATTGGAGACGAGGGGGGTGCGGCAGTTCATGTGCTTGATTCCATTATCCCATTCAATTTTTCCAGCTTATATGCCGCTTTCTAATTGCCTGTCCCCTTTTCTCCTGCCAGTTGACATGCTTCGTGCAACACTGCATTCCGCTTCCAAGACCCAAAGGCAGGTCTAACATTCTTATCATTCAAGAGGTGCTCCAAGATCGCTGTGACTATGCATTGTCTGACGTCTTCCCCACCGGCAAGATACAACTCAGCAAGCATTTGCACGGACTGCTTGACGACATATTCCGACTCAGGCAGTAGAGAACAGGCATGGCGGAGGAACCCGGCAAACTCCCAACCAGCTTCATATCGACCGTGTATCCATTCTCCTCGGAAATCGCCGGACAGACACTTGCCATAGTAGCGAAGCAAAAAGCTGTGGACCTCGTCGCGAGAAAGAGGTGGACGAATGCAGGAACAGTATCGTTCTTTGGACAAGAAGGCGTAGACTGCACCCAAGGTCTCATTGTCATAACTTCCCATCCACTTGCGGACCACACTGGCAGGAATCTGTAGAGAACGCCCCGCAGTACATGCCTCCATTGCCTGCTCAATCTCCTCTGGCGCACTCCTTGTCGCACTTGGCATTGTCAGCCTCCAACCGGAGAAAGGCCAAGACAGAACCCACCGACAGCGCCAGGTGGACCTCCCAGTACCGCGCCGACACCCGTAGTGACGCACGTCTTGAGCACCTTGTAAACGCCATAGCCAATTGCGCAAGCTACAGCCGTAGCCCCGACGGCAACGACGGTCGTCTGACAGCTGCCATCAATGCACAGATTGACCTTTTCACATTTCTTAGGGGCAACTGCGGGAACCAACGGGGGGGAACCGGGGCAGTTCTTCATGTACCATAGCGTGCTGCAATCAGCATAGGCGGTCCATAAATTGTCGATCTCCTCCCAGTGGCCAGGATTCCTGTGCCGCTCTGGTGCCAAGCATTCCCATCCTGTATGCGAGGAGATGGCTTTGGCGAGCAACGTCATCTTTGCCTCAATTTCGGCACAGGTATCTCCCTTGTCGCATTTCATGTGAACGCCATCAGGAGGATGCCACGGGCCGCCTCCACCTCCTCTCCGGCTCGCCCATCCCAGATGGTCGACCGCTCCGACAGCATCATTACCAAAAGCAGAATAAGTGTTGGACTCGTCCGATCCGGTCAGAAGAAGCCTCAACATGAAATTCGCCACTTCCGGCGAGAAGAGTCTGATGTAGCGCTCATAGGCATTCTCTATCAGAGGATCCTTTGACAACCAGCGTCCGAGTTGGGGGGAGTAAAACCTGTAGCCGTAATAGTAGAAGCCGGTCTCCCCATCCCAATACTTGGTGCTAAACCTAAACGGATTGGCATCCGCCTGGTCGCCGGATTGGGCAATGGTGTTGCCGTAGGGGTCGTATTCGTAATGGGCAACCACGGCTCCATTGGTATCCACAAGGTCGGTGATATTTCCATTGGCGTCGCAGAAGGTGAAGGCGTTGGTGGCGGAAGAGCGGGACTGGAGGAGTCCGCCGATGCCGCCGGCGCCTTGGAGGGTTTGGGAGAGATCGAGGCCCCAGAGGTAGGCGGCGGCGACGGGACCGGAGACACCTGTCAGGAAAAGGTTGGTCTGGGGAATGTAG
>JAEEGL011180356.1_pt1 | contig 12315 bp, 9 predicted proteins | sample 9134231 | NCBI WGS metagenome assembly JAEEGL01 (sample SAMN16246548, study PRJNA631951) | gut metagenome | biome: gut microbiome; feature: rumen; material: fiber-attached | host: Bos | place: Iran: Karaj | collected 2018-10 | reverse complement strand
GTTGAGGAGATGGCTCTCATGAAGTATTTTGCATCCGGAATGAAAGGTTACAGAGCGCTTCAACACTTGATCATGATGATCGGTGTTGCAGAGATCCAGGCGGGAGCAAATCCTCGAGTCTTCGAAGAGAAGATCATTCTGGCTTTGCCTAAGCATCTGGCTGAAGCGGAGCGACGAAGATTAAAAGATGATTCTCATGGCGAGATTGACATAAAAGAAAGATTTTCATAAACAAAATCCTTTCGGTTGTTGCAGAAGGGAAACCTTTCAGCGCACTTCGCACGGCGCTTGGTTTAACTATACCACAAATCTGCTGCCAAAAGCGTACATTTAACTCCACGAAATGTCCTATAACATACCTATAAATCTTTCTTTTATGTCAATCTCGCCATGAGAATCATCTTTTAATCTTCGTCGCTCCGCTTCAGCCAGATGCTTAGGCAAAGCCAGAATGATCTTCTCTTCGAATACTCGAGGATTTGCTCCCGCCTGGATGTCTGCAACACCGATCATCATGATCAAGTGTTGAAGCGCTCTGTAACCTTTCATTCCGGATGCAAAATACTTCATGAGAGCCATCTCCTCAACCAGATCCGGATCCGTACCATCAACGATCAACATCAAAAGCATCTTCAGAGTGTCATATCCATTAGTATCCGGCAAAACTCCGGCTTTCTCCTCCAGAGCAAGCAAGCCCTCTTTTCTCGCAACATAAGACAGGTCAATCAGTTTTCTTACTGTATCAACAAGCAGCTGTTCCTGTTCGCTTTGATCCCCATCAATGATGTCGGATGGCGATAGCTCCAGTTCATTAATCTCTTCTATACTCTTGCGGATCTCATATAACACTATATCTCTCATCTCTGTCAGTCTCCTCTATAAAATAATAAATCATTTCTCCGTTTCGCTATATATTCTGGCTTCTATCCTGAGTTCATGATCTGCTGCATAAGCTTGTATAAAATCCCGGATATTCTCATCAGTGTTATAAGTATCTCTGAAACCATAGCACTGTCTTATGGCTCCGTCCCTCTCTTCTATGGTGATGAGAGGTTTTGCTATCCGATCATTGTTCCTGAGAAAAAGAATCGTACATCTCTTTGCTGCCATAGCCTCTATATATCCGGCTGTTCCTACGCAATGACAGAGATATCTGCCTTCTTCAATGATTTCCTCTGCGCTGCCCGGCATCAAGATAGAATACCTGCCGTCACTGTATTCCCTCTTTCGAGCTTCCTCTGACTTTCTCCGTTCGATCAAATCAGAGTAATTCGCTATCTGGTCAGCACATCTGATCAACCCGATAATTCTGCTCATCTTGTCATGATAATCATGGATTTTGGAGGGTTTCATATTTACGGGCATCTCTCCAAACGCTATCAATTCATGAACAAGTGGAACGCTTTCTTCCATTTCGGTCATATATGTTCGATACCTGCTATACATAGTCAAATAATCACGATATTCATCCAGCATACGATCCCGTTTTTCGGAAGCGGCTCTCTCTATTGAATTAAGCGTCCGGGCAGAATCAAAGACCTCCTCTCTGGTCAGATCTGATGCACTCGCCCAATGTGACCTGTGATTTAAATAAAAAGCCACTGCAAAAGCGCGTTTTTTTACATCCGGAAAATGTTTGATAAAATCTTGTGAACTCATGCATTCACCGTACTGTTTGAGATTCCTGGGGATTCTGATCTGATCCAGATACTTTATCTGTGGTCCGGTCATGCCAAGTACCTCCGGCAAAGTCATTTTCCCATCCACAATCAGACCATCATATATATTCTCAAGTATCAGATTAAAGAGCAGTTTATTCATTTTCACGGCCTGCTCAGCACATAAAAATCCGCTGATTGCCATAAGGATGCCCAAACTCACTCTATTACAACGTGGCTCCCATAGTTTAGCTGCAAATCCGGCGTGATTCTCCATACATGTGCCATCAAATAAGTCCTTTTCAACAATCCTTTTCCGCATTTCCGGGTTAGAAAACACTGCTTTATACAAGTCCTCGTTATGCCATTCATCTGTAACGGAGTTCTTTATAAAATAGTATGCTCTTTCACTACCAAAGTAGATTCTGGTCTGCTCATCACCTTCCGGATGCCTGTTATGCTTGATGCCTGTGACAACCATAAGATTCTTATCTATCCTTACAGCAATATTAAGACGATGTTTTCTTGTATCGAGTTCTTGTCTGATGGCTTTAGGAACATCACCTTCGTTGTTATAGCGTTCATTAGCCTTAACGTATAGTGTTTTTAGCAGTTTAAAACTGATCTGATAGAATGATTTTTCCATCCGATTCAGCGTGCGGAGGATATCCTCTTTATGCTGAAGCTTAACCTGTGCAACAATACCGGTATATAGATCATATATCTGCTGCCTGTTAGCATCCTTCAAGGTATCGTATATATCATTCGAAGGCAGCTTATCTGTCGTAACGAAAGCATATGACTTATCCGTTTTCTCTATGATCAGACCATATTTACCGAGCACATATCGGCATACTTCTTTAACCGGAAAAGTTGTGCACTTATACGTATCATCATCTATTCTGGCATATGTTACCTTAAACCTGAACTTTCTGAATACAAGAGACTCACCAATAACCATTGTATGAAGAAAGTATCTTAAACACGATCTGACATTGTCTGCAACACAACAGATATAGGATATCTTGCAGTGTAATAGTTTCGTCAGTTCACTACAATTGGGATACTCTTCAACGATGACGCTTGTATCGGTTAATGGCGCATAACAAAGATATCCTCTTTGGGCAAGACGAAAACATATAGCCACCCTATTATCAAGCGGATTTGTCGTGCTAGAATAGCGATCCCCTGATGATGGAATCCGATCAATCCCCTCATCAAAAGCGACTGTTTCCCATGTGGGTTGTATGTCAGCAAACAAGCTTATATCCATAAACAGTTCCTACAGTCACCTACTGCCCTTTCTACATCATTATACATCACTGCAGTTCTCTTCTCACCAGCATTTCATCTACGGTCACCCCGAGTATATCCGCCAGCTCAACCATGTGGTCTACCGACGGGAGCTTCTGACCGGTAAACCACGAATAAACCGCCTGCTTTGACAGGTTCATCAGGCTGCTTAGGTGTTCAACGTCTATGCCTTTATCACGGCAGAGTTCTTTGATGCGTTCGCATGTTTTTTCCTGATCGATCGTGTGCTTCATGATCCACCTGTACCTCCTGAAGAATCCTGTCTTTGCCTGCAGTTCGTTATCTGATCCGCCGGCATCTCGTGATACCTCTCAGCCGTGATCTCAGTTCGTTACCTACCTCTCGTTCTCCGCATCTTTGTCCGCGGTGCCATCTTTTCTCTTCGAATTCCGCCTTCTCTTAGAAGTAGCGTCGGTTTTGGATCCGGTCTTATCGGCAAATGCCTCAACATACAGCGGATCCTCGTAGGTCTTGTACCTGTCTGCTTCTATCGGCCTCATGCCGCGTCTTAAGACATACACTCTTCCGGGCGCCAGGCTCATGACTGTGTTTACGGGTTTATTTACCCACTCCGAGACATTTTTGCAGGTCGCATGATCTCTTCCGCCCATATAAATGTATGTATCGCAGTTGTTGATTATGGTCTTCGATGCTCCTGTCCCGTACATGGCTTCAAGTTGGGATTCACTCTGAAGCAGGAGCGAGGTGCTTATGCCGGCAGCCCTGAAGATCGAGATATACCTGTCGAAATTCGCTATTTTGCCGGTGCATGCGAAATCGTCGCATATTACATGTACCGGAACATCGATCCTGCCTTCCGGTCTGCTCTCCGCATCTTCGAACAACGCCCTGAACAGATTTGCGTACATGATATTCGTGAACATGTTCATGCTTACGTCAAAGGGTGAAGTTGTAATGAACACAACTGTCTTCTCTCTTCCGATGCTCATAAAATCTATTCTCTGGTCCTTCTTAAGCATTTCCACCACCCTGTCGGAGAAAACGCCTGATATAGCCCCCTGAACCATGGACAATATGGTTCCGCCGGTTCTGGGGCCGTTTCCGGATATTGTTTTCCACAGTCTCGACGCCTGGTTACCGGGGAAGGCTTTCTGAGCCTTATCGAATGCTTCATCCATATTCGTGGTAAAAAGACTGCCGGATCCTTTTGCTTCCCCTCCCTTTATTGAATCTGCGAAGCGGATCACGTCATAAAATGACGGTCTTTTATTATCAATGCGGGCATTTATCCTGATGAGGCTGATTATGGCTGCTACGCCGTATGCGGTTGACTCATTCCAATACGGATCTCTGTCAATTCCCTGCTCACTGCCTTTAAAAGTTCCTTCAACTATGCTTTTGGCGAGATTGATCTCATCGGATTCGCTCTCAACATAGTCAAGCGGATCGTATCCCCATTCGCACGCTTCAGGATTTGAGTAGTCGAGATCTATCACCTTGTATCCGCGCTGCTTAAACAGATCCGCATACTGCTTCTTAACCCTTGATTTGGAGATGGGCACTACCAGGCTTGTGTCATATGTATGAAGCATCCTGCTTTCGGTATATGACGTAGTCTTGCCGCAACCTGTAGTCCCCGCTACTATTACATTGTCATTTATACCTGTCTGCGCAAAATCTGTTGAGTACATCACTCCATCTGCCAAACATACCATGTCTCTCATCTGAAACCCTCCTCAAAAAGCTGTCTGTGAATATCAAATTCTTCTTCACCTGTCGTCCCGCCACCGGTATCATCGTCCGGTTTATCTTCGATTATGATCACGCCGCCGAGATCCTTATACTCGTCCAGCGCTCTTTCATCATCCTTAAGCGTCTCTGTGACCCCTTCAAGTATCCGTTCTATCCACGCAGTCTCACAGTCAAATTCAGGAAGGGCCGCTATCTGCCCGGGCGTGAATCTCTCACCATTAATCTTCCCGATGGTCAATGCTATTACCCTGTCTTCCACCGGCAGGACGTAAGATGCAAAGCGCCTTAGCCTGCTCTTATTTCCCAATTCCAGGAATACGGGAAGCGTCCCTTCCTGTGTCCTAAGCTCCAGACATCTTAAGTTCTGGTCCAGAAACCATTTGGAAAATCTGTTCAGTCTGTCTATCCTTCGTTCTTTTCCCTTGTAATCAGAGTCGTCCTCCTGGGTATAGACATTGCTGTATTCACCGAAGATGGCCCGGTACAGCAGCGCGGTCAGATCCAGCATCTCACAGACAGCTGCCGAATCGCGGTATTCCGTTATAACGGATTCTACTACGCTATGGCCGAATTTCCGGACTAATTTGTCCACTATCATCTGTTCGATCAATCCCCCCATGTTCATCAGATGTTCGATGCCAAGCGGAACGGTTGTCCATGATGCTTCATCGTCCTTAGCCCATTTTTGCGCGTAACCTATGATCTTAATCTCTGATGTGTTCATCTTATTCCCTTTCCTTAATTCTCTCTTCCTTAATGCTCTTTTCCTAAATGTTCTCTTCCTGCGCACGCAGCTGATCCGCAGTTCATATCAGCCCGCGTATCTCATCGCAGATACCGAACTTCACCGCATCTTCTGCATTCATGAAATTGTCAAAACTGATCGCCTTGTCTATCTGCTTCCTGGTTTTTCCTGTATGCTTAGACAGGATATCCACCAATATGCTCTTGGTCTCAAGGATCGAATCAGCCGTCTTCTTTATGGACGTTGCCGAGCCGCCCATTCCACCTGATATCAAAGGTTCGTGTATCATAACCTTGGAGTGGGGAAGGATGAAACGCCGTCCCTTCTGACCTCCCGCAAGAAGCACCGCGCCCATGCTCGCTGCCAGCCCGGTGCAGTAGATATTTACAGGGAACCCGGCGCTCTGTATAATGTCGTATATAACGAGCCCTGACAAAACCGAGCCGCCCGGAGAATCCAGATATAAATCCACCGGTTCATTTGTTTCTGCCAGATACAGAAACTCGGACACGAAGTTATCTGCCATCTCATCATTCACCTCACCGTTTATAAACAGTTTTCTGTTGGTGAAGTGTTTGGATCGTAACGGTATTACGTTCGAACCATTGTACGATTCCTCGATCACAGACGGCACCCACACTGAATAAGACCTCTCGCTCATTTGTTTTCCCCTTTCATGAAACTGTTATTTCGTTACATCAGGGTAATAGGACATTTGACGGAGTTATTTGTACGAAATGGAATAAAAATGAAACATAACATTCATTCTGACAGATCAGTACCCATAGATGACCAAAAACTCAGGGATATAATCGCAAGGACAGCCGATGAAGAGTCATGGCAGTTTACAGATTATCTATGCGATATGATAATGACTAAAACCGGAGAAAAAAAACAGCCGAGCATCAACAGCATTGCAAAAAAGGCTTCTCTGGGCAGGAATCAGCTGACCAGATTCCCCGTAAAAAGAAAAAACCTGCTGAAAGTGTGCAGAGCGTATGATCTGACGCTTGAAGAAACAGCATCACTATTTAGCAGAAACGGTTTATATCTGAGTCTGTTTAAGAATTCTGACAGAGATTATATAGAAAGTCATCCGGACTATAAAGACGCAGGATCCCTTCCTGATCATATCAACACGCAGCCGCATACGATCCGCATCCTTGATCTGATAATGTCACATGAGTATGTTATGCGCACTCCTGATCACAAGATCACACCCGATCATAGGATCTCACTTGATCCCGACTTCTGCAAAAACATCAATGCAATTAAGGATCAGATATCATCTCTCGGATCACCGGAGGATCTGCCCGATGAGGTTATCAACGATCTGATAAACAGTCTGGCTAAGATCATACATAATGAAGCAAAAAAATATCTCTGGGTAGTGCTTGAAAAAAAAGATCCGCTTACTGATTCCAAAAACAAAACCACGAATTCCAAAAATGAAACCAACCGGGAAACCGTTTTCGAGATCGCAAGCGTATTGGATTTTGATAGAGACGAAACAGAACAGCTTTACAGGTCATATGGATACACGCTATGCCCTGATCACTTAAGATTTGATGCTTTTGTGGTCTGGCTTATGGAACAGGGATATTCACGAAATGACCACGGATATATATATAAATCCATATGCTCCAACATGGATCAGGTTCATACCGGAACGTGGACCTGTAAGGCACCGGATATAGACGATATCGACAAAATGCTGTTATTGAAAAAATCAAGAAACGACATAATGCTGGCATTGAAAGGATCAAGAGAGGAACTCCTCGACAGGCTGAAGCGCGATAAGGATGAACCTCTCTTTTAATCAGATCACCTTTACTTATGTGCTTATTGCCGGCTTGCTTCACTGAAATAATAGTTCATTTTCTGAAGCGTCCTGTGATACAGACGGATCACTCCGTCACTGTCCCATTCTTTATGGGTTTTACTACGCAATTGCTCTGATATGTATTCGGGAGACTTAATCTTCTCCTTTCCATACACTATATTAAAAAACTGTCCGTAGTTAACCGTAAATTCTCCGATATTAACAGTGTTCTTATCCGGCGTGTATTCACAATAATTCTCTAAAACAAAACTCTCTTCATAAGAACAGGCTTCTTCCAAGAAATCGTCTATTAAAGATCCGAGTGCTCTGATCATATCCTCTTGTATTTCCAAAGATCCGAATTGGATGGTATCACGACCACTCATTTTGTCATCATCCAGATACGTCTCCAACCCTTCATCTAATCTCCCTTCATTTTTTAAGATCTTTGATTGAATTGCGTCAACATTCTCCGGATTCCCATCCATTGACACATGACGTGGGTTGATACCATTCAGGATAATATCTAAAAGCACGCTTCTCTGTTCTTCCGAGTATCCTAAGCTTTTTTGCTTAAAAGCATTACGGATGTCTGTATCACTGCATCCCGGATTGTTACGCCTGTATTCTTCTATCTCACTTTTCATCCTATACAGATAGCGCACGACAGTTGATAGTCTTTTTAGTCCTATTCTATTAGGTTTCAATGCAGTGTATTGATCTTCGACATATCCATTACGATCATCTATGACCCACGGTTGCATGACAAGTTTTTCGTTTATAATATCCTGGTATTCACTTCTTAACTTCTGTTGCAGTTTTGAATTGAAATATTTGATAAACAGCATATTCCCGCCATTGAAGTTTGGATCGTATTCATCTATACATTTCACCAGAACATCAACAATAGACTTATTCATATATATTTCAGATATGTAATCAGATTTCATATCGCTGTTACAGCATTCTTTATATATATCAGCCGGGAGATTGACCTTTTGTATTCTGTACGCGGGCGGCATCTTTTTGCTCGTGTCGAGGTTTTTCCCATTTCCACCACTGATCTTATCATCCTCAAATATCTGGTATTTTCCACACAACCTGAACAGTCTGCCTTCATTCAGATATATAAAAGCCAGATGGTATCTTTTGAATTCTTTCTTATAATCATCGCTCTTTTTATCAAGACCTTTAACACGATCACAGAAAAACTCATATAGTCTCTGATTATTCTCTTCTTCGATCTTCCTTAATTCAACTATTCGCGATAGCTTATCTTTTGCATCCCCGGCATTTGAAGACATTTTTCTTTCCTCCGTTATATCATATAACCCAGGAACTCTGTTAATCAAAAACCACCTGCGTTTATGCTGTTTTTCAACGAAACGACCCGCCAAGTCACAACACACATCATTTAACAATCAGTTCACAACAGGCTGTATTATACCCCGGATACGGATCCTTCGCTGTCGCAACGACAGTATAGCATCCAGGAGAAGCTTCCGATGTCACTTTTATTATCCCGTCGTTTCCTGTCTCTATCCCTTTCGGGTTTCCTTCCACTCTTAAATCTACGGCCGGAGAGCCGTTCCGCGGTGAATTGGCTTTGAGTTTTACCGTAACAGGCTTTCCTGTTTCTTTTGGTTTCACCACTGTAACATTAGATTTGTTAAGGAGCATGATATTACCCGGGTGTCCTGAAACTATCACTGATACTTTTTTCGAAATCTTACCTGCTTTTATGATTACCGTAGCTTCTGTCAACTCATAATTTGCTGCTATTATGAACCCGGATTTTGAACACTTTATCCCTTTGCCATACCTCATTTTCACACCGAAGGACAGGTCTTTAGGATCCGTATTGTCATCATTCCAAAAAACATTCAACCTATACCCTTCACCACTCTCAAGGATGGGCGGAATCTCTTCTATAACAAGAGTACTCACCGGTCTTGTTACTAACACCTTTGTAACAGCCTTCCCTTCATTACCATTATCATCCTTGATGCTCCAGACAATGAACGCAGCGTTTTTGTCCGTACCGGAAATGATCACTTCGAATGACGCCTTTGAAGCCTTACCATGATTTTCATTGTTGAACTTCGGAGATCCAAGCTCGATTATACTGGGTTCTTCAACGCCATATTCATCCGTTACCTTATATGTAAGATTATCTGCAAAAGGTCGCAGCGTTTTGGGAATACCGACCGTGACGGTCTTGGCCTTCGCGGAACCGGAATTTACGGTTACAGTCTTCGGAACTGAAAGTTTCACTGCCTTACCGTTTATCGAAAGCGGTGTATTCTCTGCCGGCACATTACCGTTAACTGTCACTTTATACGAGAATGATCCGGTACTATGTTCTGCCGTGACAATAGCGGTTCCGGATTTTTTTGCCGTCACAACCCCGTTTTTTAACGTTATACAGTCACCGGGATTTGAATTCACTATTCTCCATTTTACTCCGTATGTGTAAAGACTCTTTTCATTCAACAGAAGTCTTCTGGACTCTCCCGGGATCAACGAATACTCTTTCTCAATTTCTTCCTTTACAGTCACAGTACAAGTGTCGCTGAAGTCCCCGTCATTAGTTCGGACAGTAATAACTGCGGTCCCCTCTCTGAGCCCCGTCACCTCACCCAGATTGTTTACCAAAACGGTCTCCGGATCTGATGACTCCCAGGTGACACTCCTGTCGGTCGCGATGGATGGCTCCACTTCAGGAGTCAAGAGTACTGTTTCATTTATGCCCAGGATCATATCGTCCAAAAGAGACACGTTCGTCACGTTTACAGGAGTGATAGCATAGCTTTCACAGCGGTTAGAATCTACTGTTCCCGCATAACTCCAAAGGGCTGCGGATGAAAAAAGGTTTATTCTGAGAGCAGGCCTGATACCGTATGCGAATGGATTCAAAGAGTCGCCACCCAGCCCTATGTTCCCACTGGCACTTACAACCAGAGAATCTCTTTGGCATTCACCAGGTCCCCTCAAATGCCAGTAGCATTTCCCGCCCGGAAGCACCAGGATAATATAGCCAGGTTTGCATTCGACATACTCCGTGCAGTAGCTGCCACGGCAGGGATCGCTAACCACTTGATATCGTTTTTGGTCGCCGTATGAAATCGCGGGTTTGGTCTCGTTTTTTATAAAACCGTATCTGTAAGTCGTCGCTTCATCAAGCGAGAGGCAGAAGACTTTATCCACGGTATCTCCCCCGGCCTCAGTTCCGTGGAAAGGATTATCAGAATTAGTCACAGTTTCGGCAATGATGCTGTCTCTTTCACTTCTGGTGAATGCCCTGTACAGAAAGCTTTTTTCTTCGGAATAATCTTTTCTGCAAACATTTTTCGCCGGCCCATAGCCATTCAGGTATGACCTCAGAGTGCTGGTTTCCCAAGTGACATCTTTACCTCCCTCGTTGTACTCGGCAATGTCTATCACTTTGTCCGCAAGAAGAAGCGCATTACCCGCTTCATCAATGTCAAGGATTCTCCATTTTACAGGCTGCTTATCGTCTTCGGAGAAAACTCCTATTTCTTTATTTGTTCTCTTTCCATACTGATCGGTTTTAAATTCCAGATCTTCGTTCCAGGCGATAGCGGTCTTCTTATCATAGCAGTAGCCATCTCCGTTAGTATCCTCCTGCCAGTAGCTTCCAAACCAGATGCAATCCCAGGTGGTGATATCATCACTGTCAGTACGCGGGGGATTGATTTTCGACATGACATTCTCAATATCAGGTTGCAGTATTTCTTCGTGTTCAATGTCTGTCGTTCCATCATCGTTCAACAGATCTATCTCAGCAGATGAAGAATCTTCCAATAAGGTTTTTTCATCCTCCGCTGATTCCTCAGAAATATTCATTATTGCTTCCGGATCGCCTATAAGAGAATCGTCAACAATTGCTATACTATCATCCGTTATGCCGCTTTCCGTTATGTCACCATCTTCTATGTAATTATCGTTCATGAATGTTGATTCCGCAGCCAGCGACGTGACGTGGTACGACATAAAAAGTGAAAGTGTCAGGACCGTTGTTATCATTCTTCTGATTCTACCGGGTTTCCGCATTGCTTTCGTCCTCCTTTTCACATAATCGTATCACTCTGCTATAACTCAAACAAGTGCTTCCCGGCATCCCGTATTTCCGGTATCCCCGACATCTACAGTGTATCCATTAAAAAGGTGCATCTTTGGATTTCTGCGTTGCAGGTATCCGGTCTAAACTCATTAAAAATATGTCGTAGGGGCTGAATACCTACAACAGTGGGACCGGTCATGATGGGAAGAGATAAAGAGGTCCTAAGATTGAATCAAAAGCTTGACACGGACATGCGCTCAAATTTGAAACTGAAATAATCCTATCAAGAGCTTTACCTACTCTGAATTAATTCTATCAAGAGCTTTACCTACTGAAATCAAAATAACAGGATTCTGTCAGTAAAAAAGTGTTCAATTTTACCTACTGTTTCGAAAGATTTGAAGATTTGAACGTAAGCCTTACGTTCAGATTTATATTTTTTCTGTTTTTGTACGTAATTTGCGAGTGCATTTTACCTTCAAATCTTCAAATATCCTAATTCAGTGGGTAAAGAGGTCTCAGCAGTCATCAGTAATTAACCGACACCACATCATCTAATCTTCTGGCTGGGTGATTGCCATGACAAGTGACAAAAAACGCCTCACCCACAGCAATCTCGGCTCCGACCAGGTTATTGCTTCAGTTTAATCATCACCGGCTCCATCACCAGCTCTTCTAATATACAAAAAGATCCCGCGGCGCAAATAAACCGCGGGATCATGATCATATCTTTATCAGTGATACAGTACTAATGATCAGTTATACTAAGTCCCCATTCATCCGGTCAACCGACCAGCTAACGAGTACTTTAGGAATTGCCGATTACAGCGTTTCCTTAGTTAACCGAAGTGTACATGAAGTACTTGTATCCGAGAGGGTTCGAGAAGAAGCCCTGAACTGATGAATCAAGCATATAGATATCTGTGTAGAAGTACAGGGGGCAGATGCAGCCTGTGCTCATCAGCAGATCCTCTGCCTT
>JAEEGL015710973.1_pt1 | contig 12316 bp, 11 predicted proteins | sample 9134231 | NCBI WGS metagenome assembly JAEEGL01 (sample SAMN16246548, study PRJNA631951) | gut metagenome | biome: gut microbiome; feature: rumen; material: fiber-attached | host: Bos | place: Iran: Karaj | collected 2018-10 | reverse complement strand
GAACGACTCCTTCGTCCTCAGTCAAAAGGCTATGCCCTGGATATGATTCCGGTATAGTTGACACTACCTGTATTATTCCTTTTTCTCCAATTCTGCACTCGGAAAAATCTATCGGTCTTCTCATGATCACATCAGAGAAGATACTTGCGTGAAGGTGACCACACTCACATTGCATATAAATACAACCTGTTTGTTCAACCATTCCATAATAATCGTGAACAGAAAACAATCCGCAAACATTCTTGAGTCTTGTAGCAAATTCTTCTGCGCTGACAGCCTCTGATTGAAGTTTTTTCCATCCGCCTCCGTGTATTAAGACTCCATTTGAAAGGTCAAAAGAAACCCCTTCTTCCTTCAAGCGTACAAGTTCTTTATAAAAATGCTGCCAGATCATAAACGTAAAACCAAATAGCAAGATTCTCTCCCCCTTAAACTGCTCAAGGAATTCCTTAAGTGCGTTTACATCCAGTTTCATGTCTTCATCCAGAGCATATATTTTCTTGGACCCAAATATTGAAAACCCGAGAATACCTGCACCTCGTGCAGAAAATTTCGCACGGTCTTTGATTACCGATGGACAATCAATTATGATCATTGGCATCCTGGACGATCCGGTAAAATCTGAGACTATTTTTACCATCGTCTTTTGCTGGTTTGATGCTGTTTCCCTGTCCAAGTAGATTTTACTTACCTTTTGCCCACTGGTTCCTGAAGAGGTCATCGTCTTTACAATTTCCTCTTTAGATACAGAACATAGATCCATATCCTTAAAAAGTCTGACAGGTAAGAACGGAATCTCCTTAAAGGACTTACACTGATCTACGGAAAACCCTATCCCTTCCATCATCCTTTTATAATTGGGACAACAGTCCATATGCTTTTTTGTAAGCTCGCATAATCTCTCCGTTAAAAGCTTTTCTTTTTCAGCTTTATTAAGTGAATAAGGAGCTATTTCACATATCTTCTCAAATTCCATATCTCTTTCCAATCAATTTTTATCTATACATACAATATCCGACTTTTTATCACTTCGGCTATTTCTTTGTAATGATCCCTAATAAAAAAATGGCTTCCGTCATACTTTTTATAATTGACCGAACCCTTAAAATACTTCTCCCATTTCTTCATTTCCGTTAACGGTGTATCCGACTCAGAATAAAACACCGTAACAGGTATATCTGTATTTAATGAAAGCCTTTCAAACTCATAACTGCCAATAACTGAGTAATCAGCTCTGTATAATGGAAGATATGTCCTCCAAAAAACCTTATTGTTAATCAGCTTTTCCGGAACATCTCCAAACTCTATTGTTCTTTTCTTGACCCACTCATCCATTTCATCGGATGAAAAGCCGCGTAATTCCGATTTAGTGTGTGGTTCGTGTGCAGCAAGGAAAAGGTGCCTGGGCTTTCGAAAACCTCTGTCTAATACTCTTTTTAGTACCTCTACTGCTGTTATGCTTCCCATACTGTAACCGAACAAAGCATAATCTAAAGTAAAGCTATCCTTTACTTTTTCAAACATATCGTCTGCCAGAGATTCAAAATCCGAATAGAACTCTTCCTTGTGTCTAGTTCCGTGCCCCGAATACTCTGGTTTTATAAGTTCTATCCCCGACAGTTCTCTTTCTATTTCCTCAAAAAATGCCGCCGTTCCACCAGCGTACGTAAAACATACCAGTTTCATCTTATTCCATGTAATACTTTGTCAATTCTTTATAGAGAGTTTTCCCGGTATCATTCTTAGGAATTTCATCTATTACAACAATCTTAAATGCAACTGCATTCAGCTTAGTCTTTGAAACCACGAATTCTCGCACAGATTCAGATAGCTTCCCCTCCGTAATAAAAATATACATGTGGTCATCAACACCGGAGCTTGCAACTTCAATTTCAAACTCACTCTTAATCATGCGATCAATTTCATCAAGATTAACTCTGTTTCCGTATATCTTTAGAAACCTCTTCTTTCGACCAACAATGAAATAATAACCGTCTTCATCAAATTGTGCCATATCTCCGGTTTCAAGCCTGCCTTGACGTTCATCTCCCTTGATCAGATCTTCTCCAGACTCAGCATACCCTAACGTAACATTTTTCCCCTCATAGACAAGCTCGCCAGTGGCATATGGTTGGGTAATAACCTTACCCTCTTCATCTACCAGTGAAAACTTCCCTCCAGGTATGGCAATTCCCATAGAACCTTTCTTTTCCAAGGCTTTGTCGGGCGGAAGGTATGCCATTCTGCTAGTGGCTTCAGACGCACCATACATAACGACAAAATTCTTCCCATTCTCCTTAGCATACTTTGCAAACCTCTCGTGGAGTTCCGGAGTGATTTTTCCCCCTGCCTGCGTCATAGTTCGAAGAGTTGGCAATTCCATACGATAAAAACGCAATTTGTCCAGCATCTCATAGGTATATGGCACACCTCCAAACGAAGTTGCTCCGGCATCCTTGAAGAACTGCCAAAACTCTTTCTGCATAAGCCCTTTATCCGTTACGAGCAAAGTCGCCCCTACCAAAAAATGTGAATTGATGATAGAGAGTCCATATACATAATTCATGGGAAGAGTCATTATAGGACGCTCAGTTTCATCAAGCTTAAGGTATTTTGCTATAGCTGTAGCGTTATCCAACAAATTGGTGTATGATTGACGCACAAATTTTGGAGATCCGGTGGATCCTGATGTTGTTATAAGTAATGCCAACTCATCATATAATGGATAAACACTATCATAAGGAGTCTTCAAAAGAACGTAACCATGTGTGAAATAACGCTTTTCCATGGTCTCGAAGCGATCCGAGATATCTTGAGGTGCCCATATATAATCAGGCTTGTACTTAGACACTAATTCATCCAGTAATCCAGATTCCAGATTACTGCTAAGTTGAACAGAAACAATCCCATTATTAACAAATGCAGTGTAACCTATTACTGAGTCTATTGTATTACGGCATAAAGAAAAAACCAGACATCTCTTTCCAATTGTTCTGGCTAATCTATCCGCTTCTAAATTCAATTCCTCGTATGTGATAGTGCTCCCAAATTCATCTACCAAGGCATCATTATTTCTGTATGCACTTAGATTCCATATTTTTGGCATAGCTGATTATATCTCCTATCATTCAAGGGCTATTTTTATTCTATCAGCAATTTGTTCGCTCGTAAGTCCGCACTGTCTCAACAGATAATCATAGCTGCCTGCATGGGGGAAATAATCGTTTATTCCTATTATCAGCTGAGATGGTTTATGCTTCTTTATTGACAGATACTCGGCTACTGCGCTACCTAAACCTCCTATTATACTGGCTTCTTCTACCGTAATAATCATTCTTTTATCCAGATGATTATCCAGACAATCTGTATCTAACGGCTTAATAGTATGCATATCTATAACAGCGGCGTCAATTCCCTGCAGATACAATTCCTCTGCAGCTTTTAAGCTATGATATACCATTGTACCGGTGGCAACTATAGTTATGTCTCTTCCTTTTCTAATCAGATTAGCTTTCCCGATTCGGTAATCGAAATCCTCAGTATACACACTAGGTAATCCGGGACCACCGGTAAGTCTTAAATAGGCAGGCTTGCTATATTCACAAAGGGCTTCTACTGACTTAACTATCTCAACTCCATCGCATGGTTCTATAACCGTCATACCTGGAATTGCCCTCATGATCGAAGCATCTTCTATACCAAAATGTGAGTTCCCCAATTGAGCCATGATAAGACCACTGCCAAGTCCAACAGTTTTGATGTTTAACTGCATATATCCCATATTCATGCGTACTTGTTCACATGCTCTCATAGTCACAAAAGGAGAAAAAGATGTAGCAAAAACGCAGGTTCCATCTTTAGCCAAACCTGCAGCTAACCCAATCATATTTTGTTCTGCTATTCCAGCATTGATAAACCTTTCCGGAAACTCAGTTCGAAACTTTACTAACCCTGATGACTGACATAGATCTGCAGACATCGCAAAAAAGTCATCACGCTCCTTCGCCATCTCAAGAATGGCTTGTCCAAAAGTTGCTCTGGCCCCTATGCGTGACCACATTTTTGCTTTTGTCCTATTAATCTCAATCATCGCACGCCTCCAACTCTGTCATTGCAGAATCGTATTTTTCCTGTGTTAATCGATTATGATGCCATTCAGGGTTATTCTCCATGAAGCTGATACCCTTACCCTTGATCGTAGCACCTACTATCACTTTAGGTTTACCATTTTCATGTGGGGTATGATAAGCTTCATAGATTTGTTGAATATCATTACCATCAATCTCAATTGTCTGAAATCCCAGCGCATGAAACATTTTTGAATACTTTTCGGACACATCCATAACCATATTGCTTTCGCCATCACTTTGCATATGATTATTATCAACAAACAAGGTCAGATTATCGAGTTTAAAATTCACAGCTGACATGCATGCTTCCCAAACTGACCCTTCATTACACTCACCATTGCCACAGAGTACATATGTTTTATAAAGATATCCTTTCTTTTTAGCAGATAGAGCCAATCCTACAGCCATTGATATACCTTGTCCCAAACTTCCTGTAGATGCTTCCAATCCTATCTCTGGCTTCATAACCGGATGGGCAATAAGATCTGATCCATCATCAAGAAAAGTATCCAGATAGTCCTCACTAATCATTCCATACTCTGCCAATGCAGCATAGTAGCCCAGCACTCCATGACCTTTGCTGAGGATAAATTTGTCCTGCTGTTCATATCGTAGAGAATGATCAACAGTGTTCATGACATCGCCGTATAGAACTGCAAGCGCATCAACTAATGACAACCCTCCTCCAAGATGTGTATTACTACCACAGCATAACGCCATCTTGAGACACTGTTTACGCATGGATCTTGCATGATCACGTAGTATCTTAATCTTATCCAAAGTTAATCTCCTGTTTCACAATAATCAGTCAAACATGATACCATATTTCTCTAACAATTCTTTTCCTTTCTCGTAACTATTAAAGTCAACAATATCGTCTGTCTCAAGCTGGATATCAAAAGCATCCTCTATCTCACTTATTAGACCCATATGACCTACAGAATCCCAGGAAGGAACATCTTGATACTTTAAACCTGTCAATTGTTCCTCCTCTACATCCAAACTATCCATAAATGCCTTGTTATACTTTTCTATGCTGTTCATTCTTATGCTCCCTTTCTAAAACCAATTATTAAGTGAATAAAACGTGTTTTCATTATTGTATGGTATCTCTTTTGGATGATTGTAATCAATCTCGGATACACCCATTTGCTTAAGGACTGTTATTAACTGCTTTCCATAGTGACCAAAAATAACTGCACAGTGGTTTGGATACTGTTTCTCAAGAATCACATTCCTGATAAACCGCTCCATTTCTGGAACAGCTATTATGGCCCTTCCTCCATAAGTATCTTCTTCTACCGGAAGTATCTGTCCCTGACAAACATATGCTCTGATCTTATTATCACGCGTCCCCTGAATCCTTAATAGAGTAACTTGCCCTGGGACTATGGACCCTTGAATTGTTCCATGCGATTTTTCCTCTCCTATTAACTGACTATTAACAAAATGAGGAAATAATTCTGAACTATTCAATCTACATGATGGCGTTACTCCGCAATGATATCCTAAGAATAAATCTCCTAATTCATATTGTTTTCCGTTAAATTCTTTCCCTCTTATCCTTTCAGAATAAAGTGAAAATGGAATATTATTATTTATATTTAATATGGTCACTACCTCTCCGCTAATGCACTGACCTATGTATTCCGAAATAGCACCATAAGCATCTACTTCACAGGAAACAGGATATCCTTTAGCTGTTAACCTACTATTGACATAGCAGGGTACAAATCCAAAATTAACTGGAAAGGCAGGCCAACACGTTGATGTTAGAGTAACATAATTTCTGTCACCCTTATAATTCCTTATCCAGTCTTCTATTGTTAATTCGTATTGAGCAAAGGTGTTTAGAAGCTCATGCTTGTCACTTCCTCCAACTTCATCCTCCATCTGTGAAACTATCTTTTCTATTCTAGCATCATTTCTATGTTTATTGAATGAATCATACAATTCTAGCTCTGAAAACTCTGTAACCTCTACACCTATATCATACAACAAATGATTAGGTGCACTGGCTGCAAGATACGTTGAAGGGCGAGGTCCAAAAGAAATAAGCTTCAACTCTCTGATCGCTTTTAGAGTTCTTGCGATTGAGAAAAATGCGTTTATGTTATCAGCACACTGTTCATATGTTCCACAAGGATTATCAGGAATATATACTTTAGTATTTCTCAGCTTCAAAGAATAGCATGCATTAATTAAACCACTTAATGAATCCTTTCTGTCTTTATCGAAAGGCTCTTTTCCTTCCTCAGCAGCAGCTATAATCATTATTGGTTCATTATAATCTTGCACGAAGAGTGTACCGGCAGATTCAGGACCATAATTTGCCCAATATAAGCAAACAGCGTTGCACTCCGCCTTACGTATTTCACGTAAGGCTCTCTTTATACTTACTTCATTATCATTCAGAACTACCGAACACTCATATATGTTCTCTTCTCCATATTTATCTATGTAGACCTCGGTGAGCTTTCTTCTGTTTTCCACCGCTATTTCCGATGGAAGCCAATTTGTAGTACCTGCTATGATTCCTATCTTTATTATGGGTGTATTATTCAAATCAATCCTCCGAACTATTCGCCTTTTCTGCCGGTTTTGGTCTAAATTGATAAAAGATCTCCGGAATAAGGATAGTATTATCCATCTCGGCTACCATCTTTCCATCAACACTAGCTACAACGTGTCCCTTACACAGACCTCGCTTAAAAGATAGAACCCTTGCTTCCAGATCAAGTCGATCTCCAGGATGCACTTCTTCATGAAAAGTAACATTAACCTTATAGCCATGCGCCACTTTACCTTCCATTCCTTCACAAGTCGTAATGGCTACAGTAAGCATCTGTGACATTGCTTCAACCTGAAGACACCCTGGCATATTGGGGTTTCCAGGGAAATGCTTTGGAAAATACCACTCATTATTAGTCAGATTTTTATATCCCTTTGCATATTCACCCGGAACAACTTCTGTTACTCGATCTATCATAAGAAACGGATATCGATTTGGTTGGTAGTTTTGCAGTTCTTGATAATCTAACGTCATAAATTCACAATTTGTATCCATGATTTAAATACTCCTTATATAAAATCTGCCAAAATGTACTCAATATTCTATCTTCCAAGCTATCTTCAATTAATCTTTGACATGTCAGGCAAATCCCCTTGGTACACCATATAATACAAGCTCCGTCAAGCTTCTACCATGATACCTTAAATAAAAATCATAACATTCCTTTCCTACCAAATCGATAATGTACTGAGGAATTGTTATCAAATCATCAACTTTATGATATACGCACACAGCCAGTGTTGGCTTCAGCCTTCTAATAGTGTTTCTTGCGCCTCTCAACGCATCCATTTCACTCCCTTCGATATCCATTTTTATAAACTTTATATTATCATCATGTAGAGAATCAATTGCACATACCTCTATACTTTCTCCTGTATTCTCTACAATACATCTCGCTGTCTCGTCTTTACTATTATTAAAAAAAACTTTCCCGTATCTGAAATATACCCCGCTTTTGATAGCACTTGCTTTTATGATTTTTTCTTTTTTGATCCTATGTACTAGTTTATCATAATTTTCTTCATCAGGTTCAAATGCAACTATGCTATCATAATTCTTTGCAAATCCAACATATTGGCTAACTGTATCTCCATCATAAGCTCCACAATCAACATATGTACCACCGTTAATATTTGAAGTAAGTTCATTAAAATATTGATTATCTGTTTTCAATTCTCTTAAATGACGCACTTCCCCCGTTAGCGAAGCAATAATCCATTCTTTCATCACGGTTTTAGATAAATTATCCGAAAAAAGAGAATATGTTTCGTAGAATAGCTCAATATTTTTTTCGAATATATCCTTTGTCCATATTACTGGCTTATCATTAACATATCCATACTCAATGCAATATATAGATGGTATTACATCTTTATATTCCTGTATAAATCTATCCGAATCTGTAAAAAACATACTGTTCTCTATTCTGTTTTCCAAATACTCATCCAGTGATATAATTTCACCAGTATTAATCTTCTTATTTTTACATTCAGCAATATCTTCTAGCACATAAGTGAACTCACAAATAGAACAATACTTCTGTAAAAGCATAGTCATGTATATTGCATACATCTTCACTCCAAGAATATATACTTTGATGTCAGGATTATTTTGAATTAGCCCCTTTATGGCTTTAAACATTTCAATTCGTTTATCAGTTATCGCCCTTTTTATAACGCTTGTTTGAAATTCTAAAATGTCTTCACTATTCACCACGTCTACTGATCCTCCATGATTCACAAATAAAAAAGTATTCATATAACAATACCGCCACAACAACCATAGAATTCGGATAAATAAAGTCAGTCTTTCTTTTTGACGGCATCTAACAATCGTTTATCATACTCTTTTTCACCAACAAACACCTTATTATCCGTTATCCTTTTTTGTACTTTTGCCCCCAACATAATACTTACAGACTCGCCTATACTAATACTATTAGTAATATTCACTCCAGGGCTCATCCACACATCATCTCCAATTATAACATCACCATTAATAATCACCCCGGAGGTGATAACACCTCTACGGCCAATTTTTACATTGTGTGATATGTAGTTATTTGAGTCAATTTTTGTACTTTCCCCTATACGCGAATTTTCCCACTCAAAAGTACCTTTTACCAGAGTGTTATTATATCCAATATACACATTATCTTCAATAATAATCCCTCCATATAATGAAGCAAGATTAAGCCTATCTCCTTTTCGAGATAATTCTAAGCATTCACCACCTAATACCGAGCCGGCTCTAATAATACCGTTATTTCCTATTTTTGTTCCTGCTTTTATAGCAGCAAACTCTTCAATAGTAACATTATCGCCAATTATTACACCACATTTATCAATACTGGCAAGCTTACTGATGTTACAATTTTCTCCAATAATGCTTGGAAAATTATATTTATCAGTTTTTCCGTATCTTTCATGTAAATCCCAAAAAGAAAACAGCGGATTATCTGATATAATTATTCCTTGTACATGATCAGGGATATATACCAACAATTCTTTTTTACATATAACACACGAAATCTTCTTATTGGAAAGATGTGACTCGAAACTTTTATTCCCAAAAAAAGATAACATCTGTCCCGGGGCATCATAGCTCAATAATCCAAAGCATTGGAATTCTCCATCTTTGATTAAAACCTCACCATTTCTTAAGTTCAAATCCGCCAATCTCATATTATTCTCCAATACTATATCAAACTATTCTTTGTACAACTCTTTCTTAATTGTGTCTAAAAGAGAAATACTTTCTAATGCACTTTCCCCACTAGTTTTACACATAGTCTTACCTGTAATACATGAATAAAAATGTTGCAATTCACTCTTCAGGGGCTCATTAATGGGTACAAACACCTTTTCAACGATATTCTCCTGTTTATACGCCGAAGAGAATATACCCATATCTTTCAGTTGCGTACGTCTATATATGTGAATACTTTTATCGAGCAAATCAACTTCTATATATGAGTTTTCACAGTGAATATTCATTTTCCGAATCTTATTCTCAGTTGTTCGACTACATGTTATAGATGCGATTACATCATTTTCAAAGTTGAAAACGCTATGAACATAGTCCACATACTGGGAGCTATATACTCTACGCCCCGACGTTGAAATTCTTTTTATCCTAACATTAGGCATAATACTGTGAAGCAGAATATCTATATCGTGAATCATAAGATCATAGACAACGTCTGTATCCGAAATACGTAAATCCTTCGATGAGCATCTTTCTATGTTAACAGCAACTATTTTCTCATTTTCAAGGATTTTTTCCAATTCCATGATAGCACCGTTAAACCTCTCAACATGTCCCACCATAAGCACACAGTCCGTCCCTAAATATCTGTCTGTTATTTCTTGAGCGTCTGATTCTGACAACGCCAGGGGTTTTTCAACCAAAAGATGCTTTTCTGCTTCTGCCACCTTTATGGCAAGTTCTTTGTGTAGGGATGAAGGCGCTGCGATTATAACCGCTTCGCATTTTGATAATAAATCCTCAACAGAATTGGCAGCTATCTTTTCAAGATTTAATGCCTGAATCCGAGCATTATCAGGGTCATATACCGCGGTAAGTTCAAACAAATTATTCATTTCTGTTGCCAGACGAATATGGTTTTTCCCCATATTTCCGGCACCTATGATTCCTAATCTAACTGACATTGTTTTACCTCATCCTTTTTCCAAAGATTAATCCTTTTCTCAGTGATGGCTTCACTTCTGCTTCATATGCAAAAAACATATAGCCCTGTGAAAATGTTGTTTCAAAACCATTGTCATCTAAAATGTGGTTTATAACAATTTCATCACCTTCTTTATGATATGTACATGCCTTTATACATCTAACATTTTCTAAGGATTGTCTTGATGCCACACTCAGTGCTTCTGTTTCACAGCCTTCAACATCCATTTTTATATAAGTTACAGAGTATTCATTCAATAATTCATCCAATGTGGTTTCATTTTCACTCAAGGAAGATCCTATAGCTTTTCTTATTATGATCACCTTATCATGATATGGTTCAAATGTTGCTTCTAATGCTTCAATCCATTCCGCATCCATTTCCACAATAATAATTCTTTTTGCGACATCCACCAAATCCAGCGCAAAAAAGCCTTCAGCGGCTCCACAGTCCAATACTATATCGGATTCAATTACCGAAACAAAATCAGGATTATAGAAATGCGGCGATTGTGGCAATTGCTCTATAACAATATTTCTTATATAGTCTTTAGCCTTAGCTACGCTATTATACTCTCTCTTTAAGTATAAAGGTTTGCCATTCCAGTTTGCATAGTAAAGAGAATTCTGTTCATCATAAAAAATCTCAGGTAAATCAATTTCTTGTTGCAACCATTCACCATTATAAATATCCAAGCCATTGTTTTTTATCCACGAAACAGTATTCTTTAATTCCAAATCGTCAACATTTTCGTATTTTTTAATTATTGTATCCTGAATCGCATGAAAAATATAATTCCTTTTCTTAATAAGTGAAGGTGTTATACCTAATTCAATTAATCCAAGTGATATCTGATCATGAAACTCTATAGCAGTAATAATAATCGGAATGCCTTCTATTAAGTGAGGCTTATTTACACTAATACTATCGCTGTCTATTTGAATAATGTTTCCCTGTTTAGAAGCAGAATTATCCCATATCTCTTTTACTTTGAAGCCGCCGACTCTTTTTATATACTCTAACGCCGTAACCAAACCTGCTCCGGCCCCAAAAAGTACTATCTCTTCCATGATTAATACCTCCGAGAAATGTAAAAGCGTTCTATTCATGCGCTATCAAATATGATCTAACTTTATCAATTATGAATTCAACCTCTTCGTTTGTTAATTCCGGAAATACCGGCAAACAAACAGACTTTTCACATACCCTTTCAGATATAGGCAAATCTCCCATTTTATACCCCAAGTTCTTATACACTTTTTGTAAGTGAAGAGGTACCGGATAAAAAGTACCCGTACCGATTCCATTGTCTTTCAAATATCCTGTAAAAACATCTTTATTCTCAACTTGTATTTCGTATTGATGAAAACAATGCTTCCTGTCAGAATAATTTACCCGGGGTGTTCTTATCGGAAAATCCTTGAATGCTGTACTATATCTTTCAGCTATTGAATTCCTTTTGTAATTATAATCATCTAAGTATTTTAATTTAACTGATAAAACTGCCGCCTGAATACTGTCTAGTCGAGAATTTCCTCCAATAAAGTAATTATAATATTTGCATGGATCATATAAACTGTCACCGCTTTGATTTAGCATTGACAATTCTGCTACTTCTTCATTGTTTAACATTTGGTAGGCTTCGGCTCCCACACGCCCTGCAGCATGAGCTTTTATTGCGCGACAGATTATCGCCAAATTATCATCATTGGTTGTTATCATTCCGCCATCACCAAATGCTCCCAAATTCTTTGTGGGATAGAAAGAGAAGCAACCAATCGTTCCAAGGGTACCGGTTTTTCTACCCTTATACTCAGCGCCTATAGCCTGACAGGCATCTTCAATAACCGGAATGTTATACTCCGATGCGATTTCACCTATTTCATCCATTTCAGCAGGCAAGCCGAAAATATGAACTGGGAG
>JAEEGL015122809.1_pt1 | contig 12316 bp, 12 predicted proteins | sample 9134231 | NCBI WGS metagenome assembly JAEEGL01 (sample SAMN16246548, study PRJNA631951) | gut metagenome | biome: gut microbiome; feature: rumen; material: fiber-attached | host: Bos | place: Iran: Karaj | collected 2018-10 | reverse complement strand
CTCGCGCCCCAATTCCGCTTCAATGTCCGCGCGTTGTGTGTAAAATTCGTCGTTTTTTTCGCGCTTTGCTCGCGTTAAATTGGCGTTTTTGGACATTACGATTTCAGAGTAGGGGATTTTAGGAGGGGCGGGAAGCGTTTTGTGGGGAATAAACGAAAAAACTACTCCGGACGAATACCTTACTTCCCTTTACTTAACGCTCCTGGAGCCTCGAAAAAACTTTCACTCCAAAACAGCTTGCGTTCCTCTTCCGTCCGTCGGACAATAAAGAAAATCGATCATCAGCCATGCCCGTTCAAACCATTATCAAACGCGACGGTACGTTCGTTCCGTTCCAAAAAGAGCGCATTTTCAACGCCCTGCAACAGGCGTTTTTGGCGACGCAAAGCCCGCATTCGAAGGAGACGCTGTTGCGTCTCACGGATCAGGTAACGGATGCCGTCAATCGTCGCTATCATGCCCGCACCATTCCCGCCGTTGAAGAAATCCAGGATATTATCGAGCAGACGCTCATGGAGGAACATTTCGGCGACGTGGCGAAGGCTTATATTTTGTACCGTCATCAACACGAACGATTGCGCGAAGGCAAAGCCCTGGTGCTGGACATCGAGAAAACGATGGACGGCTACCTGAACCAGAGCGACTGGCGCGTTAATGAAAACAGCAGCATCAATTACTCGGTCGGCGGGCTGATTTTGCACAACGCCGGTGCGATTACCGCCAATTACTGGTTACATCGGGTGTACGACAAAAAAATTGCCGATGCCCACAAAAACGGCGATTTTCACCTGCATGATTTGTCGATGTTTTCCGGGTACTGCGCCGGTTGGAGTTTAAGGCAACTGCTGGAGTCGGGTTTCGGCGGCGTTCGCGGGAAAATTAACTCCAAGCCGGCGAAACATTTTTCGACCGCGATTTGGCACATTATTAACTTTCTCGGAACGATGCAGAACGAATGGGCGGGCGCGCAGGCACTGTCGAGCTTCGATACTTACCTGGCGCCGTTTGTCAAAAAAGACGGCTTGTCGTTTGACGAAGTCAAGCAACACATTCAAAGCTTTGTGTTCAGCGTCAACACGCCGTCCCGCTGGGGCACGCAACCACCATTCACCAACATTACCCTCGATTGGGTCTGCCCGAGCGATTTGGCGGATAAAAAAGCGGTCATCGGCGGCAAAGAAAGCGATCTGTGCTACAAAGATTGTCAGGCGGAAATCGATCTTATCAACCGCGCGTTTTTGGAAGTCATGCTGGAAGGCGATGCCGACGGGCGCGGTTTTGCCTATCCCATCCCGACGTATAACATTACAAAAGATTTTAATTGGGACGGCGAGAATGCGGATTTACTGTTCCAAATGACCGCCAAATACGGCACGCCGTACTTCCAGAATTTCGTCAATTCCGACCTCAATCCGTCGGACGTGCGCAGTATGTGTTGCCGATTGCAACTGGACAAGCGCGAATTGCGGCGGCGCGGCGGCGGATTGTTCGGTGCGGACGAATTCACCGGTTCCATCGGCGTCGTGACCCTCAATATGCCGCGCATCGGTTATTTAAGTCGCAATAAGGAGGATTTTTATCGACGCCTGGACGATTTGATGGAGCTCGCCAAGGACTCGCTCGAATGCAAGCGGCGCACCATCGAAAAGCTGATGGAACAGGGTTTATTCCCCTACACAAAGCACTATTTGAAGCACTTCAACAATCACTTTTCGACCATCGGACTGGTCGGCATGCACGAATGCTGTCTCAACTTCCTGCATCAATCCATCGCTACGCCCGAAGGGCATGCCTTTACCGAGGAGGTGTTGTTACATATGCGGGAAAAATTGAAAGATTTTCAGGAAAAAACCGGCAATCTCTACAATTTGGAAGCCACGCCCGCCGAAGGCACCTCCTACCGTTTGGCGAAGATTGATAAGGAAAAATTCCCGAACATGATCCAATCCGGAACCGTTGATCCCTACTACACAAACTCTTCCAATTTACCGGTCGATTATACGGCAGACGTCTTTGAAGCATTGAAACAGCAGGAAAGTTTGCAAACCAAGTACACCGGCGGAACGGTTTTCCACGTATTTTTGGGCGAATCGCTGCCGGATGCCAAGTCCTGCCGTACGTTGGTGCGCCAAATCGTCGAAAATTTCCGCATTCCGTACGTTTCGATTTCGCCGACGTTTTCGGTGTGTGAAAATCACGGGCGTTTGGCGGGACGACAGGATTTTTGCCCGAAATGCGGTTCTGAAATGGAAGTCTACAGCCGCATTACGGGATATTATCGCGCGGTCACATTCTGGAACAAGGGTAAAAAGGAGGAATTCAAACAGCGCGTCACATACGACGTCGCGCATTCAATCCCGCCCGGCGAATGTGCGCCGTTTGCCTGCGGATGCGGCGGACATGAGCAAGATTCGTGTAACGCGGAAGCCTCGGAGAGTAAAACTTCGAAGTGCGCGTGCGGGACATCCGACAGGGCGTGCGGAAACGATGCCTGCGGGAAAGCGTCTTCCGAAGGAATGCTCTTTTCGGAGGATGCCGTCAAAGGGAACGAAAACGCCTTGAATACCGCCGAAAAACCGTCCGATGTTTTGTTCTTCCACAGCGATACGTGTATTAAATGCCAATCGATGAAGCCGTATCTCGTCGAACAGCACTTTAAGGGAACGTATGTGAATACTTCCGAAGAAGCAGGATTGGATCTTGCAAGAAAATACAATGTTCGCAATTTGCCCGCCTTGGTGTTGGTCGGTAAAAGCACGGAGGTCATTTACGATACGGACAAAATGAAGGAACGTATCCGCATGGCAAGCTGAGCGGTTGTGCGAACGGAAACGCACGCGTGAAACTTCAATCGCAAAGTGAGTGCGTTCCCTCAAAAGGAAGGTTGCCGTTGATACCGTGTAACGCGGAACAGGCAGAAAGCTCCGAACATCAATCGCGGTTGTCGGATAGCTTCGAAAGGAATCGTTGTCCTTCTTTCTCGAAAACAATTGCCGAATTTTTATCTTAAATCGTAAAACAAACGGAATATGAAATTCGGCTTTCTGAAACATTCATTGGTGGATTACCCCGGCGAAGTGTGCGCCGTTGTTTTCATTCCCGGGTGCAACTTTCACTGTCTCTATTGCCACAATCAAAATCTGGAAGCGGATGTCGAGCACAACGGTTGGACGTTGGAACAAATTTTATCCTACCTGCGCGATGCACGACGGCTCTTGACGGGTGTGTGCATCAGCGGCGGCGAACCGACGTTACAGGAAGACTTGCTCATTGACCTTATTAAACGCTTTAAGGCTCTAAATTTAAAAATAAAGCTCGACACCAACGGAAGTCGCTCGGAGGTTTTGAAATCCGTTGCGTCCGATGTTGATTACGTTGCGATGGATTTAAAGACCTCGCCGAAACGTTATTTAAAATTGGCGCACCCGAACGAAGCTTTAACTTTACTTACAAATTTGAAGGCTTCCGTTGAGTTACTGTTGCAACGAAATCCGGAAACATATGAATTTCGCACCACGTTGTCACCGTTCTGGGCGGACGAAGCGGCATTGCACGATATCGGTCGAATGATCAATGAAGAAAGCCGATGGTACCTGCAACGGTGTCGCGGAGAAGCAGAACCGCGGAATGCCTTCGAGCGTTTGGAAGAAGAACATCGCCTTCAACGGTCAATCGATATTGCAAAAAGTTACTCAAAGTACGTTTGTTTGAGGCGGTAAAAACCACAAAAAAGCGCAGAAAACGCACCGCTCGTCAACAGTCGTCAAATTGCTATCGACGCAACGGCACCGGAATCCTCAATCCCGGTTTTGTTGCAACTGATAGAGTTGTATCTGTTGCCGACCGCGAACCTTCTGTTCGATTTTATTGAAAACTTCTTCGTACAATCCCCGATTAAAAATAAAGACTTCCTTGACGGAACGCCCGGATCCTTTGTCGGCGATAAAATCCAAATGAACCGCCGTTCCCTCATTCGGGAATTCTTCAACAAAAGCACTGACGAACATGCGTCCGCCCGCCTTTTTGCGACTTTCCGCCGTCAAAGTTTCCGCCGTAATCAAACCACTTGCATAATCCGTCGTTCTCACAACGTACCGCATGTCCTGCAACACTGAAACGGTACTCGAAAAAACCGTCTTCTTGTCACTCCAAAACGTGTGTTTTCGAAACGAATCCGAATCTTCGCGAGCTATCCTCGAAGTTCTCCCGCACCCGCCCAAAACGCAACAGAGCACCGCCGATATGAGGAAGCGCAGAGAAAATTTCATGACACCGGATTTCTTCGTCAAAACAGACATACTTCCAGCGTACTTCCGACTTCCGCCTGCGTCAAGTTCAATACTAATTCATTCCTTCCCGCAGAAAGATACCTTCGCCGATTTTATCAAAAATTTCGTTATAGATAACGGGATCCAAAATAACGGTTTCCTCGGTTGTATCCCTGCCGAACCAATGCTCCGAAACGTCATTCGTGACAAAATTCAAACGAACGGTCGTCTTTTTCGGGAATTCATCCACGAAGGCACTGACACCGACGCGCTCATGGCTCTTGTTCCACGTCAGATAATTGCGACTGGTTTTCAACGGACTTTCCGCCGTAATCAACCCGCCTTTATAATCCACCGTTCGGATCAGATAGCCCAAATCCTGCAATACCGATACGGTACAGGCAAAAACCGTCTTCTTGCTGCTTTCGAATTCACGCTCCTGCAAAGACTTCAGTTGCAGCGAGGTCATTTCCGGCTCACCGCCACACCCGCTCAGAAGACAACAGACAACCGCCAACGCCGAAAACCGCACGTACGCTTTCATAATCACTTTTCCGTCGGAACCGCTTAGAAATTACTTGTACGGAATTTATATTCGACCAGAATGCCGTGGTCGTCGAATTTTAAAATCATGGTACAGGTCTTGGACGATTGTGTCGAACTGTACCTTCCGTACTGCATTCCGCTGCTGCCGCCGACATTGCCCTTAACACTTACGTTACCGTTGAGACCTCCGAGCCCCGGAACACCGCCCGCGATGTTTCCGGTAACTTCGTTGAGAAGTGCTGACAAATTCAAACTGCTGCCGAACGCGTTATAGATTTTGGACGTCGACATCTTCTGGTAGACCCACATTTCCAACCCCTCGCTGTCGATGGAAGTCACATTGGGCGGACCGAAAACTTCCAACACCTCGCTTTCATGCGTTTTGTTTTTCTCCAAATGCCACTTCATGTTACCGTGCGTAAATTCGGAATTGTGATACCGCTCACTTCCCCCTCCGCCGAAACAGCCGCCCAATACCAAGCACACCGCGGCGATAGCCTTAAAAGCATGCCTTTCGATACTTGTTTTCATATTCATATTATACTTTTTTGCGTTCTTTTCATCAACTTACTTTCCCAACGCACGCACTCAACGCACGCACTCAACGCACGCACTCAACGCACGCACTCAACGCACGCACTCAACGCATTTGAAATTGTGGGTGCAAATAACGCTTGTCAAGGTTTTTTTGGATATTTTCGGGAAATCCCGCCGCGCTCGGAACACTTCCGTTACCGAGTAACCCGCCGACGGCAGACTTTTTGCGGCGCGTGCAAGGCAAGAGGTTATTTTTAAACTTCACCCACCTCGCACGATCAGAAGTCCTCATTATCGCGAAACTGTGCGGGATCTGCCCCCTGCAACTCCTCCGTTCCGTCACCGAACGCGGACATAATCCCAATGAAGCTGTTAAAATAATTTCCGATGCCTTCGAAAAATCCAAAAATACCGCTTTTCGGCGTACTCTCCACCTTAAGCGGCGTCCATTTGCCGTTTCCGATACCCGTTGGTTCAAGTTGCTCAAACGCCTTCCGCTCTTCGGGATCCAATCTATCGAACAACTCGGGGATCTTTACCGAATCTTGCGGTTCTTCCGACGTGACCTCAATCACAGCCTCTTCATATTTCAACTTGCGTATTTCGTTAGCCTTCCTTTTACACGGACAAAACAGCCAGAACCACCACCGTTCGGGTTTTCGGACGGAATATCTGTCCTTGCCTTTCTTTACAACCATGCCCCCGCGGGGATTACCCGTCGCACAGACATACATCGAGACCGGTTCAAAGGCATAATATTTATTGACGTCCGACAAATTGACTTTTCCATTGCGTACCGCCTTGGAGTTCGACGCTCCGCGACACAAATCCAGGTACTCATTATACGCCCGCTTGGCGTAGGGACAAAACAATAACAATGACCACCATAATGACGACGCCTCCTTCGGTTTAAGTCTGCAAACTGCGAAACTCCCCTCTTCCGGCAAGAGCCTCCTCTGCGACAGCCAATCTTTCAGATACTCTGACCGCTTTTTCGGATCTTCCCATTCGCCGTCGCGCAAACAGGAAAACGCAATGTTGCTTTCCGGCTCCCACCCGAGAGCCTTCTTTTTTGCATCTGCTTCCGCCTTTGCAAGTTTCTTCTTTGTTTCCTTCAACTCCCGCTTCAAGTCTTCGTTCGAGGTGCGCAAATCCGACAACTGCCGATTCTTTTCCGCCGACTCGGCTTCCAATAACCCAAGCCGTTCCCTTAAACCTTCCAATGTCCGATCTTTTGTCCGTAACTCTTCGGGAACATCGCTTTGCCTTTCAACCGTCACAACATCGGTGGTCGGCGGAAACGCAACCGCCGGAGTTCCGCCGCCGTCGAAAACCGCCGGACGTTTCGGAACACTGTCTGTCGGAACTTCGGCTTCTTCCTTTGCAATTCCCAGTTGCGCAATGTTCGAAGCTTTTAACTTCCCGGATTTTGCGTCTTCTTCGCCGAACGGAACGTCATCGATAATCGGCTGATCGGGTTTCGGCTCCGCAACGGTTGTCGCGACCGTCATCCGTGCCGGCTCGGACGACACCGCCGCCAGCCGCTCCTTCAAATCCGCGTCTTTCTTCGCCAGCAGTTCCTCCCACAACTTCAGAGACTGCTCCTTTTCCTCCAGCTGCTTCGACAGTTGGTTGATTTCGAACTTCATTCCTTTCCCGGAGTCCTCTTTCTCCGTTGCCGCTTTTTCGTCCCACGACAGTGACGAGGAAGCCGTATAACGCTGAACGGTGAGCGTTCCTCCGCAACCGATCGCGATGTACGCGGGAATTTTCAAGCTCGCAAGGAGCCTTAACAAAACAGGATTCATATCATGCGCCTTTCTTTAACTGCGCACGCCTAACTGCGCACGCCTAACTGCGCACGCCTAACTATTCGGCGTTTTCCTCATTTTCAAAACGTTGTCAAGCGTTTTTTATAAGAAATATAATTTTTTTTCAGAGCAGTTCCGACGCCAATCCGTCCGCCAACAGCAGACCTTTCGTCGTACAACATACGCGATTGTTTTCAAAAACCACCCACCCTTCCCGTTCAAAGCGTTTCAACGGCGGTCGACAAACACCCAAATCGACCTTCGGGAACCGCCGTTGCAATTCGTCCAAATCCACGCCGTCACACATTCGGAGTCCGAAGATAAGGCAGTCTTTGCATAAACTTTCCTCCGTCAGCATGACGTTTTCAATCGTGTTACCCGAAGCATAATGCAACGAACAGGAATTTTGAAAACGGCGAAAGTCAAACTGCGATGCCGCGGCAGATCCCCAACCGATCCATTCGTGCATACGCCAGGTGTTTATATTGTGTCGGCATTCGTATCCGGGGCGCGCAAAGTTGGAAACTTCGTAATGTCGATAGCCGTGTTGCTCCAAAAAGTCCCATGTAAAGCGATAAAAATCCGCCTCGCGATCGTTATCCACGCGTTGATAAGCCTCGGGGGTAAAGGAACCTGTTCCGTTCTCGTATGTCAAACAGTACGTCGAGAGATGTTCGGGACGCAACATAATTGCCGCTTCCAGATCCGCTTCCCAATCATCCAAAGACGTGAAGTCGGGCGGAAAGATTAAATCCAAATTTATATTCTTAAAACCGACGGCGCGCATTTTTTCATACGCATCATAGACCTGTTGCGGCGTTTGGCGACGACCCAGCTTTTGCAGGGTACGAACATTAAAACTTTGCACGCCCAACGATAATCGATTGACGCCGAGTTCCTTTAAAACATGAAGTTTTTCCTCCGTAATCGATGTCGGGGAAACCTCAACCGTCCATTCCTTCAGATGTTCCGTCGTCGGACATAAACGCCCCAAGGCACGTAAAGCATCAACGTCCAAACAGCTCGGACTACCGCCGCCCCAGTAAAGGGTTTCAAACGGTCGCACCTCCCAAACGCTCCGCCAACGTTCGTACTCAAGAGAAATTTGTTCCAAAAAGCGTTTTACCGACGAAGCGATCGGTCGGCACTTGTAAAAGTGACAATACCCGCAGGCATTCGGACAAAACGGCACGTGGACATAAAGACCCAAACTTAACGCTTGCATGAAAGGGGCGTTTTAGAAAAAAATAAGCTATGGAACGGTTTCGGTCTATGAAAAAACACGCTTTACGTCTTGTCGCGGTTGTTTGTTGCGGTCTGTTGTCGGGATGCGGTTCTCAGTACGTCACCAATCTGACGCCGCAGACGGCGAAGCGCAATCCGTCGAATTTGTACCGTTTTACAATGCAGTGCGCCGTCGATCCGCGAAGGTTGGTGCCGGATACCTTTAAGCCGCTGTTGGTCATCGACGGACAACAGTTTTCGTTGCGGCAGGACGCGGATATGGAGGGACTTTACTATTACGACCACGAACTGGATGCAACGCGGACGGATGCCAAGTATTACTTCCAGGTCAGCTACGAACAATATCGGTCGGGTACCGTAAAGAGTTATGTACGCAAAACTCCGCTGGCGTCGTTTTCGATTTCGGGTTTCGGCAATTTATCGCTGGAAATTGACCGCGCCCCCGTGGGAAGCGAAGTGCGCGTTCTCGGGAGCGGCTTTACGGCAAACAACCGCATCCGCGTCGGTGATTATGACGCACCGACGGAATTACTCTCGGAAAACGTGCTGTCGTTTCGCGTTCCGGCGGTGACGGTCGGCAAAACGTATCCCGTGTCGGTAACGGTCGGCGAAGAAATGCATTTTGTCGGCAATTTACTCATCGACAGCGGACGTTTCACGGCGGAACCGACGGAAATTTCGTTGCGCGTCAGCGAAAAAACGGACTTTATCCTTCGCGCCAACCGACCGTCCCCGAGCGATTTGTATATCAACGTTACCACCGACATCCCGAACAGCGTCATTATGCCAGAAGTGCGCCTCGCAACGGGCGAAGAAAGCGCAACAGTTTCCATTGAAGGCGGCGAACCGGGCAAAGGTCACTTATACGTTTCGGCGCAGGGCTTCGATGAACTGACGGTGCCGATTGAGATTGTCGGAGAGAAGGGAGAAGTTGCGGAAAAGTCGACGAGCGAGGATACGGTGAAAGGAAAGAGCGAAGAAGCGCAGGATTAGGCTCATCGCGAGCAACACGTCGTTTGTGTAACTTCAAGATTTTCGAAAGAGTATCTTTCGATAGAGAGGCTTAAATTTTTTCGGTTGTTGATGTTTTGAGATGATTACTGTTTTTTGACAAGGAACCTGCACATGGATAAAAAACGAAAACCCTTGCTTGAAGGGGCGTTTTTTAGGTTTCGAAGCCGTTCCACAGTTATTTAAGGCAATAAAAAAATACAAAAACGGAGCAGGTTGTTGTGAAAAAGCCGATAAAAGTACACATTCCGCTGGATTTTCACATAAAATCGAAAAAGTTTTTTCATTCTTAAGTAAATCGGGAACGCGAAGCATGTGCGTTCTCTTTTACCTGGTCGAGGCATGTGTTTTGTTTCTCTACAAAGGCACTTTAAGCTCTCAACCCTCTTAACCTTTCGCTCCAAAAAATCTTGCGAACACATCTCTCAACTTATAGAAGAAAAGAGCAAACAGAGAACTTTTTATGGCAACCGCAACCGTTTTAACATCCGATACATTCGAAGCCTTTATTCAACAATCGCTGGCGGTGGTTGATTTCTGGGCACCGTGGTGCGGTCCGTGTCGCGCGCTGGCGCCGATTTTGGAGAAAGTGGCGCAGGAGCAAAACATTGCGATTGGCAAAGTTAATGTGGAAGAAAGCACTACGGGAGCTTTGGTAAAGCAGTACAATATCCGCAGTATTCCGGCGTTGTTTTTTTTCAAAAACGGGCAACAGGTCGGCAGTCACGTCGGCGCGCTTTCGGAAGAAGAGCTGTTGGATAAAATTCGGTCTTTATGAAGCCGCAGGCGTTGTTGCTTGATCTCATCAAACGCTATCCGTCGTTGAAGTCACTGCGAACGTCTCTGGAAGCGGGATTTCATCTGTTGCGCGAAGGCTTTCAGCAATCGGGGAAGTGGTTGATTGCCGGCAACGGCGGCAGTGCGTCGGATGCGGATCATATTGCCGGCGAATGGTTGAAAGCGTTCATGATTAAACAACCGCCTATCGATATACCTGAAGAGTTGTCATGTCACTTGCAACATGCACTTCCGGCAATTCCGCTGTCGAATTTCATCGGTCTTTATACCGCTTTCGGCAACGATTGCGACCCGAAGTGGGCGTTTGCTCAATTAACGTATGCGTTGGGGAAACAGGGCGACGGTTTGCTGGCGATCAGTACATCTGGCAATTCGGAAAACATTCTCAATGCCGTTCGTGTGGCGCGCGCCAAACGCATGAAAGTGCTCGGATTGACGGGACGATCAGGTGGCGCGTTGAAAGCACTTTGCGATGTTTGCGTGTGTGTTCCCGAAGACGAAACCTACAAAATACAGGAATTACATCTGCCGATTTATCACTGCTGGTGCCGCATGATTGAGCAACATTTTTTCGGATCCGACGAACATCCGGCAAGAAAACAAAAGAAAGAGGAACCTTCGTTGCGATTGGCAGTGCGTCCGAGAAAGCGTACGCGCTGAGGTTCCCTTGCTCGAAGTTTTGCTGTTTTTGTTCAAAATCCGGCAGAAAGCTTAAAAAAATATACGCGCCAAACGACGGATATCACATATATATGTAACGCATTGCTGTCTTATCTGTAGATTTTTGAGATACCGAATTTTATTAAATTTAACACATAAAATCGAGCTAAAAAATCATCGGCGTTTGAAATTATTCATTGAACTCAGGAAATTGATGGGAAACGATATGTTGCGCTTTTTAAAAACAGGCATGAGATACTCAAACTCCTGATACGAAACGTGTCGAACCAATACACAATTCATCAAGCATTAAATAAATGTAACGCTTTACTGTTTCATCTTTCCAGGTGGAATTTCTAAGGGATAAATAGTTTATCAAATTTAATATATAAAGTCAAGCAAAAACTACGCCAAAATTGAGAAAATCCCCCTTTGAACTTGAGAAATTGAGAAAACGACGCATTATTACCTTCCCGAACAAGTCAAAACACGCAACCACCTACAAAACGTTTGAGATAACACCGCATCCTCAAAATAATCCGCAAACCAACGGCGGCTACACTTATCGTTTCGGCGCGTTCGGTTTCCGCGAAGCCCCGTGCCGCGGTCCGAAACTGCGCTTTGGCGGATTCACATTCGTCGTCATCTCCTTCAATCGGAAACAAATCGTCGCTTGCGTCAGATCGTACGGGTTCATTTCGACCTTCACGCGATCTCCGACACCGATACGGATAAAATTCTTTCGCAATTTTCCCGATAAACGCGCCAACAGTTCATGTTGATTGTGATTTAATTGTACCCGGAAGGTATTCCCCGATAACGCCGCAACTACCTTGCCTTCAAGCTCCAACTTCTCTTCACCCATCAACAGGCTTTATTCTGTCGAATACAACGATTTCGTCAAGCGTATTCGGCTTTGGGTGCAGTTTGTAACCATTACGATAAACGGAGAAACGATTGCACAAAAGACGCTGTCTGATTATTTATAAAAGCAGTGATGGCAAAAACATTTCTTCTGGTTGACGGCAACAATTTGGCGTTTCGATGCTTTTACGGCGTGATGCCGTTAACCAATGCACAGGGGATGCCGGTGCAGGCGATTTACGGCTTTTTGCATTCGCTGCGAATGTTGGAAGTTCAATCGAAGCCCGATGTAACGATTGTATGCTTTGACGGCGGACGTTGCGAAAAACGGCTTCAACTGGCGGCTGATTACAAGGGCAATCGCGCGCCGACGCCGGACGATTTCAAGGTGCAAATGCCGTATATTAAACAGGCAACGACCTTGTCGGGCATGTTGTGTTGCGAACAAGAAGGCATTGAGGCGGATGATTTGATCGGTTCCTGGTGTACGTTTGCGGAAGAAACAAATTCCAAAGCGATCATTGCCAGTGCCGATAAAGATATGATGCAGTGCGTCGGCGCAAATGTTTCGCAACG
>JAEEGL014909373.1_pt1 | contig 12316 bp, 5 predicted proteins | sample 9134231 | NCBI WGS metagenome assembly JAEEGL01 (sample SAMN16246548, study PRJNA631951) | gut metagenome | biome: gut microbiome; feature: rumen; material: fiber-attached | host: Bos | place: Iran: Karaj | collected 2018-10 | reverse complement strand
TTGACAAGCTGAAAAAGAAGTAAAATACCCCACAGAAAGCAAACTGCTTTAAATTTCATGCTTTTGAGAAGCTGAAAAAGAAGTAAAATACCCCACAGAAAGCAAACTGCTTTAAATTTCATGCTTTTGAGAAGCTGAAAAAGAAGTAAAATACCCCACAGAAAGCAAGCTGCTTTAAATTTCATGCTTTTGACAAGCTGAAAAAGAAGTAAAATACCCCACAGAAAGCAAACTGCTTTAAATTTCATGCTTTTGCCAAGTTGAAAACTAAGTGAAATACCTCACAGAAAGCAAGCTGATTAAATTTTCATGCTTTTGACATAGACAAAGAAAACAGGAAAAATCATATTTCAGTCATAAAATAGAAAAATAACAAGGAAAGGAAAAATATGATACGCAGAATACTCAGAGAAGTTAAGGAATATACTGCTGCGTCCATAGTAACTCCACTCTCGATGGTTATCGAGGTTATTATGGAGCTTACGCTGCCGTACCTCATGGCATCGATAATCGATGACGGTATATATAAACAGGATATGACTCATATCCTCAAGGTCGGCGGCATTATGGTCGGCGCTGCCGTTATAGGCCTTATCGGAGGACTGATGGGAGGAAGGTTCGGCGCAAAGGCATCTGCCGGACTTGCCAAAAACTTAAGAGAGACGATGTACAATCACATCCAGACCTTCTCTTTCTCAAACATCGATAAGTTCGCAACATCCGGACTTGTTACCCGTCTGACCACCGATGTAACAAATATCCAGAACTCATACCAGATGATACTCCGCATTGCGGTGCGCGCACCCTTAAGCATGATCATCGCTCTTGTAATGGCATTTACGATCAATGCAAAGATCGCATGCGTATACCTTGTTGCACTTATTTTCCTTGCTATTGTAATGGTCATCATAATGCTCAACGCAACCGGAACCTTTAAAAAGGCATTCCCCAAATATGATGAGCTCAATGACGCCATACAGGAAAATGTATCAGCTATAAGAGTGGTAAAGGCATATGTCAGGGAGGATCAGGAGATCAGCAAGCTTCATAAGGCTGCACAGAATATCTACGATATTTTTGTTAAGGCGGAGAAGAAGATCTCCATAAACTTCCCCATAATGTCCCTTACGGCTTATGCCTGCATCATAGTCATCAGCTGGGTTGGCGCAAAGATGATAGTCGCAAGCGGAAACAATCCTGAGCTCGGACTTACAACGGGACAGCTTACCAGCCTTCTTACATACTGCATGAGCATTTTGATGAGCATGATGATGCTCACCATGATATTTGTAATGATATCAATGAGCCTTGCAAGTATTGAGCGTGTATCGGAAGTGCTGAATGAAAAGCCGGATATTGTAAATCCCGAGAATCCTGTAACGGATGTTAAGGACGGAAGCATCAGCTTTAAGAATGTAAGCTTTTCATACAATAAAGAGGGCGGCGAGCCGATCCTCAGAAATATCGATCTTGACATAAAGTCCGGTCAGGTCATCGGAATCATGGGTGCGACCGGATCTTCAAAATCGAGTCTTGTTAACCTCATCAGCAGACTCTACGATGTCACGGAGGGAGAAGTTGAGGTCGGCGGAGTAAACGTAAAGGATTATGATCTTGACGTATTAAGGAATTCCGTTTCCGTTGTTCTTCAGAAAAATGTTCTATTCTCCGGAAGCGTATATGAGAATCTTCGATGGGGAAATAAGGACGCGACTGATGAAGAGTGTAAGGAGGCATGCAAGCTTGCATGTGCAGACGAGTTCATAACCGGATTAACCGATGGTTATGAGACTCACATCGAGCAGGGCGGTACAAATATCTCCGGCGGACAGAAACAGAGACTCTGCATAGCAAGGGCACTTCTGAAAAAACCTAAGATCCTCATCCTTGACGACTCTACCAGTGCGGTAGATACCGCTACGGATGCAAAGATCAGAAAAGCATTCAGAGAGGCCATACCGGGAACCACAAAGATAATCATCGCTCAGCGTATCAGTTCGATCCAGGATGCTGACAGGATAATCGTACTCGATGACGGAGAGATAAATGCATTTGATACGCATGAAAACCTCCTTGAAAACAACGAGATCTACCGCGAGGTCTATGAATCACAGACCGGCGGCGCAAGAGATTTCGATGAAACGGAGGTGAGTTAAATGCCACCTATGAGAGGAGCAATGGGAAGACCGAGACCTAAGCTTGAGAATCCGGGAAAGATATTCAAGCGGATCATGGGCTATGTCTTCGGACCGTATAAATTTCACTGTATTGCAGTATTTGTCTGCATAGTAGTCAGCGTTTTTGCAAGCCTGCAGGGAACGCTCTTTATGAAAACACTGATCGACGGTTATATCACTCCGCTTCTTATGTCGGAGGGTGAGCCGGATTTCCTGCCGCTGTTGATGGCAATTCTCAGGGTTGCCTGCTTCTATATCCTTGGAGCCGCTGCGGGTTATCTCCAGAATATCCTTATGATCTACGTGACTCAGGGAACCATGCGCAATATGCGTAATGATCTCTTTGAGAAGATGGAAAAGCTGCCCATCGGTTATTTTGATTCTCATGCCCGCGGAGATATCATGTCGACCTACACCAACGATATTGATACCATGAGGCAGATGATAAGCCAGTCGATGCCTCAGATGATCAACTCGGTATTTACCGTTGTATCGACATTTGTGAGCATGGTTATCTTAAGCATACCTCTTACCGTAATAACGCTCATCATGATTTTTGTAATGATGATGGCTACAAAATTTGCGGCAGGCAGGAGCAGTAAGAACTTCGTCGAGCAGCAGAAAAAACTCGGTGCGCTTAACGGCTACATCGAGGAAATGATGAACGGACAGAAGATCATCAAAGTTTTCTGCCACGAGGAAGAAGGAAAAGCAAAGTTCAAGGAGCTTAACGATTCGCTCTTTGAGAGTGCCGATAAGGCAAACGCTTATGTCAATGTGCTCGGTCCTATAAATGCGCAGATAGGAAATATCAGCTATGTTATCTGTGCGATCGTCGGAGCATGTCTTGCGATATTTGTTCCCGATACCAGCATTTTTGCTTTCTCGATCGGCGGACTTGTAAGCTTCTTAAGCCTTAACAGAGGATTTACATGGCCTATCAACACTATCTCGCAGCAGTTTAACTCGATTGTAATGGCGCTTGCCGGCGCGGAGAGAATCTTCAAGATGATGGATGAAGTGCCTGAGGCCGACAACGGTTATGTTACTCTCGTAAACGCAAAGGAAGAGGGCGGAAAGCTCACAGAGTGCGAGGAGAGAACAGGCAGGTGGGCATGGAAGCACACCCATCAGGCTGACGGAAGCGTTGAGTATAAGCCGCTTACCGGAGACGTTGTATTTGACGGAGTAGATTTCGGATATGTGCCCGAGAAGATGGTTCTCCATGATATCGAGCTCCATGCACTTCCGGGACAGAAGATCGCATTTGTAGGATCGACCGGAGCGGGAAAAACTACCATCACCAATCTTATCAACCGCTTCTACGATATCCAGGACGGTAAGATCAGATATGACGGTATAAATGTCAATAAGATAAAGAAATCAGATCTCAGAAGATCTCTCGGAATGGTGCTTCAGGATACGCATCTTTTCACCGGGACCATCGCCGAGAATATCCGTTTCGGTAAACTCGATGCAACCGATGATGAAGTTATCGCAGCAGCAAAGCTTGCCAATGCACACGGATTTATCAAGAGACTTCCTGACGGATACGATACGATGCTTACCGGCGACGGTGCAAACTTAAGTCAGGGACAGCGTCAGCTTCTTGCAATCGCGAGAGCGGCTATAGCGAATCCGCCTGTTCTTATTCTCGATGAAGCTACAAGCTCTATCGATACACGTACGGAGCGTATTGTCCAGGAAGGTATGGACAGGCTTATGGGCGGAAGAACGACATTCGTTATCGCGCACAGACTCTCGACCGTAAAGAACTCGGATATGATCTGTGTTCTTGAACAGGGAAGGATCGTTGAACGCGGTACACATGATGAACTGATTGAGGCGAAGGGCAGATATTACACGCTCTACACCGGAAACAAGATTGCGGAATAATGCCTTTTACGGCAGTTTCGCAAAGAATTACTAAAGTCACGCCAAGGTACTTTTTTACTTTAATATGTTTTTTGCTATGAAACCCTGACGAAATGCAGGGGTTTCTTTTATTTTTTTACGGGATCTGTTGCTGATTTTCCGTAAAATAAAATGCTCTTTAAGGAAGGTTTTAAAATGGCAAAGGATAACTCTAAAAAAGACGAATCATTTATGATAAAGCTTTCGACATTTATCGTCGATAAGCGAAAGGGCTTTTACCTGATTTTTATTGTGCTCATAATATACAGTCTTTTCAACATGGGAAGAGTAAAGGTCAACAACGATCTTACGACATATCTTCCTGCGACCACGGAGACAAGACAGAGTCTAGAACTTATGAACGAACAGTTTACCACATACGGAACGGCGAGAGTGGTCGTATGTAATGTGACTTATGACGAGGCGTCTAAGCTGTCGGAGGAAATCTCCGGGCTTGACGGTGTTATCATGCTTGATTTTGATGACAGCAAGGATCATTATCACGATATGGAAGCTCTCTTTGATATCACATTTTCCGATGTCGCAGGCTCTGAGGATACGCTTTCATATTTAAACGGAGTCCTCGATTACCTTAGCGATTACGATACATATTATTCGTCCGATATAGGTCAGGAAAAGCGCGACGCCGATGACCTTGCGAGCGATATGGTGATAATCATGATACTCGTTGCGGTCGTTGTTGTGGTAGTACTTCTTTTTACATCGACTACCTATGCAGAGGTACCGGTATATATCATGACCTTCGGTGCGGCCGCACTTTTGAACAAAGGTACCAATCCGTGGTTTGGAGAGATAAGCTTTGTTACTAACTCCATCGCTGTAGTACTTCAGCTTGCTCTTGCGGTAGACTACGCGATTATCCTTGCAAACAGGTTCAAGGAGGAGCATGAGACAAAGGACGCCAGAGAGGCTGTAATCGTTGCACTTTCAAAGGCTATACCGGAGATATCGTCAAGCTCGCTCACAACAGTGTCCGGTATGATCGCCATGATGTTCATGCAGTTTAAGATCGGATACGATATGGGTATCATACTTGCAAAAGCTATCGTACTTTCACTTTTGTCGGTATTTTTCCTTATGCCCGGACTGCTTTTATCGTTTTCAAAAGCGATCGACAAAACACATCACAAAAATTTTGTACCCAGGATCACTTTTATCGGAAAGTTCGATGTAGCGACGAGATTTGTGATGCCCTTTATACTTGTCGCAGCGGTTATTGCGGGAATGCTTATCTCAGGCAAGGTCAGATATGTATATGACATGAATTCGCTGAAAGCGACAAGCATGAGCGAGAATAAGTTTTCCGCTTATATGGTCGATCGCGAATTCGGAAAAGTTAATCAGCTTGCGGTAAATATCCCGAATGGGGATTATGAAAAAGAGGCAAAGCTGATTGCCGAACTTGAAGAGATACCGGAGGTCGACTCCGTGACCGGTCTTGCGGGTATTGATGCGATGGATGGATACAAGCTTACAAGCAGGCTGACGCCGCGTCAGTTTGCGGAGCTGTTTGACCTTGATATCGAGGTTGCCGATCTCGTATATACCGCATACGCAACAAAAGACAGTGATTACGGCGCTCTTGTGGGAGGAGTAAACAATTACGAGGTTCCCTTTATAGATATGTTCCTCTTTATCTATGAGCAGAAGGACCGCGGAAATCTCACATTTAACGGCGATACCGAAGAAATGATAAACGACGCCTATGAAAAGATAAGCATCGCGAGAAACCAGCTTCTCGGGGAAGATTATACGAGACTTGTCTGCAAGCTGAACTGTCCCTTTGAGGGTGATGATACTCAGGCAGTTCTTGACAGGATAAGGGAAACTGCGACAAGGTACTATGAGCTTGATTCGATATATCTTGCGGGTAACTCAACGAGTGACAGTGATCTTTCAGCATCCTTTGCGACGGACAATCTGCTTATCTCGATACTTACCGCTGTATTTGTAATGGTCATACTGCTCTTTACCTTCCAGTCGGCAGGTATACCCGTGCTGCTCGTAGTTACGATACAGGGAAGTATCTGGATCAATTTCTCGATTCCGTATCTGCAGAATGATGTTGTATATTTTCTCGGATATCTTGTTGTCAGCGCGATTCAGATGGGCGCAACGATCGATTATGCAATCGTAATAACGAGCAGATATATGGTGCTCAAGACATATATGCCGATCAAGGAGGCTATTGTTGAGAGCCTTAATGAGGCTTTCCCGACAATAGTCACTTCAGGATCAATGATGGTTGCATCCGGCTTCATAATCAGCGCGGTATCATCAAACCCTGTAGTTGCAGCGATAGGACTCGCTTTGGGACGAGGTACGTTGACGAGTATTGCACTTGTGCTTCTTGCGCTTCCTCAGACACTTCTTATCGGCGATATCATTATCCAGAAGACTGCTTTCACGCTGAAAAAAGAGTTTGCAAAACCTCTTCCTTCAGCCGGAAGAGTGCTTATGAACGGACGTATCAGAGGCTATGTGAACGGTGTTGTTGACGGAGAGTTCAGAGGTATCATCGAAGGCGAGATGGGCGCTACCGTTCGCGCGCGAGACTATGTAAAAGAGCAGACTTCCGAAGAACTGCTTCCGGATAATGAGAATAATGCGGATTACAGTGCCGAAAACGATAATGAAAGCAGCATGCAAAATGCCGCTGAGAGAAGGGAGGGCTGATTTATGAAAAACAGCACATATAAGAAATGTCATAAAATGATCAGATCAGCGCTTGTTCTCGGTCTTTCGGCATTAACTGTGGCAGGACCGGGCAGTGTTATCAATACTTTCTCAGGAAATGCAGAGAGCGTGTATGCAGCGGAAGAATTTATCTATTCCGAGCTTGTATCAGGCACAGATACCCGTTTTGAGGACGGAATGCCCGAGGCAGAATATGATAAATTCAGCATCAGCACAAAGGAAGATTTCATTGAATTTGCGGAAAACTGTACGCTCGATTCATGGTCGAGAAACAAGTATTTCACGCTTGACAACGATATAAATCTTTCAGGCTGCAGGGATATTTACGTGCCGAGCTTTGCGGGAGTTTTTGACGGCAACGGTCACACGATCAGTGGGATCTCCATACGGGAGTCCGGTTCGGCTTGCGGTCTTTTCAGATATGTACAGAGCGGGGCAAAAGTAAAAAATCTTAACGTATCAGGCAGCATCGATGCTGCGGGTTCCGCCAAAAATGTCGGAATGATCGCCGGAGCAAATTACGGAAATATTGACGGTTGCAAGGCATCGGGCAGAATAACCGGAGAGGAAAACGTTGGAGGCATTGCCGGTTTTAATGCAAAAGAAGGAAAAGTAACGGGCTGTTTATCCACCTGCCTTGTTGTGGGAACTCATTCCGGAGCAGGTATAGCGGGATCTAATGAAGGACTTGTGCAGGGCTGTGCAAATGAGGGTGATGTCAATACGAGCGTTTCGGATGTTTCCATCGACTTAAGCGATCTTTCGGTAGAAGATATAGCCAAGATCGGATCAACCGCAAGTCTTTCGGCGTTTACCGATATCGGAGGAATAACCGGCGTAAATACCGGAGAGGTAAGAAGCTGCGTCAACAGAGGAACCATTGGTTATGAACATGTAGGATATAATATCGGCGGTATCGCCGGAAGATCCTCGCAGGGTTATATCGATTCCTGCTCGAATTACGGAAAGATCTCGGGCAGGAAGGATGTCGGAGGCATTGCCGGACAGATGGAGCCTTTTCTGCAGATCGAGTATATGGTTGACGGAATTTCACAGCTTAATCTTGAAACAAACAGACTTTTTGATATGATAGATTCAGCGATAGATGATCTCGACAGTTTTGATGCAGAAGCTTCAAGGATGCTCAGAGAGCTTTCGGGAAAACTCAAAGAGGTAAATCATGTTTCACTTAATCTTCCGCAGGTGGACATTCAGGGACAGATCAGTGAAGCAAAGCAGGATGCGAAGGACAAGGTATACGATACCGCGGAACGCTTTACCGACGGAGAACTTGAAAATCCTTTAGACATCGCGGCCGATGCAAAGGCGGATGTACAGGAGACAAAGGACCGCATCACCGGCGAGGTACAGACAAGGATAGACGATACCCGCACGCAGATAGAAAACACCGAAAACACGATGAATGTTCTGCAGGAGAATTTTACGGCGATAGCGGAATATGCCGGAAAGCTAAGCAGCCTGCTCGGGCGCGGGAACGATACGCTTTCGTCGGATCTGAAGGAGATATCAAAACAGGCGAGAAAGGTCCGCAATATCGCAAACGGCATGACGAATAATATCTCCGCTTATGAAGGCGTAACGATAACGGATGCATCGGACGACGATTCGGATGAAACTTCAGATGTGATTTCCGATGAGGCTTCTGATGAGATTTCCAATGAGACTTCGGGAGAGGGCAGGGATGTTCTTTCCGGAAACTATGGAAGACTTATTGCTTCCGAAAACTACGGAAAGGTTAATGCCGACAGCGGAGTAGGCGGAATAGTCGGAAGGATCTCCACGGAGTATGATTTTGATCCCGAGGACGATGTAAGTCTTACCGGAGATCAATCCCTCTATATGAACGCCACGGCAAAGGCGATTGTAAAGAACTGCAAAAACTACGGAGAGATAATCTCAAAGAAGGATTATGTCGGAGGAATAGCCGGTTTTGCAAAATACGGAAAGCTGGACGGCAATATATCCGTCGGTGATGTTTCAAGCGAGAGCGGTATACTTGCCGGTGGTATTGCCGGTGAGAGCGACAGCGAGATCACAGGATGCTTTGCCTGCGGAAATATCGAGGCAAAAAGCTATGTCGGTGGAATAGCCGGTAAGGGCTTTAATGTTTCCGGTTGTGCAGCCTACGCAAATATAATCTTTGCAGAGGAAAAGGCCGGAGATATAGCGGGAGATATCAGTGAAAACGGCGTACTTTCGGAAAATTATTATGTTGCTTCGAAGCTTGGCGGCATCGACGGAATTGCTTACGAACAGGGGGCGGCACCGCTTGATTATGCCTCTTTTACGAAACTGCCCGGACTTCCCGGTGAGTTTACGGATTTCAGGATAATCTTCATAGCAGACGGAGAGGAGCTTGCGACGGTTTCTGCTCATTACGGGGACAGCATAGCCCCGGAGGATATTCCGGCAGTACCTGAAAAGGAAGGCTGCTACGGAGTATGGGATGAGAGCGGCTTGGGCTGCATCACTCGCGGTATGGTAATTGAACCGATATATGAGAAATATACGGGATCAGTCGTAAGCAGTGAGATGACGGCGGTAGGAGAAGATGAAAAGTCAACCCTTCTGGTGATCGGTGATTTCCTTCCGGGAGCAGAGCTTGAACTTAGTGAAAACGGAAACGAATACTACTTCTCGGTATCTTATCCGGAGAATGCGCTTCTTGCAAGGAGTATGGGACTTCAAAGCCATGAGGGTGAGGTTACTGTGAGACTTGCATGTGAAGATCCCGATAATACCAATGTCGAGATCTTTGACGGAACGAAGTGGGAGAAGGCGCAGACGGAAAAATTCGGAAGCTATGTGTCCTTCGATATGGATTGTCCCGGAAAATTCAGAGCAGAAGAGGTAAAGGACTACACTCTGTTTATCGTCATTGCGGCTGCCGGCACAATCCTTATCGCAGCAATAGTTACAGGCATCATTGTGAAAGGCATAAAGAAAATGAAAAGAAAACAGGAGATGAATGAAAACCCGAAGGCAGTTATATTTGATCTTGACGGAACTTTAATCGATACCGAGAGATATTACAGGAGAGTATGGCCTCAGGCGGCAGCGCACTTCGGATTTGAGATGAGCGATGAGCAGGCACTTAAGCTAAGAAGCCTCGGAAGACCGTTTGCTCCGGCACAGCTTAAAGAGTGGTTCGGGGAAGAGTTTAATTACGAAGTGGTAAGGACCTACAGAAAGCGTCTTTTTGAAGAATGCGTATCAAAAGAGGGAATAAAGCTTAAGCCGGGAGTCAAAGAGTTTCTTGCATTCCTCAAAGGAAAAGGAATTACAATAGCGATCGCAACGGCGACGGATATTGAGAGGACCACGAGATATCTCAAGGCAGCCGGCGTCTATGAATATTTTGATAAAATATGCAGCGCCGCAGATGTGAAGGAAGGAAAGCCGTCACCTTATGTCTATGAGGAGGCCGTAAAGCAGCTTAAACTTAAGCCTGTAGAATGCTTTGCCGTAGAGGATGCTCCAAACGGAATAAAATCCGCGGCAGCTGCCGGCTGCAGGGTCATTTTCATACCTGATCAGACAGAAGAAGAGCCCGAGGCTGAGAAACTCTGCTTCGCAAAGGTACAGACCGCAGACAGGATTATGGAGCTGTTTAAATAAAACAGAGGCGTTTTTTCTTGATTTTTTATTGCTTGTTTTTATTTTGAGTGCTAAAATTTCTTTTGTATGGGCATTTTGCACATAAAGAGTTATACCCCTTAATCTATAAGGGAATAGATCAGATTTACAAGTACAGAAAGGATTATTGAAATGAGCAGACCGTTTGAAGACCTTGTGGAGAAGGTAAAGAATTTTGAAATGAAGAAGGTATCCGTTGCAGTGGCACAGGATTCAGCCGTTATTGAGGCAGTACGTGTTGCAAAGGATCGTCAGATCGCAGATGCTATCCTTGTAGGAGACGAGGATAAGATCAAGGCTGTTGCAAAGGAGATCAATACCGATATTTCTGATTTCAGGATCATCGATGTTAAGGACGATATCGAGGCTTCACTTACCGCTGTTAAGCTTGTCCGTGACGGAGAGGCTGATATGTACATGAAAGGTCTCATCAATACAAAGGATTTCCTCAAGAGTGTTCTTGACAAGGAAGTAGGACTTAGAACAGGTAAGGCTCTTTCACATGTATGCGTATTCGATGTAAAGGGATATGACAGACTTATGTTCCTTACCGACGTTGCATTCATGACATATCCCACTCTTGAAGATAAGGTTGCTATCATCAACAATACTCTTGAGATCACTTCAGCATGCGGAGTTGCAAATCCCAAGGTTGCTCCTCTTGCCGCAGTTGAGGTTGTAAACCCCAAGATGCAGTGCACAGTTGAAGCAGCAGAGCTTACAAGAATGAACAAGGAAGGTGAGATCACCGGATGTATCGTTGACGGACCTCTTTCACTTGACCTTGCAATCGATCCCGAAGCAGCAAAGCACAAGGGCGCTACCGACCGTGCTATCCAGGGTGATGCCGATGTGCTTCTCTTCCCCGATATCCACGCAGGAAACCTTGTATATAAGGCTATGGTTCACATGTCTGACTGCATCAACGGAAACGTTATCACCGGTACAAAGGCTCCCGTTATCCTTGCTTCACGTTCAGACTCATACGAAGTAAAGGTTAACTCACTTGCACTCGGAGCTCTTGTTGCAGAGTACAAGAAGAATAATCAGTAAAGCAAGAATAATTATCCTAAGCGGAAAGGAACAATAATATGGCAATTAAGAGTTTAATTATCAATCCCGGTTCAACATCCACAAAGATCGGTATCTATGAGGACGAAAACCTTCTTTTCGACGAGACGCTCCGCCACTCAACAGAAGAGATCGCACAGTATGCGACCATAATTGACCAGAAGGATTTCAGAAAGAATATAATCATCAATTTCCTTAAGGAAAAGAATTTCGATCTTAAGGAGCTCGGTATGGTAGTAGGACGCGGAGGCCTGTTAAGACCTATTCCCGGCGGAACCTACAAGGTTACCGACAAGCTTCTTGAGGATCTGAAAATAGGTGTACAGGGACAGCATGCATCAAACCTTGGCGGAATCCTTGCAAGAGAGATCGGAGACGAGCTCGGTATTCCTTCATTTATCGTTGATCCCGTTGTTGTTGATGAGCTTGAGGCTGTTGCAAGAGTTTCGGGTGTTCCCGAGATCGAGCGTAAGTCCATCGACCATCCGCTCAACCAGAAGGCTATGGCGAGAAGATATGCCAAGTCCATCGGCAAGAAGTATGAGGATATCAATGTCATCGTTGTTCACATGGGCGGCGGTACTTCTACAGGCGTTCACAAGCAGGGCAAGATGGTTGATGTTTTCGCAGCACTTAACGGCGACGGTGCTTTTTCACCCGAGAGAGCAAACGGCGTTCCCGCACTTTCACTTGTTGAGATGTGCTTCTCAGGCAAATACACTGAGGCTGAGATGAAGAAGAAGATCGTCGGAAACGGCGGATTCAACGCATATCTCGGA
>JAEEGL013674840.1_pt1 | contig 12316 bp, 4 predicted proteins | sample 9134231 | NCBI WGS metagenome assembly JAEEGL01 (sample SAMN16246548, study PRJNA631951) | gut metagenome | biome: gut microbiome; feature: rumen; material: fiber-attached | host: Bos | place: Iran: Karaj | collected 2018-10 | reverse complement strand
GTAGTTGGCAGCATAGTCAATGGAGAACAGCGTCTTGAAAGACAGACCCTTCACGAACTTGTTCATATCATAGACGATACCCGCATCAAACTGGAACTGACGGCTGACAGCCTTGGTCTTGCCACCGAAATAACAGTCGGCAATGGCATTAGCCTTGTTGGTTTTGGTGCCGCCAGGGAAGTACTTACCGTCGAGCAAGTTGAGTGATGTACCCAGCGTGGAAAGTGCCTTAGAAGCTTCAGGATCCAGCAGGCTGATATCTATCAGCGGTGCTGCATTCTGCGGGAAGTTTGGACGCATTTTAGCCGCTTCTCCCCAGAAATCACCCTTATTCTTATTGGCATTATAATAGGTGGCACTGGCATCGACCCAACCCTTGATATCCTTATTAACCACCAGGTCTACATTACCGCGAACGCTGAAACGGTCGGTATAGTTATCCTTGGCAGGGCCGAAGTTGAGCAGATCCTCTGCACGATAGTAGTTGATATTCGTGTAGAAGTGAGCACGCTTACCACCTCCCTGAATCTCCAACGTACCCTCAGAACGGTTATAAGCCTTGCGGACATACTCGTCAGAATAGTAGTTCACATTAGGATAACGGTAAGGATTCTGACCAGAGGCATGATTGTATATATCCTGCTGAGAGTACGTGGGAGTATAGGCATTACCCTTAGCAAGAGCGTCATTAGCAACTGCTTCATTGTACAGTGTCATATACTCAGCAGAACCCAGATACTCAGGGAACTCTTTAGCAAAATGGAAACCGGTATTGGCATTGACCGTAATCTCCAGACCATCAACCTTGCCACGCTTGGTGGTAATCAGGATAGCGCCTTTGGCAGCCTTCGGTCCGTAAAGAATGACGGCCTGCGCACCTTTCAGGAAGGTAATCTGCTCGATTTCAGAAGGCAGTACATTGTTTGACGGACGCTTCACACCATCAATAATCACAACTGGCAAGTTACTGTTATCATTGTTGTCGAGACGGTCGTTGTCCATACCCCAAAGGTTGCCACCGTTCCATCCACCTACAAGACCCAGCATGTCTTCCAGACTGCCCATCGTGTAATCCTTCTTTGACAGCTCTTCCATGTCAATGTATGAAATACCGCCGAGCAGCTGGTCAGCATCCTTATCGCGGAATGCCACATGGACTTTCTTTTTCACCACGGTAGAATCAGCATCGTCAGCAGTCTGGGCATTGACTGTCATGGGCGCTGCTGCCAACATGGCAAAGAGAAATATGTTTGTTTTTATATTTTTCATATGATCTTTCAATTATGCATTATGAATTATGAATTATGCATTATCATTACCATCCTGGATTTTGCTTAAATCCTTCGTAGAGGAATACATCCTTCTCTGGGAAGGGGAACCAGTAGTGCTTAGCCTCCAGAGGACGCTTAAGAAGCGTTTCGCGATGGAAATTGCCAACATGTGCATTCCTCGGATCGTTGCTCGTCTTTTCCAATGTCTTCGGATTATAGAACCACGAATCCTTTTCCAAGCGTTCAAACTCATGAGAGTATTTCTCCGTATAAGGAGGCTCGGTCAAAAGCAGCCAGCGCTGCAGGTCGCACCAGCGGAAGCCTTCAAAGGAAAGTTCCACAGCACGTTCACGACGTACTTCGTCGATGAAATGCTCTCTGCTATCTAAGAAGTTGTTCTGAATACCTTCAACACCGGCACGAGCACGGACGGCATTGATGGCACTAACAGCAGAAAGTTTCGGACTATAGATAGGTGTCGTCTTGAGATCTTTTACCTCTTTTGCGATAGCAGCCTGTGCCTCTGCATACATCAAATAGACATCTGCCAGACGCATATAGGGAACATAGGTCTGCAAGGCATAACCATAATCGTACCATTTGTCACCAATATTACACTGGTGAGGAACCAACTTCTGAATGAAATAACCTGTACTGCTGGCATTGTCGACAGAGCGCATATCACCATCAGTATACAAACTGCAATAAGCAACAGCCTTCTGAGCTTTATTCAGAGCCTCTGTCTTGATGACATAACGGAAGCCGTCGAACACAATATCATGATAGAAACGTGGGTCACGACCCTTGAAAGGATATTCTGGATCCCAACCAGACTGCTCGTTTAGCACCAACTGACCATTCTTGACCAGATAGATGGGTTGACCATTGGCCATACCATATTGATCAACAAGGTTGGCAGTAGGATGGTGAATGATATTGTCATGCTCTACAAGACCCGCTACCTTCGGGCCAAAAATCTTAGAGCAGTTCCAGTTGGCAGAGTTTACTCCGGGGAAAGCACCGCGGAATATTGTCTCGGTAGAACCTGGCATCTTCCAACTATCACTGACCGTATAGAACAGGTCAGAGTAGCAAGGATCATCCTTGGACTTTCGTTCATGGTCGTAGATCTTGTCACCGGTACCCATGTTGAAATCAACCAGCTTGTAATTAACGGTACCTTCGCCCACCATATAAAGGGCGTTGCCAAGCGCTTCAGCAGCTAACTTACAAAACTCCACATCGTAATCATAGGTCTTACCGTTAGAACTGGCATCTAACAATTGAGCAACGCCACCATCCTTAGTCTTCTCGAACTCTTTCATCAAAGGTGAGCCTGCCCAGAGATAGCACTTGCCGAGATAGCAAAGAGCCATAAATCCGTTGACACGCAAATCGTTCTTCGTAGAGATACCATATGACTTACTGGCTTCCGTATCATCCCATTCCTTGGAGTCCAGAGGAAGAAGCTCATAGGCTCTCTTGAAGTCTTCAGCACAACGCTTTGCACACTCCTGGAAAGACAGGCGGGGAAGTTCGGGAATATGACCATCAACAAATGACTGGTCAATGTATGGCAGACCACCAAAGTAGCACATCAACTCGAAATGCCACCAAGCGCGGAAGAAATACATCTGACCGAGCAACAGGTTGCGCTCTTCGTCTGTACCTACCATTGACTTAATATTCTCAATACCCATATTACATTTACGGATGCAATACCAAGAGTTTTTCCATAGAGAGCTGCTGCCACCATTCAGCCAACACTGGCTGTTGGTATACCAGTTACGATAGTTACCAAGGTCTACCTGATGGTCCATGTGCGAATAGCCTTCCGGATTATGAACAGCGTCATCACCTAAATTCCATGCAGTACAGTAGCTAACCTTCTGCTTATCAGGAATCAAAGAATAGATTTCCTCAATATATCCCTGGAAATTCTTGAAGTTCTTAAAAGCCTCATCCTCTCGTATGATAGAATCCGGATCCTTATCGAGCCAGTCGGTGCAAGAGGTGAAGGATACTACGCCTGCTATGAGGAGTAGCATACTACACAAAAGGGATTTTATGTTATTGAAATATTTCATGTTTTCTTAACTCTTAATTCTTAACTCTTAACTACTCTCTTCTCTTTAAATGTTAAGCTTAAATCCTAAGTTAAAACGTCTGACGGTAGGATATGCACCACCACCGCCACTCCAGCCGTAGTTACTCTCACGGTCATCAGGCATCTTGGTAATCATGAAGAGGTTGTTACCGTTGAGGTAAATCTTCAGGCTTGAGAAACCAAGTTTCTTAATCCAACCTTTGGTCCATGTATAAGCCACTTCTACGTTCTTCAGACGGAAATAAGAGCCATCATAGAGATATTGCGTACCATCATTGTAGGAAACCTGAGTGGCAAAACGAGGAACGACAACCTCACCACTTCCCGTGGCAGGACTCCACCAGTCACCATTGTCATAGACAGTGAGCAACTTGTTGTTGAAAGAGGCCAAACCGACGTCACGAGTGACACCTGTGACACCATAGAGCTGTGCAAAGCATGAGAAACCTTTCCACTCCCAGCCAATGGTAGCATTATAGGTATGCTCGGGGTTACCAGTATAGCCATAAGGAGCCTGATCGTATGTTTCATCGACAACGCCGTCGCCATTGAAGTCTACGATATAGTGGTCACCAATCAAAACCTGATTGTCGTCCATTTCACGCTTAGGTGTACTATAGAGTTCGTCATAAGTACCAATAAAGCCATTATCAATAAAAGAAAGGTACTGCCCCTGAGAATAACCCTGTGCTCTGCGGTAATTCGGCAACAATTCTGGGTCATCCTTAATCTTAATCACGTTATGTGCATAAGTATAGTTGGCATTGGCCCAGAAGCGCATACCATTATGCAGCACCTTATTGAAACGGATTTCAAACTCAAAACCAGTGTTCTTGATTTCGCCCTTATTGATGTCAGGAGTTACCCATGCGCCATAGTATGCAGGCACCGAGCGGTTGGCACCAGAGACGAAGATATCCTTACGGTCGTCACGGAACCAGTCGAAGCTACCGGCGAACATACCACCAAGGAAGGCGTAGTCGAAACCGATGTTTTTCTTCGATACAGTTGCCCAACGCAAGTCGGGACTGGCAATGGTAGCCTCACGGTAGCTGACAAATTGACTGGCAGAACCGTCAACATTCATATTAAAAGCATTACCTTTATTCGCAAGTGCCCAGCTAGTCATATATGCCCAACGTGCACCGGCATTGTCGTCACCGATTTCACCGATAGAACCACGAATCTTGAACATATCAATAATGCGTTTCTCCTTCAGTTTCTTCATGAAGGGTTCTTCGGACACCATCCAGCCGAGAGCCCCTGAACAGAAGAAAGCAAAGCGATTATCAGATGAGAACTTCTGAGAACCATTATAGGCACCGTTGAACTCTGCGAAATACTTGCTCTTATAATCATAGGTAGTACGGAACACCCAGTCCTCACGACGCCATTCCAGTTCTTCATTACCAGCATTAATACGACGCTTCCAGTTACCCATAACGGATACGTTATGATCACCGAACTGACGCTGCCAGAAAAGCTGAAGCGACATCTCTGTCGCACGGCTGGTATAACCTACGCTACCTGCTTGAGTATGCCAGTCTCGTGTTTCATAGAAATCAAAACCGGTTTCATCGAAAATCTGATTTTCCGGTCGAAGTATTCCATCTTCAGGAAGCATATACAACCTCTTCGGCGTATGTGTTGCACCATTATTTAAGTGAGAAATACCACGATCTCCCTCATTAAACTGGTTATCCCAAGATATGGTACCACGTGCCACAAGACCCTTGGTAATGAAATCCAGCTTTTGCTCGAGGGCAAAGTCGGTGAATACGCGGGTAATAGTCTTCTGTTCATAACCAGAGATGGCAATGTTCATGGGAGAGTTGGCAATGTTGGAAACCAACGGGTAATAGCCCCAAGAACCGTCAGAGAACTGAACAGGGAACAAGTTGGGCGGCATACCATAGGCACCTGCCCAGTTCTGCTGCTGGAAATACGCGCCATCGTTACCATAATAATAACGAGGGGTCTTCTGTTGTGCATTAGAACCTGCCAAGTTTACCTTAAACTGAGTGGTATTGGTAATTTGGAAGTCCAAATTAGAGCGAACATTCAAACGATTATAGGCATAACCTCCTTCATATCCCATGTGGTTATCCCAGATTTTAGTCATGTCGCCCTCATTCTGGAAGTCGAAAGCCACGAAGTACTTCACAAACTTGGTACCACCAGAAATGTTCAGGTTCGTATTATAAGAAAAGGTGTAATCCTTGAACATCTCGTCCTGCCAGTCGATATTCGGATAGCGTTCTGCCTGACTGTAGTCGCCAAGATAGTTGCCATCAGCATCAAAATTTGGTTTAACAGTATGATCCTGATTGCGGAAGTTGTTAATAAAGGCCTGAGGACGATAGTAAGCCCAAGAAGCAGCACCACCTAGAGCAAGTTCGTGCTCGATGGCGCGATTGCGGTACATATATCCATCGTAGGAATCATACTTACGAGGAAGCTTTGATACGGTCTTCAGCGTGGCGTTGAAACCGACATCGATACGGGCTTTACCCTCCTGACCACGCTTGGTGGTAATCAGGATAACACCATTAGCACCTTCCACACCGTAAACGGCAGTAGCAGAGGCATCCTTCAACACAGAAACCGTGGCTACAGAAGTAATATCCACGGACTTAATCTCACGCTTCACACCATCGACGAGAATCAGTGGCTGAGCATCTGTGTTCCAAGCAGCAGCACCACGAATGTAGATGCGAGGATCTTCTTCACCAGGCTGACCGGTAGAAGCAATAGTGGCGACACCAGGAAGGTTACCGGTAAGGGCGGCACCGACACTACCAATACCTGCAGCACGCTCCAGCACCTCACCGGTAGTCTGCGTGATAGCACCCACCACAGAAGCTTTCTTCTGCTGGCCGAAACCTACGACAACGACTTCCTCGAGTTGGGTATCGTCCTGCAACGTTACTTTCACGGTGTGCTGCTTGCCAACCTTTACCTCCTTTGTCGTCATTCCCACGTAAGAAATCACCAAAACGGAACTCTCAGAAGGCACCTTCACCTGGAAGTTTCCGTCGAAATCGGACACTGTGCCCAGAGAAGTACTTCCCTTGACCTTGACCGTGGCACCTATCAAAGGCTCTCCGGCACTGTCGAGCACTGTACCGTTTACTGTGACGCCGTTCTGGGCCTGCACCGCAGTGCAGAATGCCATCGACATGAGAATCGCCGAAACAGTTTGTCTGATCAATTGTTTTAGATTCTTCATTTTGTCAGATTTTGATTCATAGTTGTACTTTATTATTTGTTGAGTTAGAAATTTCACGCTGCAAAGATAATATATATATTGTTTAAGCATTTTCTCGTTTGTTACACGGAATTTGCATTATGTAACGCTCTTGAAAAAACGTTAAGAAACAAAATAAAATATTTCATTTTTTCAAAGTGAGAGGATGACGTCACGTCATCCTCCACCCTACTAATACATACCAAAACTACTAAATTAAGTAACTTATAAAACTAAACTAAGTACTTATAAAAAGCTATTTTCCAATGCTTCTACGCATTTTCTGCCGGCAAAAGTAGTCGTTATCGCGCATACGAACAAATTATTATGTATCAGCAACTTTATTTTTTGTAACATAATCTTGGTGGTTTGACAGAAATACACTATCTTTGCAAAGTTTTTGTAACTAACAACAAACTATGAACAGGAAGACACTTACTACTATTATCTGTATATTGAACGTTTTCAGCGCCTTAGCACAGACGGGAAGACACTTTGATGCCGACAAGCAAATGTCGAGCAGCTATACCACACAGGTATATCTGGACCACGACGGGTTCATCTGGACCACGACACGCAACGGATTGAACCGATTTGACGGCTACAAATACCGTATCTTTAAAAAAGAGAAAGGAAAAGACCTGGGGATGGCCAGCAACTATGTGAACTGCATGACGCAGGACCGTAAGGGACTGTTCTACATTGGTATGTACGGTGCCTTCCAGACCTATGACGGAGAACGCTTCAAGGACATCAAGACCTACGACCTGAAGGGGCACTCACAACCGTTCTACATCACCAGCCTGTTGGAGCGTAGCAACGGGGAGATTCTTGTCGGCACGTCGGGGCACGGACTGCTGCGCATGACCGACAGCCATACCGCAAGGCAGATTGGCGGTGCACTGAAAGACATCAAGACCATCCAGCGCATCAGGGAAGACAGTCGGCAGCGTATATGGCTGGTGACAGATGACGACGGACTGCTCTGTTACGACGGGAAAAGTGTCAAGAGGTACTTTGACCAGCCAGGGGAGCGCAAGATAGCTCGTGACGTGTGTGAGGCTCCCGACGGGAAGATCTACGTAGCTACCTCGAAAGCCGGACTGTTCCGACTGGACGGTAACACGATGACTCATATAGAAAGTACAGGCAACAAGCATATCTCGACATTATTCCTCAGCAGTAAAAAAGATATCTTCCTGGGCTATGACGGACTGGGACTGGCCATCTACAATCCCAAGACGGGCGAGCTAAGAGACAACCCCTTCTATAGCAGAGAGGTAGATTTGAGCACGGCCAAGGTGTACTCCATCACGGAAGACCAGAACGGCAACCTCTGGTTCGGACTGTTACAAAAAGGCGTCTACATGCATCCCAGTGACAGGAGTGCCTTCCACTATATGGGATATAAATTAGGTACGCGCAATATAATAGGTAATAATGCTGTCATCAGCGTACTCATCAGTTCACAGGGTTATTGCTGGATAGGCACCGACAAGAACGGACTCTACTGTCTGACGACGGACGCTAAGGTTGTACACCACTTCAAGGAGAACTTCCCATCTACCATCCTCGGGCTCTGCGAGGATGGACAAGGACGCATCTGGGTTGGCTCATATCTGGAAGGATGCGGATGGATAGACCCACGAACAATGACCTACCACCCTCAAGCATTGCCGCAAGGCAGTAACATCAGCGTCTTCGACATTGCCACAGACAAGAAGAGCACGCTATGGCTGGCCACCATGGGACAGGGACTGCTACGCATGAATCTGGAAACAGGCAATGTCAAAGCCTACACCATGCATGAAGAAGACGGCTTGAACCGCCACGTCAACAGCATCGCCAACAACTACATTCCACAGATAGCGCTGTCGCCCGACGGGAAACGTATCTATGTCGCAACGACAATGGGCGTCTGTGCTATGGAAATTGCCAGCGAGAACTGGCTCTCGGTATTTAACGGCACCAACTGCCCGAACTACGGCACCCCCATCCGCATCGCACGCGAATTCAATGGAAAGCTGTGGATCGGCACTAACGACGGGCTGTACACCTACAATCTCAAGACACACCAGATGGAGCACCACGGCATCGAAAGCGGACTGGCAGACAATGGCATATCCAGTATCGAACAGGATCAGCGCGGGCGCCTCTGGATATCCACCGACCACGGACTCTGTTGCCTAGACACCAAGACGCAGTTGACCAGCAACTACTATGCTGACAATGGACTGCAAGGAAATGAGTTCAGCGATGGCGCTTCATGGGCGGCTTCCAACGGAAGGATGATTTTCGGTGGACTGGGTGGTGTCACGTGGTTTAATCCTGACGACATCAAACAGCGCGACTGGAAGGCAGAGGTGAAACTGACAGGGTTTTCTGTCAATGGTGAACCCGTTACCCCCGCTACGATGTCGGGTTTCTGGCACGTCGTGGACACAACAGTTATTGCCGCCGACCGCTTTACGCTCAGTCCTGGCGACAACTCCTTCGCCCTACAGCTCTCAACCTTTACCTACGAAGCACCTGAGCACATCATCTACCGATACCGCATCAATCACGAAGAATGGGTACGCATGCAGCAGGGTATTAACGAGATCACCTTCAGCCATCTGTCGCCGGGGGAATACCACTTCTGCATCGTAGCAGAACACAACAACATCTCGACACCCGAAAGGTGCTTCACCGTCGTCATCCACGCGCCTTGGTATCGTACGACGCTCGCCTACATTATTTATATATTAGCACTGGTAGCCCTCTTTATGCTATACCGAAGGCAACATCGCAAGAAGGAACAAGACCGACTGCGTCTGCAGGAGCACATCCATGCGGAAGAGATGGCTGATGCAAAACTGCGCTTCTTCATGAATATCTCCCACGAGATCCGGACGCCTATGACGCTGATAGTCACACCGTTGCTGTCGCTCATCAAGCACGATGACGATCCGCACCGACGCAGCACCTACGAAATCATACGACGCAATGCAGAACGCATCCTTGGACTCATCAACCAAATGATGGACCTGCGAAAGATTGACAAAGGACAGATGCAGATGCACATGTGCGAAACAGACCTGATTAGTTTCATTGGCGACATACATACGCTCTTTGGCCAACAGGCAAAGACCAAGAACATCCAACTCAGCTATGAACACGACACTGCGGAGTTACCGATATGGATAGATCGCGGAAACTTTGACAAGATTATCGTCAACCTGCTGTCAAACGCTTTTAAATTCACGCCACCAGGGGGAAAAATCAACATCCGCGTAACACATAACGACCAGCAGGCCATCATCAGCATCCGCGATAATGGCATAGGCATCCCCGAAGACAAACTGGAACGCATCTTCGAGCGTTTCTATCAGTCACCATCGCGTATCAACGACCGCAACACGGGCACAGGAATCGGACTGGACCTGACACGTTCGCTGGTAGAACTGCACCACGGTACCATCATAGCCCGCAACAACGAGGGTGAGAAGGGCGCCGAATTCATCGTTAGCATTCCCTTGGGCAACAGCCACTTGAAGCCGGAAGAGATTATTGTCGAAGTTCCCAACACGGCAGAAGCCAGCAGTCTTGAGGAAGAAACAGAGACAGAAACACCCGAAAACACCGCACTTCCCAAAGCTAACAGACGACAGAAGATTGTCATCGTTGAGGATGACACGGAGATACGCGACTATCTGAATACAGAATTAGGCTCTGACTACGACATCATCTGCAGTTCCAACGGCAAAGAAGGTCTCGCCGCCATCCTCAAGTCCCTACCCGACCTGGTGATTTCGGACATTATGATGCCCGAAATGGATGGCAATACGCTTTGTTCGAAAATCAAGTCAAATGCGGCTACCAACCATATTCCCGTCATTCTGCTGACAGCCAAGAGTCGTGAAGAAGACCAACTGGAGGGACTGGAAACTGGCGCAGATAGCTATATCGTCAAGCCGTTCAACATGGACATCCTGCGCCGTACCATCATCAACCTGATACACACGCACCAGACGCTACAACTCAAATTCGGCCGTAACGACCAATTAGAAGAACTGGTCGATGACATCAAGATGAAGTCGCCAGATGACAAATTACTGGAGCGCGTGATGACGGTCATAAACAAAAACCTCGGCAATGCAGACCTCAACGTCAACACCATTGCCGACGAAGTGGGTATCAGCCGTGTTCACCTGCACAGAAAAATGAAAGAACTGACCGGACAGACACCGCATGACTTCATTCGCAATATACGCATGAAAAAAGCCGCCAACCTGCTGTCTGGCGGCAATATGAACGTTTCGGAAGTGATGTACGCCTGCGGATTCTCCAATGCCGCATCCTTCTCGACGGTATTCAAGAAGATGTACGGCTTGTCGCCGCGTGACTATATGAACGAGCACCAGGCTCGAGGAGCCAAGGAATAGGGCTACTTACTTGTCGGCTATCTTGCGAAAGCTCTGCAGCTTCTCACCAAAGCAGAGATCGCCGCAGTCACCAAAACCGGGCACGATATACTTCTGTTCGTTCATGCCCTGGTCAATAGCGGCACACCATATAGTACTGTTCTCGGGCAAAGCTTCCTTGACGACCTCGATACCCTCGGGAGCAGCAATGACACAGCACACATGAACCTGCTTGGGCTTGCCGGCCTGAAGCAATGCCTCGATAGCTGCTGCCAGACTGCCACCCGTAGCCAACATGGGGTCGACAATGAGCAGGGTCTTGCCCTTAACGCTGGGGGTGGCAATATATTCCGTATGAACACCAACCTCAGTATGCTCACGGTTCAAATACATGCGGAACGCTGACACAAAGGCATTGTCTGCCCCATCAAAGACGTTGAGGAAACCCTGATGGAAAGGAAGACCGGCACGTAACACCGTGGCAATCACCATATCCTCCTGCTTGATGAGAGGAATATCAAGGGAACCCAACGGGGTCTTGACGGTTTTGGGTTTATACTCGAGGGTCTTCGACAATTCGAAAGCCATCATTTCGCCAATCCGTTCCACATTATGGCGGAAGGTCAGGCGGTTCTTCTGATAATTCTTGTCGCGCAACTCAGCCATATAGTGGTTGATGATGCTGTTCTGCTCTGAGAAATTGATTACTTTCATAGTTTTGTAGGCTATTATTTAATGATGCAAAGATAAACATTTTTGTCAACTCCGTGTTACAAAAGTGTCATAAGCACACAACTTTTTATATACTTTAACGGAAAAAGCATAAGAAAAGTGCAAAAAACTCTTAACGCTTAACTCCAAACTCTCAACTTTTTCGTACCTTTGCGTCGTGATTTAAGAATCACGTCGATAGGTATAAGTAAATTCACAAAATAAAGTTATTAACAATTATGGCAAAGTTAGATTTGACACAGTATGGCATCACCGGTTCTACCGTGATTGCTCACAACCCATCGTATGAGTTCCTCTTTGAGGAAGAGACAAAGGCTGGTCTGACTGGTTTCGATAAGGGTCAGAACACCGAGCTCGACGCTGTTAACGTGATGACTGGTATTTACACTGGTCGTTCTCCTAAGGACAAGTACATCGTGAAGGATGCACAGAGCCAGGACAAGGTTTGGTGGACCACCGAGGAGTACAAGAACGATAACCACCCCATGTCTGAGGATGTTTGGGCCAAGGTAAAGGAGATTGCTATCAAGGAGCTCTGCAACAAGAACCTGTATGT
>JAEEGL013036910.1_pt1 | contig 12316 bp, 11 predicted proteins | sample 9134231 | NCBI WGS metagenome assembly JAEEGL01 (sample SAMN16246548, study PRJNA631951) | gut metagenome | biome: gut microbiome; feature: rumen; material: fiber-attached | host: Bos | place: Iran: Karaj | collected 2018-10 | reverse complement strand
TGTTCTTTGATTACGTCAAACAGTGCCTCGCGCTTTTTTTCGCTGAGCTTTTTGGAATCGTTAAGTCCTTCAATCTCGCAGTTTTCCGGCAGAATCACCGCAGCCGCGCAGACGGGACCGCACAGCGGACCGCGCCCGGCTTCGTCAATGCCGCAGACGATCCGGAAGCCGTCGCGCCGCGCCTCGTTTTCATAAAAAGAATCCGGCATGATGCACACCTCACCAAAAAACGGCGGCTACCTGCCGTAACCGCCGCATGATCTTGATTTACAGAACTTTACAGAAATTGAAAATGGATTCCGGCAGTTCTTCCTTATCCGCAGAAACCGTGAACACAAACGCCGTTTCGTGTACCTCGGAAAGCTCATAGACCTGCTCGAGGAACTTGGCAAGCGCGTTGTAATCTCTGCCGCCGATGCGCAGCGTGGCGTCTACAAGCACGTCCGTAATGTCGTGGTTGCCGGCGCAGACACCGGCGAGGAAGCCGAAGAACGTGTCGTAGCCCTTCACTTCGTAGTCATCCGTTGCAATCAGCCGTGCGCGATAATTGACATCATATGTTAATTTGGTCTCTTTTTCCACACAGATGACGTTGCCCTTGGAAGTTTCCACCGCTTCGTTCACGCAAGAGATCAAATGCTTTGTTTTACCGGCGCCTTTGTGTCCTAAAATCAGAGAAATCATATTAATTTCCTCCTTCTGTATATTTCCACATCACGTGGGGATTGCCTTTCGGTCAAGTTTATTATATCACATGGAAAGCCTTTGTTCAAGTGCTTCTTTTTCTTTTTCGTATCCGGGTTTACCTAAAAGCGCGAACATATTCTTTTTATAGCTCTCCACGCCGGGCTGGTCAAACGGATTCACGCCGAGCACGTACCCGGAGATTGCGCAGGCTTTTTCGAAGAAATACAGCAGATAGCCGAGGTTTTCCTCGTCGAGCTTCGTCATCGTCAAAACGATGTTCGGCACGCCGCCGTCGTTGTGGGCAAGAACGGTGCCCTCAAACGCTTTTTCGTTCACGAAGGACATCGGCTTGCCGGCAAGGAAGTTGAGTCCGTCCGCGTTGACGGGATCGGTTTCAATAATGAATTCGTGGCGCGGCTGTTCAAAACGGACGACGGTTTCAAACATCAAGCGTTCACCCTGCTGGATATACTGTCCGAGCGAATGCAGATCGGTTGAGAAGATGGCGGAGCCCGGGAACAGACCCTTACCGTCTTTGCCTTCGCTCTCTCCGAACAGTTGCTTGATCCACTCGTTCATCAGAAGGAAGTCCGGTTCATAGCTGATGAACATTTCCAGCTTTTTGCCTTTTTCATACAGCACGTTACGCACTGCGGCATATTGATAGCATACGTTTGCGGAAAGATCGTCGTTCATGAAATCCGCTCTCGCCCTGGCGGCGCCGCCCATCAGCGCGTCGATATCGATCCCGGCGGCGGCAATCGGCAGCAGACCCACGGCTGTCAACACAGAATAGCGTCCGCCGACGTCGTCGGGCACCACGAAGGTTTCATAACCCTGTGCGTCCGCCAGCTGCTTGAGCGTGCCTTTTTCGCGGTCGGTCGTGACAAAAATGCGTTCGGCTGCGCCCGCTTCCCCGTACTTTTTGATCAGCATGTCGCGGAAGACGCGGAACGCGATGGCCGGCTCGGTGGTTGTGCCGGATTTGGAAATGACGTTGACGGAAAAATCCTTGCCCTCGCAGATGGCGATCAGATCGCACAGCGCGGAGGGACTGATAGAATTGCCGGAAAAATAAATTGCCGGCGTATCCTTGCGCAGTTCGTTATAATGGACCGATTTGATGCCTTCGATCACGGCGCGCGCGCCGAGATAGGAACCGCCGATGCCGATCACGATCAGCACGTCGGAATGCGCCTGAATCCGTTTTGCAGCGTCTTTGATGCGGGCAAATTCATCCTTATCATAGTTGACAGGCAGATCGATCCAGCCAAGTCTGTCGTTGCCGACGCCGGTACCGTCATGAAGCATCCGGTGCGCAGCAGAGATTTTTTCACGATAGCTTTCTATTTCAGCGTCCGACACAAACGGCGCAGCATATTTTTTAGAAAACGTAAATGACATAACTGCCTCCTGGTTGATGGTGTAAATAGTTATTTGTCATTTTAATACAAAACGCCGGTTTTGTCAACTGCTCCAGGGAGATTTTCCATTATGCACGCATCCGCAGCGCGCTGAGCAGACGGGAGAAAGCATCCCAAAGCGTCCGCGCACGGACCGCAGCGGCGGCGCACAACGGGTATTGGGCAATCGTTTTACCGTCGAGTGTAACAGTCAGCGTGCCGAGCTGCTGCCCCTGTTCAACCGGCGCGAACACATCCTCGGCAAGTGAGATCGCGGTTTGCAGCTTTTCCTTTTCTCCGGTTTTCAGCAGCAACTTTTGCAGCTTCGGCTGCTCCACTTCGACCGTTTGCGCAATGCCGCGGCGGACCGGCACCGCGTGCAGCGCCGCAGGATTGAACGAAGGCGTTACCGATTCAAAGGAGGCAAAGCCCCAGTCAAGCATGGTCTTTGCGTCGGCAAAACGGTCGGCGCTTGAAGGCGCGTGCATCACAACGGCGATGAGGTGTATCTCTTTGCGCTTTGCGCTGGCGCTGATGCAGCACCCTGCTTTATTGGTTGTGCCGGTTTTCAGTCCGGTGGTGCCGCTGTAAAAGCGTACCAGCTTGTTTGTGTTGACCAGCTGTGTTTTGCCGCCACGCAGACTGTCCATCCAGACGGTTGTATAGTCACGGATCTTTTCGTGCGACAGCAAGGCGCGGGACATACGCGCAATATCAACCGCGGTTGTCTGATGGGCTTCGGTATCGTCGTCGAGTCCGGTACAGTTTTCAAAAACGGTATCCCTCATGCCCAGCTGCTTTGCGCGCTCGTTCATCTTGCGGACAAACGCCGCCTCCGAGCCGGCTAGCTTTACCGCAAGCGCTGTGCACGCATCGTTGGCGGACCCGATTGCCGTGGCGCGCATCAATTCGTCCACCGTCATCTGCTCGCCTTCCTTGAGCCAGATCTGCGAGCCGCCCTTTTCAACAGCTTCCCGCGTTGCCGTCACAGAATCCTGCAGCCGCAGCCTGCCGTCTTCCATTGCTTCCACAAACAACAGCAGCGACATGATCTTTGTGACGGACGCCGGATACAGCTTTTCGCGACCGTTTTTTTCAAAGAGGATTTTCCCGGTTGCCTGATCCATCAGCACCGCGCTTTTTGCCGACAGTCCGAGTGCGTCGGCGTTTGGCGGCTGCGTGTTTGCCGCATAGGCAGCGGTGCACAGGCTGTATAGAAATAGTATGGTCAAAATTGCTCCTGTCATGCGTTTCATCTGCCATCACTCCTTTTCTTCCATTCTATGCGCAGACGGGGAAAAATAGAGCAAACCTCTTGCATTTGGCTGATTTGTGCTTTATAATGAAGGGCAATCGAAATTTGAAACGGAGGGCACGCGGATGAAAGCTGCAATCTATACCCTGGGCTGTAAGGTCAACCAATATGAAAGCCGCGTTATCGGCGAAGCCCTGGAACAAAACGGCTATACCATCGTGGATGTCAGGGACGACGCCGACGTCTATATTGTCAACTCGTGCACCGTGACCGCCGCAGCGGACCAGAAAACGCGTCAGCGGGTCCGCAAGCTCAAGCGGGAGCACCCGCAGTCTATTGTGGTATTGACGGGATGCATGACGCAGGCCTTCCCGGAAGATGAGAAGCAGCTGCCCGAAGCGGATATCATTCTGGGCAACAAAAACAACGCAAAGCTGCTCTCTCTTTTGGACACCTACGCAAAATTCGGCAAACGAATTGTTGCAATCGAACGGCACGAGACCGGCGACCGCTTCTCTTCGGCTGCAGTTTGCGCCTATGACGAACGCACGCGGGCGATCATCAAAATTCAGGATGGCTGCAACCGCTTTTGCTCGTATTGCATCATTCCTTATTCCCGTGGGCGGGTTCGCTCCAAGCCGCTTGAGGATCTGCGCAAAGAGGTGGAGACGCTGGCTTCCAACGGCTATCGGGAGATCGTGCTTGTGGGTATCAATCTGTCGTCCTACGGGCAGGATCTCGGCTGCACGTTCCCGGACGCGGTCAGATGCGCGTGCAGTGTGGACGGAATTGAACGCGTGCGGCTCGGGTCGCTCGAACCGGATCACATCACGCCCGACGTTATCGAGCAGCTTTCCAGACTGGACAAGCTTTGTCCGCAGTTCCATATTTCGCTGCAAAGCGGCTGCGACCGCACGCTGAAAGCCATGAACCGGCACTATACAGCCGCGGACTTTCGTGCGTTATGTCAGGCGCTGCGCGAGCACTTCCCCGGGTGCACGCTGACAACCGACGTGATGGTCGGCTTTTGCGGCGAGACGCAGGAGGACTTTGACGAGAGCCTGCGGTTTGTGGAGGAGATCGGCTTTGAAAAGCTGCACGTGTTCCCCTACTCTGTGCGGGAAGGCACAAAGGCAGCGTCCATGTCCGGTCATTTGCCGAAGGCAGTCAAAGAAGAACGCGCGGCAAAAATGCTTGCGCTGGGTGAAAACCTGCGCGAACGGTTTTTCCAATCCTGTGTCGGAAAAAAAGAGCGTGTGCTGCTGGAGAGCACACGCAAAAACGGGTTATTATTCGGGTATACGGCAAACTACCTGCCCGTGCTTGTTGAAACCCGGGACGGCAGATGCGGAGCGTTCGCAGACGTTCTGATCACCGGCATCACACCTGACGCGGTTCTGGCGAAAGAGATCAAATAATCAGAATCGAGCTTTGCTGCTCCGTGCAGCAGGCTCGTTTTTCTTTGGTGCAAAGCGCATACAGATCGCTCGCGCGACACTGCAGCGCGTAAAGCGACTGCGCAAAAGCGTCGAGTCTGGCTGTTTCTGCGTGCTTGGTGATGACGGGAATCCTATCGGCTTCTCCGGACAGCACCGCCAGACCGCGTCTGTTTGCCGCCAGCACGCGCGCAAACGGCGGTGTCTGCGTTTCAAAGACCGGCGGGATCTGCAAAAACAGCCGCATCACTTCACGGCGAACCTTTGCGTGCGTCACGTTTTTGGTTTTGGCAAGGTCATATAGCTGCGGGAGCGTTACGGCCTGTCTGACAGCTTTTCGCAGCCGATCAACAAGTCCGCTGCGGTCGGTGACAAAGCGCTCAAACGCTTCTTCCGGCAGCAGCCGCAGTGCCGTGAGCACAACGGTTTCAAAGCTTTGCCGATCCAGCAGACGCTCCGGGTGTGTGTTAAAAACGTTGAACGCCGACGCCGGCAGGAACGGACGCATCGCTTGCAGATCCGGCAGACTGCGCAAACAGGAAGCCGACTGGATATTGCCGCCGGTCATCTGACCGTCATGCCAGGCACCCGCGCGGCGAACCGGCAGCAGCGACAGATTTCCGTGAAGCGCTTGCAGAGCCTTGATGTATTCCACGGCCAGCACGTTGTTGGGTGTTTCGAGCACCCGCGCAGCGTCTGCCTCTCCGGCTTCACGCAGCGTTTGCGCAACAGCGACCGGATAGCTGGATCCGCTTTTTCTTTTTTGCGCAACCGTTATCTGTATGTCGCTGCGATGCATGCAGTCCGCCGTATGCTGCAGCAGCGCGGTATCGTCGGTTTCACATCCGAACGCCAGAGCATCGCATCCGAACGACTTCAGCAGCGAAACGCCCCCGCGCGCGAAGCTTTCGGCGCCGCCGAGCGCCCACGGCACCGGCAGTTCCAGCACAAGATCCACACCGCTGCGCACAGCCGCTTCGGCGCGCAGATATTTATCGGTAAACGCCGCTTCCCCGCGCTGAACGAAGTTGCCGCTCATGACAGTGACCACATAGGTATCGCCTGCATGGCGTAGCTGCTCTGTAAAATACGCATGTCCGTTATGAAACGGATTTAGCTCGCTGACAAAGCCCACAACGTGCATCGGAAACGCTCCTTTCAAACAGTCTGCCCATATTTTATAAGATAGCATAAAAAAAGTCAAGCGCCCGATCGGGCGCCTGGCGTCTGTTCAGCGGTCCAGCGAGAAGGATTCGCAGTCCACACATTTCGGTTCGGTCGGATCGCTCTCGTGCGTACCGATGGAAACCTGATGGAGGGTGCAGTAGTTTTCGCTTTTGGCATGGTGGGCGCAATTGTCAACAGTGCAGCCGATGCAGCGGTTGCTTCGTTCATTCTGACTCATAACGGTGCCTCTTTCCTGAAAATAATACCCGGGCACGGATGCCCGGGCTTATGTTCAGTTTGCGCACTTTTTTCAGTTTTATGCTTAGTCAAACAGATCCAGATTGATGCCGTTTTTCAGCGTTCTGAAGATGCCGTCGAAGAAGTTGGCGATGGTTTTCCAGAAACGCGCAAAGAAGTTTTTGAAATTCCAGCCCCAGGTGTTAGGTACTCGTTCAAAGTTCTCTTTGGAAATCTCCGACATGCCGTTGGCAAGCGCGGACAAATCGCCTGAAAACATACCGTCAACCATAATCTTTGTGCATCTCTTATCAACACTGCTGAGTTCGTTGTTGTTGTCGATGATTGTTTTCAACTTGCTGACAACGGACAGATTCTTCTGGTGCTTGCCGAGCAGATTCGTATAGGTCAGCAGAAGCATGAACTGATCGGTTGTATCGTTGGTTCTCTTATAGTAGAAGGTCGGGAACGGAATGAACTGCATTTTGGAAGTATCGCTCGCCTTATTATCGTTGAACAGCGTATTCAGCAGAACGTCAAAATCGTCGCTGTACAGCGCTTCTTTCGTGACGTAACCGGCGTTGATCTTGTCGACCAGCAGCGCGGAAACCGAGTTGTAAAGGTCGATGGTATAGCCGTTTGCAAAGCGTTTGATCACGTTAAGCAGATATTGGATCGGACCTTCGCTGATGGCGTTTTCAATCACAGACTTCACGATATAGCCGCCGAGCTCACTCGGATTCAGGTATTCCTTAGACGGCGTTGTAAAGTATTCAAACAACTCCATCGAGCCGCCGGAACCGTCTTTATTATAGATGGGCACGCCGAGCGCAGAGATCAGCAGCGGATGATAATCCACGCCGTTCTTCGGCTCATAGGCCGTTTTGCCGTTCACGGTTTTCAGCGTGAGCCAGCCGTTGGCGATTGCGTCAGTCAGACCGCTGGCGTTGGAAACATCCTGGCAGAAAGACTTTCTGATCACATAGGCTGTACTGTAGTTGATGGCCTTATCCTGAAAGTCGGGATTCAGTAAACGACCAATGAAGTTGGCGATTGCGGTAGCGTTTTTCGAGGTGCAGAGTTTTTCATCACGTGTATACTTCTTTACCAGATAGCTGGCAATAAAAGTATTCATTTCACCCCAGAGCGTGCCGACATTCGTCTTGGAAACGCTCATCTGACCCCAGTCGATAAACGCGTTGTCAACGTTCTTTCTGTAGATCTGGCCGAGATTGAGACCGAGGAATTCAACCTGACTGATGGCGCCGCTCTTGATGATGTTGGTCACATTATAGCTGCCGCCGCTGTAGTAGTTTGCGTTACTTTTGAACTCCGCAGGAAAGTCGAGCGTTTTACCGTTGAAGGCATTGATGAACGCTTCGTCGATATTCTTTTCCGCAAGAATTTCGGACAAGTCTCTCTGTTCTTCCTCCTCAGCCGCAAAAGCAACCGTTCCAACGGAAAGCAGCATGACAAGGGAGAGGAACACGCAAAGAATCTTTTTCATAAAGCATGGCTCCTTTACTTTTATTCATGCTTATTCTATCATTTTCATTTTGCATTGTCAATCATTTTTTTGATCGTCAAAAATATTTCATGAATCGGCAATTATGTTGCAACCAAAACGAAAAAAGCGGCGATGCCCCCCCGTTCAGGAATGCACCGCCGTGCCGAGATCTGCGGAAACCGACAAGCCGAACGAAACAAAAATCGCCCGGTCGATCCGCGCCATATCCTTTTCATCCAGCGCGCCCATACGGGTGCGCAGCCGCTGTTTGTCGAGCGTGCGCACCTGTTCCAATAAAACGATTGAATCCTTTTGCAGCCCGCTGTCCTTTGCATCCACCTGAATATGGGTCGGCAAAGGCGTTTTGCCGGTGCGGCTGGTGATTGCCGCCGCAATCACCGTCGGGCTGAATTTGTTGCCGATATCGTTCTGTACGATCAGCACCGGACGCACACCGCCCTGTTCGGAACCGACAACCGGTCGCAGATCCGCATAATAGATATCGCCGCGTTTGACTGTCATCATCGTCTCTCCCCTGTTTTTGCTGTCATAGCTAGTATGACCGAAAGAACGCAAAATAAACATGGGGAGCATTCTTATCTTATGCATCGTCGGCGAAAACGTGCGTAAAGGCAAAGGATACGTCGTCTGTTTTCAGCGTCAGCGGCAGCAACGTCTGCGGGTCGAGCTGCAGCAGATAAGTCCAGTCGCCGGACACACCCGTGACTGCACCGTGTTCGTCCACAGACATGGCGTCTGCGCCGAGCAGCGACAAAAGTTCCAGCAGCTGCACGGGTGCGAACGACGGCAGTGGCAGCGCCTGCAGCAGATCGAGCGCAACCGGCAAATTGCCAAAAAGCAGCGAACACTGCGTGTCCTGCTTTTGCAGCACCAGACCGCGCAGCACCTCGGGCGTAGTAAAGCGAAGCGTGATATGCTGCGGATCGTTATATTGCAGCACGCCGGCATACGTTTCGTTTTGCAGCCGAAACGACGTTTCACATTGAAACGCGGAAAGAGACATGGTACGCGGCTGCGCACCGCAGCCGGAAAGTAGCGACATAGACAGGATGACAAGCAAAACCGAAAGCAAAAATCTGCGCATAAAAAGACCCCCGCGCAACGCAGGGGCATGGACTCGGTTGGTGTGCGCCTGCGTCAGGATTCGAACGCAGCATAGCACGCCGGCAGCGCTTCGATCACGTCGGTCGGCAGCATTCCGGTCTTCGACGTTTGCTGCGCAACCTCGTCGGCACAGTGTCCGTGCAGATAGACGCCGACGCACAGCGCGTCGTGCAGGTCCGGCTTCTGCGCGGCAAACGCGCCGAGCATGCCGGCAAGCACGTCGCCGCTGCCGCCTTTAGACAATCCGTTGTTGCCGGTCACGTTGACGTAAATATGACTGTCGTCCGGCGCGGCGATGACGGTATTGGAGCCCTTCAGCACCACGTATACGCCCTGTGCATGGGAAAAGCTGCGTGCCGTTCCGGTCCGGTCCGCCTGCACCTGCGAAACCGAGAGTCCGCACAGGCGCGACATCTCCTTCGGATGCGGCGTTAGAACGACCGGGCAGGCCGCGTTCTGTAATAAATCTATATTCTTTGACAGCAGATTTATGCCGTCCGCATCCACGATCACCGGCACTTTTGCGTTTTCAAGCACCGCCTGCAGCACGGCAGCCGTATCTTCGCAAACAGACATCCCGCAGCCGATTACGATCGCGTCATACCGATCCAGCCGCTGCAGAAGCAGCGGGATACTCGCCCGGGAAAGCGCACCCTCTGCCGTTTGCGGCAGCGGCAACAGCAGCGTTTCCGTCAGTTTCGCCGCCATGACCGGATACAGCGATTGCGGAAAGGCGCAGGTTACCAGCCCGACTCCGGAGCGCAGCGCCGCCTTTGCAGCCATATATGCCGCGCCGGGCATGGTGTAGCTGCCGCAGATGCACAGCAGATGACCGAAGTCGCCCTTGTGCGCGTCGACCTTGCGCGTTGGAAAGCGAGCGGCAATCTCGTTCGCGTGATAGGTATACATGCTGCTGCCGACCGCAACAAAGCTCTCCTCCGGAATGCCGATGCCGGCAACAATGATATCGCCGCAGCAGTCGGACGCCGGATGCAGGATATGCGCAGGTTTCAGCGCGGAAACGGCAATGGTATAGTCGGCGCGGATGCAGTGCGGATCGCACAGACCGCTGTCGCAATAGACGCCGGACGGGATATCAATTGCGAATTTCAGACCGTCGGCGGCGTTAAACTGAGAGAACACGTCTGCCATTTCGGGCTTGAGCGCACCGTAAAAGCTGAAGCCGAATACGGCGTCCACCAGGATGTCGGCGGTCTTGATCGTCTGTGCCGCCTTTGAAGGATCGGCTTCATACCAGACGGCCGGAATGTTGAGTTCCGTTGTCATTTTATACATATATTCCGCTTCGTTCGTACCGGGATAGCCGGCAACCAGAATCAGGCAGACGCGGTAGCCGCTGTCGAGCAGCTTGCGGGCAATGACGAAACCATCGCCGCCGTTGTTGCCTTTGCCGCAAAGGATTGCAACGTTGCGGCGCGCGCCGGTCTCTTTTTCCACCACGGAACGGATATTGCGCGCGCAGGCGGCGCCGGCGTTTTCCATCATCCGGTGATAAGACAGCCCGTATTTTGCCGCGTGTGCTTCCACACGTTTCATTTCTTCGCACGTTAAAAGTCGCATGGGGAACCCTCCTGTTTCATCGTTTTCGATTCATTCTACCATAGATTCCAAAAAATTTAAAGTTTTTTTACAACATCTCTTGCAATAAATTTGAATCTGTGCTAAATTAGACAGGACAACGCGTGGAAGAAGAGAGTAGGCGCGGGAACGGGTCAGAGAGAAACGGCAACAGCTGCAAGCCGTTTTCCATGTTTCCTTCGTTGAAGTTCACTTCGGAGCGGCAAAGCTGAACCGCATCTATCACAGATGTGCTGTAGGCTTTGACGGGTTACGACCGTTATATGGTACAAGAGTGTTTGCTCGGGAAACAAAGAGCAAAAATCAGGGTGGTACCGCGGAGAGCTTCTTCGTCCCTTTGGTATGCCGCAAAGCGGCAGCACGGGGATGAAGTTTTTTCTTTATCCCGATAACAATGCAAAGACGATACAGAAAGGACTGGTTCAACATGAAACAGCAGCTCGAAGACATTCGGGCAAAAGCAACCGAAGCGCTCAAGCAGGCGCGTTCGCTGCAGGAGCTTGACGCCGCGCGCGTGAAGTTTCTCGGCAAAAAAGGCGAACTGACGGCGATTCTCAAGGGCATGGGCAAACTGACGGCGGAGGAACGCCCCGTGATCGGTCAGCTCGCCAACGAGATCCGCGCCGACATCGAAGCGCACATTCAGGAAAACGTGGAACAAATCAAGGAGCGTATGCTGGAAGAAAAGCTCAAGGCGGAAAAGATCGACGTGACCATGCCTGCGAAGGCACAACCGCTCGGTCACAAGCATCCGCTGTCGATCGTCCTTGACGAAGTGAAGGACATCTTTTACGGCATGGGCTTTTCCGTTGCCAGCGGTCCCGAAATCGAATGGGACTACTATAACTTTGAAGCGCTCAACATTCCGAAGGAGCACCCTGCCCGCGACACGCAGGATACCTTCTATATCACCGAAAACATGCTGCTTCGCACGCAGACCTCGCCCTGCCAGATCCGCGTGATGGAACAGCAAAAGCCGCCCATCCGCGTGATCGCACCGGGTCGTGTGTACCGCTCCGACGCCGTGGACGCCACGCACTCCCCGATCTTCCATCAGATTGAAGGACTGGTTGTGGACAAGGGCATCACCATGGCCGACCTCAAGGGCAATCTGGAATCGTTTGCCAAGAGCCTTTACGGTGAAGACACCAAGATCCGTCTGCGTCCGCACCACTTCCCGTTTACCGAGCCCTCATGCGAGATCGACGTCTCGTGCTTCAACTGCGGCGGCAAGGGCTGCCCGATGTGCAAGGGCGAAGGCTGGATTGAAATTCTCGGCGGCGGTATGGTGCACCCGAAGGTGCTCAAAAACTGCGGCGTCGACCCCGACGTTTACAGCGGTTTTGCGTTCGGCATCGGTCTGGAGCGTCTGGTGATGTTCCGCTTCAACATTGACGACATGCGTTTGCTTTATGAAAACGACGTGCGTTTTCTGGGTCAGTTTTAAGGAGGTGCGAACGGATGAATCTTTCCAAAAAATGGCTGCTTGATTTCGTGGATCTGTCCTGCACGGACAAGGAATTCGCAGACGAAATGACACTCTCCGGATCCAAGGTGGAGGCGTTTGAACAGGAAGGCGCCGGTCTTTCCAATATCATCTCCGGCAAAATTGAATCGCTCGAGCGGCACCCGGATTCCGACCATATGTGGATCTGCATGGTGAACGTGGGCAAAGACGCTCTCATCCAGATTGTCACCGGTGCACAGAACCTCAAGGAAGGCGACGTTGTGCCCGTGGCAATGGACGATTCCGTGGTACACGGCGGACAGCATATCAAAAAAGGCAAGCTGCGCGGCGTGGACAGCTGCGGCATGCTGTGCTCGCTGGGCGAGCTGGGTCTGACAACGCACGACTTCCCCTATGCGATTGAAGACGGCATTTTCGTGCTCGGCGACGACT
>JAEEGL010972255.1_pt1 | contig 12316 bp, 24 predicted proteins | sample 9134231 | NCBI WGS metagenome assembly JAEEGL01 (sample SAMN16246548, study PRJNA631951) | gut metagenome | biome: gut microbiome; feature: rumen; material: fiber-attached | host: Bos | place: Iran: Karaj | collected 2018-10 | reverse complement strand
TCACCACCATCAAACGAAAGGAACCTCAAGATGAACGGAAACAACACAGAACTCCCCGAAGGTGTCCGCGAAGTCGAACTCCGCACCGTCAAGAAAGGCGACTTCTTCACCCTGCTCCCCTACAGCGAGCCGACCGAAAAACAGGTGTGGGTTCAGGGCGAATACGACCGCCACACCAAAACCTACAGCGCCTACCGCTTCACCGATGTGAACCACGAACTCGCCAACGGACGCGGAGATCGCCGGGTCTTCGTCGGATTCACGTTCTGAAAGGAGAGCAACATGATAATCGCACTTGACGATGAAGAAATCAAGGCAATCAGGAGGATTTACCACATCGCAAATCATAAACATGATTGCCCCGATGATTGCGAAATCTGCCCGTTCTATTTCCTCGAAAATCCTGAAAAAGTCCCGATGTTCCGGGAACCGCGACCGTTCTGCGCTCTTGACGTTGTGAAAGCTTTGAGCATCCGATTCTCAAAGGCAAAGAAAACCGGAATCAACTGGAACTAATAACCAAAAACAAAAATCCCCGCTCATGCCGAGCGGGGAGAAAGGAAGCAAACCATGAACAAGAAAAAACTCGATGAAGGCGCAAAGTTCGAGCTGGTCCGCGAACTGGTCAACACCCGGAACTTCTGCGGAAACGAACGCGAGGTCCTGAAAGAGTGGAAGAAAGAATACGACATTCCCGAATCCGTCGCGTTCGAAATCTGCATGAAGGTCAACGAAGCTTGGGATATGTTCCTCACCAAAGGCTATTGCGCCTACTGATCCACAGGAGACACACCATGAAATACTACATCCTCTTCAATCACAAGCTCATGACGGCGAACGTCGATACTCTTCAGAAAGCAAAGGAGATTGCAGACGACTGGGCACGGACGGAGAAATGGCCTAAAACTGGCCTGTTCATCACGGACGGAGGAGATCGCGCCCTGGTGATGCGGACGACACGCGAGAACCTGTACCACCCGCACAACCCCGAACCGGGACGCGACATTATCACCTACCCTATGTCCGGCTGGTATCTGCGGGAATGGGAGGGTGGAGCCCGGTAACACTTGACAAACCGCTTTGTGTGTGGTATATTGAATGACCCAACACAAGGAGATCAGATGGATCCCATTTCCGAAGCCGCCGCCGCCCTCGGCAAAAAGGGCGGCATGTCAAAATCTTCTGCAAAGCTGGAAGCCGTCAACCGGAACTTGGAGAAAGCACGGCAGGCGCAAACCAGCGAACAGCGCAGTGCAGGCCAGCAGAAGATAGACCCGGAAGCCCGCCGCGAACGTGCGAGAAAAGCCGCCGCCGCAAGATGGGCAAAGAAGAACCAGTAACCAGCTCCCGCATGGGAGCTTTTTTATTTGCGCTTCATCTTTTCCACCAGCTTGTTCAGACACCAGCCGATGCCGCACAAGCAATAAAAGAACACGGCGCACAGCGCGATCCCGATTACGGCATCCGCAAATGCGTCTCCCACCGGATTGTAGTCTGCGAGAATCATAGTTCGTCTCCTGAACTTGCCCCGTCGATCAGGCCGAGCGCATAGGCGATGACACGCGCCCGCTGGTCGTCGTTCATTTGTTCAAACAGGTCCTTTATATCTTTGATCGCCGTTTCCTTTTTAGATCGCCTGCGCGGGACCGAGACGGCAATCTCTTCCGAACTCACGCCCAATATTCGCGCAATCGTGTTGAGCTGTTGTTTCTTTACGCCACGTCTGCCGGAAATCCAGCCTGCGAACGTGGACTGCTGGAAGCCGTGCTGAATGGCAAAGTCTGTTTCAGATCTATATCCGGCTCCCGTAACGAGACGACGGACGAGTTCACCGCGTAGCTTATACATATTATTTCTCCTTTGATTCATATTAAAATACTCCATGTTTCAATAAAAACAAGCTCAAATCTAACTTTTTTCGAGTTTTTTTGAGTTTTGCGTTTGAAATGCGTTTGAAACGTGGTATATTAAGGGTATCAACCTCAAACCGAGAAAGGAGAGACATGAAAACCGACAACAGATCGTTCCGAGTGCAGACTTACCTCACGTTTGAGGAGAAGCGCCAGCTCGAAAAGCACATCAAGGAAAACGACACGTCCGAAGCTCGTACGCTTCGCATCGCCCTCAAAAATTTTTTTGCTAAGACCAAACGCAAAACAAACGCACAGGAGACAAAATGAAGACCTACACCGTAGAATTCATCATCAAGGACAAGCACTGCGGCGGGCTGTATGCTCTGCGGGTGGATGCCAAGAACGGACGCGATGCAATTGCAAAGGTCCGGGACGCTGTTTACAAGCAGACAGGCCGGAACGCGTTCACGCCTCACGCTTACGCAGATCCGCACGACCCCGCAAAGGCTTTCACCGGTTTCCCGCCTGCAAAGCCCGGATGGACGCTCATCTAAGGAGATCACCATGACGAACTTCATCCGCATCATTGCCGCCATTATCCTGTTCGCCCTGCTCGCCGGACTGTACGCTTTCAACGAGTATCAGGGAATCGAGATCGAAAACGAGTATCAGGTCTACACCGGATGGGACAGATGACACAATCAACACTCGCTATCCTCGCGCTTGCCGACACGCTTGTAAAAGGCGGTCGGCAGGCCTTGATCCAAGACCTTGCCGACGAACTGTCAGCCCGCCGATACCTCACGACAGAGGATGTTGCGGACCGCTACAGCGTCAGCAAGGCTTGTGTGAAGAAGTGGCGCGAGACGGGAATCTTGATCCCGTCCTTGCGCGTCGCCAACGGCACAGTGCGCTACAGCCTTGCCGACTTGCAGAAATTCGAGGCCGCGAACGGAAAGGAGGTTAAAGGGAAGTAAGCGGTCAGATCACCCATCAACACAAAAACCATTAAGCAAAGGATTTTGCAATGGAACGCACACAGAAAGTAACGACAAGCATGTTGAAGTGTTTCCGTTCATGCCGCAAACGGTTTGAATTGGAATACATTCAGATGCTGAAGCCCGTTCAAACGCCGACAGCGCTTGAAATCGGGACAAATTACCATGCCGCAATCGAGTTGCTTTTGAAAGGCACACCGATTAACGACATCCGAAACACGATCTTCAACAAAGTCAACCCCGCACTCGACCCCGTTCAGGACGAGATCAACGCTTATATCGTGTGGAACATGGTGAAAGCGTTCAACATGGCTGCTGGATGGCGAGATTGGCAGATTCAGTTTGTTGAAAGGCCGTTCGAAGTCTCCACCGGGTACGCGAAGCGCCTGCTGGGAAAGATCGACGGCGTTATCACCGAACCGAATACCGGAGACTGGTTCCTCATCGAACACAAGACGACCAGCCAATGGGGAGTTGACGGATCCACATACCTCCACAATCTTTTGTGGGACGATCAGGCGACAAACTATCTGTACGCTTGGTCGAAACTGCTGGAAGACGGCCTGATTGAGGGTAAAGCAGTAAAGGGGATCTTCTATGTGATCGTCGAGAAACCGACGATTCGTCCGTACAAGGCGACACCACTTGACCAGCGGAAGTACAAGAAAGACGGATCCTTGTATGCGAACCAGCACGAAGCCGACGAATCCCCGATTGAATACGGGAACCGCCTGCACGAATGGTACGTCACCGAGAACCGCGTTCACACCGAGTTTGTCTACCGGAACCCCGAAGAAATCAAGCAGCGCATTGACGACTTGAACCTCACGATCAAGGATATTTCCGTTTGCGAACGTGAGGGCACTTTCTACCGGAACCCGGAATCCTGCAAGATTTTGCCCTGCCCGTACAGGCCGAAGTGTTTGGAAAACAGCCCGGACACCGACTGCCTGTTCGTCAGGAAGCAGGCCCGCAACGAAGAACTCCTTACCGATAAGGAATCCAACAATGAAACTCTCTGAAGCCCTGAAATCCAGCGGTGTTTCCGCTATCGTCTACGGCGAATCGGGCATCGGCAAGACGCATTTTGCCGGAACCCTGCCGGGAAAGACCCTGATTATCGCCGCAGAAGCAAACGGCATCAAGACGCTTGCCCGTTCTGCCAATGTCGCCAGCATCGACGTTGAATATCTGCCCGCGCCCGCCAACAGCATCGACGAAACCATGATGCTCTACAACAAATTCTTCTCGGACCTGATGCTCCGCGATCTTCCGTACGACAACATCGTGCTGGACAGCGCGACCGAGCTTGCCAACAATCTCCTGCTGCTGAAAGCGGATCCCGACAAGAACGGCGGGACCCCGACGATGAAGAATTACGGAGACGTTCAGTTCAGCATGAGACGCTATCTCCGCATCCTGCGCGATCTTGCGGAAATGAAAGGCAAGAACATTGTCGTGATCGCGCTGGAAGCCGAGCTTGTGTTGTCGCAGAACTCCGACGTGCAGACCAGCAAGACGCATCCGGCTCTGTCCGGCAAAAAGCTGTCGCCCGAAGCCGAGGGGCTCTACGACATTGTGGCGCACCTCGAAAAGAAATCGGACGGAACCCGCGTGTTCAGGCTCGAAGGCAACGACAGCTTCGTCGCCAAAGACCGCTTCGGCAGACGCGGATGCCTCGCAGACGGAAAGACGCTCCTGAACCCGGAAACCCCGGCTCCCGAAAAGGCCGAAAAGAAAGGATAATCCATGTTCAATCATACATACAACGCATCCGGCGTTGAAACCGCTGGCCCCGCGCCGATCCCGGAGGGAGAATACACGGTCACCATCGAACAAGTCACCGAGAAGATCAGCCGCAAGACGGGCGCAGATATGCTCGAACTGAAGCTGAAAATCGTCGGTGCTGAACCCGCGAATCAGAAATTCGTCGGGCGCACGTTGTTCTACTACCTTTTGGACGATCAGTATCTCGATCAGAAGCTGTACGACCTGTTCACTGCCTGCTCGAAGCCGATCCCCGCACAGGTTACTGGAAAAGAATTCCTGAACCTTTGCGGACGCATCAAGACCAAGCTGGAAGCCTACAATGGCGAACAGCGGGCATCCGTGCGCTATTGGTGCAAACCGAAGCCGGGTGAAGCCCCAGTTGAACCGCCGAAGCAGAAAAACAGCGCCGACGACATTCCGTTCTGAACCGCAAAACACTATATCCCCCTCGTATGAGGGGGAACAAGGAACATACAAGATGAATCTCCGAAAGTATCAGCAGGAGTGTCTTGATGCAATCGAAGAGGCCGGGGACGGCAGATGGTTGTGCCAGCTCGCTACGGGGCTCGGCAAAACTGTCATCTTCGCCAACATCCCCCTGCGCGGGCGCGAACTCATACTTTCCCACAGGACGGAGCTTGTTCACCAGCCGTTAAAGTATTTCACCTGCCCGACAGCGGTTGAAATGGCAGACGAACGCGCGGCGAACAGCACAGCCCCGGTCGTCTCCGCATCGGTTCAGACAATGACGCGCCGAATGACGCAGTACGACCCGGCGACATTCGACACGATCATCGTGGATGAAGCGCATCACGCAAGCGCGGAATCCTATAGGAAGATACTGGACTACTTCGCCCCCAAGCGCATCATAGGTTTTACGGCGACGCCGAATAGGGCGGACGGCGTAGGGCTGGAATGTGTGTTCGAGAAGATTCTTTTCCAAAAGGATCTTCGCTGGGGTATCGAGCATGGCTATCTGTCGCCCATCACCTGCAAGCGCCTTGACATAGGCTATGATCTTGCGGGTGTTGCGGTCCGTATGGGTGACTATGCGGCATCAGACCTCGAACGCGTCCTGAACATCGACAGGTGCAACGACGCGATAGCCGAGGCCGTCGAAAACATCGTCGAAACGCCATGCCTGATCTTCGCCGTTGACGTTGCTCATGCACACGCCATTGCCGACGCGATCAACAGGCGCATGAAAGCGCCCTTTGCCCGTGCTGTATCCGGTCAGTCAAAAGACCGGGACGAAGTTGTAGAGGAATACAAGGCCGGAGAAATTCGCGTCCTTGTAAACTGCGCCCTGTTTACCGAGGGAACAGACCTCCCGAATACAAGAACGGTCATGATCGCCCGCCCGACGAAAAGCACGACGCTCTATACGCAGATGGTAGGACGGGGAACCCGTCTTGCCCCCGGAAAGGAACGCTGTTTGCTGGTTGATTGCGTCGGCGTGTCAAACAAGCCGCTCTGCACTGCTCCGTCCCTGCTCGGCCTCGACCCGCAGGATGTACCGCAGAAATACCGCAAGGACATTGAGGGGGATTTGCTTCTCGACATTCCGAACCTTGTTGCGACACGGGCCGACACGCCGGAATCGTGGATCAACATGGTTCACATCGTCGATCTTTGGGGCAGAGAGAATCACTACACGCTCCATGATGTGCGCTGGAACAAAAGCCCGGACGGAAGCATGTTTGTCTGCTATCCGAACGAGGACAACACGCGCAAGAAATGGATCAGGGTGACAGCCCCGGACAGTCTCGGCAATGCCGTTCTCCTTACCGATCACGGGGACAAGCTCGTGTCGAACGCACAGGAGTGTTACGACACGGCCTATGACATGCTCCGCTCGACAGCCGGGTATTGTGCCCCGCTTTGGAGAACGTCTCTTTCTTCCCGGTGGGGCAATCAGCCTGCCGGAGAGAAACAGATTGAATTTGTCGAGAAACTCGCCCGGAAAAAGAAAGTTGATGTTTCCGGTGTTCTCCCGAATCTCACAAAAGGTCAGGCATCCAGCCTGATAGAACAGCTTTTAGAAAGGTAAACACACCTATGATTAACGCGAAAAAGATTGTTATCGACGTAAACGGACTTCTTTCCATTCAGCGCAAGCACGATGCGAAGCCGCATCCGGTAGTCTGCCCCTTCCGGCAGGGACACCACTACTGCGGCGAATGGTGCCCGCATTTCCCTGATGTTACCAGCGGGGAGAAATACGAAACGGGAGAACCGGAATTTAACTTGGACCTTGAATGCGGCGACTTCACCGCAATCACCGCCCCCGAATTCGTCCGCATGAATGACACCTCGACCGATCACCTTGCCGAAATCCGGGGGATCATGGAGCCGCCGCAGGCCAGTTTCAAGGAAAGACTGCACCAAGTCGAAATGCGGATGTATCCCGACAAGTAAGGAGGACGCATGACCACATTTGCGAACCGAGGACGCGGACTTGAACACGCCGTCAAGGAGCTTTTCAAACAGTATGAGAAGCTGGGGATTCACTGCCAGCAGAATCACCCGGAACAGCTACACGACGGGACGCTCGTCAGGAAACACGGCTTTGATTTTCAGATCTTCCATAACGGCACGTTCTATGCGTTCGACTGCAAGGAATGTGCGCCGAAGAACTGGCCGCTCGACAAGGCAAAGCCGCACCAACTCAAGGCGCTGCTCGACGTGGAGAACAACGGCGGCAAAGCATTCTTTTTGGTCTACTTCAAGTATTCCAAGAGGCTCGTCAAGTTCTCTGCCCGCATGATTCAGTACCAGCTGGAAATGGGACACAAAACCGTCTCGCCCGACATGGGCGAGGCGACAACAATCAATCTTTTGGGGATTACAAATGCCGACACTTGAATCTTTGAAAGACGATTTGGAAGATATCGAAAACAAAATAGATAGCCTCGAAATCGAGCGCAGTCAGCTTGAGGACAAAATCGAAAAATGGCGCGAAGCGGAAAAGCTTGAACCATTTGTCCTCGCCGCCCTGAACAAGAACTACAATAGGTGGTGTAGCCGAGAATATCTCGAAAAGACTATTCGCTGGGAAGAAACCGATCTTGAAAACGATGATTGGAGAGACTACAGAGCTATTCTCTCGTGCGAAGTCCTCTTCGAGAAAGGCATCATCCAGCGGAAAGAAGTTGGACGAGATTGGGAAAACGACCCGATCTACGACTACCGCATCACCGACACCGAAACCATCGACATGTTCGATAGGAGGTAACAATGACAACCTGCAAAACCTGTGTGTTCTACGACGAAGTGGACGATCACACCTTTTGGTGCGACATTCACGGCGCATGTACGACTGAAAGCCTTGAACCGTGCAGTCGCTACATCCCAACCGACAACGCGAAGAACGAGGAGGAACCATGAGTAGCTTCGACATTACTTTCTGCCCGAACAAGACCTGCACGAAGCGCGCGAACTGCGAACGGAACACCGACCGCATCGACCCGGAGTATCCGCTCCCGGTCTGGATGGCGGACTTCCAACAGGACGAAAACGGGGACTGCGAATACTATGTCCCCGTTGACGGAGCGGAGGAGGAAGACAATGACTGACAAAACAAAAACAGAAGTTCTTGAACTTCTAAACGACGTTGACAAAGTTCTCGGCAAAATCAGAGACGAAGTTGACATGTTCACCCGCAAGAAACTTTCCATGCAGATTATCGCCGTTGAACTTGCAATCTGCTACCTCGAAGAAGAGGATAAGACTGAAAAGGACAAGAACCACAATGAGCTTACTTGCACCTGCGGAGATTGCAAATACTACCACCCGTGTACAGTTGACCTGTGTGGGAACGAAAACGGCAAGTGCTATGCACAGAAAGACGCTCCATTAGTCAGAAGAGGCGCAAGGCCATGTTCTATGTTCGACTGGAAAATAGAAAGCGAGGTGTCCGAATGAACTGTAACGAGAACTGCCGTTTCTTCCATCGTATGTTGAACAAAGAAAACATACGGAAATACGGAAAGTCATTCTGCATGTTTTGGCATGAATATAAATGCGAGGGTAAACCGTGCCGTGATTTCATTCCCAAAGAGGAAGAAAGCGAGGTGAACGAATGATTTGCGACCAATGCGCTTTGAGTGAAGAAATTGAACATGACACTTGCTTTTGTCATGCGTATGGAATTTATTTCTCGCGTTGTGATTCTTTAACCAAATATGGTTGCATGGATTTTGAACCGAAAGAAAGTGAGGTGTCCGAATGAGTTCTAACCTTTGCCGCGACTGCAATAATTATTGCGTCTACTGTCAGATGTGCTGTGTCGATAGAGATTTTCACGATTACAACGATTCGTGCAAAGACTTTGACCCCGAAGACGAAGAAGAAAGCGAGGTGTCAGAATGAAAACTGGAATCATCGACGAAATCAAATCCCGCGTCTCGTGCGCGGACTACATGCGAACCGAACACGGCGCAAACATCGTCGGAGGACGCTGTAGGAGTTTCCGCGCCGACGCTACAAACCCGTCAAGCCTGCTGGTGAACGACCGCGACTGGTACGACTTCGGGTCCGGCATCGGTGGTGACGTGATCGACCTTGCTGCCGAGGACAAGTTTTCCGGCAACATCGGACGCGCGATCTCCTACCTTGCCGAGAAATGGGGCATCGAGAAAGAGAAAACCAACGTTGAACACGTCGAGGTTATCTTTAATTCCTACCGGGAAATTCTCGAAAAAGCCTGCCGCTTTTATGAAGATTCCCTGTGGAAACCGGAACACGAGCATTGTGTCCAGTATCTGCGCGGGCGCGGCCTGACGGATGAGACGATACGGGCGCTCCGCATCGGCTGGGCTGATAATCCCTGCGCCTATCTTCAGGAACAGGGGTTCACGATGGAGCAGATCTCCGATTCCGGGCTCCTGTCGTTCGTCAACCGGGTTATGATCCCGTATCTGCGAAACGGGAAGCCCGTCTACATGCTGGGACGCGCTTCGGTGTGGCCTGCGTTCGTCAGCTCCAACCCGGACGCAAAATACATGAAGCTGTTCCGGCATGAAATGAGCGAACACCCGATATGGGGGCTTGAAACGCTTCGGACACGCGCCGGAACCGTGATTGTCGCGGAGGGAATCTTCGACGCGATCTCTTGTTGGCAAGAGGGCTATCCGGTCGTCACTGCCGTTACGGGGGCTTTCAGCGGCGAACAGAAGAAAGATCTGATTCCGGCGCTCAAAGGCCGTTCCGTCATCGTGTGTATGGACTATGACCCCGAAACCCACGCGGGGCAAAAGTTCACGACCGCCCTTGCGTCGGAACTGTTCGAGGCTGGTATCTCCGTCTCGGCCTGCTACCTGACCGGGGACGACGCGAAAAAGGATATTTCCATGCTTTACGCGCTGTCTCCGACCCGGAACACGCTGGAAAACATCTTCCTTAAAGCTGAAAAGTGGGAAAAACTGCTTGTCAAGCAGATTACGAACGAGGATTCCGAGGACGAACGCAAGAAGAAGTTCGTCGCGTTTATGAAAAAGGCCGTCAGGATCTTTGACTGGCCTGACATGGCAGAGTTGTTTGACATTGCCAAAGGAACCGGGCAATTCAACAAGGCTTGGCTCATGGAGCTTGCAAAACAGCTCAAGCGCCCGCCTACGGAACGAGAAGTCATGGAGACATTCGTGTCGGAGAATGACGTGATCTATCACCCGGCTCTCGGATTCTACCAGTACGAAAACAGCACATGGCATCCTCTTTCCGAGTACGACGTGCGGAACACGATACTCGATCTATGCGGGAAGAACATCACCGCCCGTCTTATGGATTCGTCTATTGCGCTCATCAAGGCGAAAATCCGCACAAACGTCGTTTTCGACTATGAGGGACGGCTCCTGAACTTTCCCAATGGCATGGTGAATATCGAAACCGGGGAGCGGCTTGAACATGCACGGGAATACTACTCCCTGCGCCAAATGTCGTATTGCTACGATCCCGAAGCGGACTGCCCCGAATGGCTTTCCTTTTTGGAAACCGTCACGAATGGGGACGAATCGAAACAGAATCTTCTTCAGGAAATGTTCGGGTACTGCCTGACGCGCGACGTGCGCTATCAGACGTGCTTCTGCCTCATCGGTGAGGGGGCAAACGGAAAATCCGTGTTGCTGAAAGTCCTCGAAGCCGTCGTAGGGCACGAGAATACGTCGCACATCGAGATTGCGTTTCTGAATCAGGACTTCCAGCGCATCAAGTTGTTTGGATCGCTGGTGAATATCTGTAACGATATGCACACCGACGTGAGCGGAACGGAATCGTATCTGAAAGCAATCGTCTCCGGTGATCCGATCAACGGTTGCAAAAAGTACAAAGACTTCGTGGACTTCTCCCCGTATTGCAAGATGGTGTTCAGCGCAAACCGGATGCCGACCGCAAGGGAGATTGACGCGGCCTTGATTCGCCGTTTCTGCTTCATCACGTTCCCGGTCAAGTTCGTTGACAATCCGAAAGCGGAGAACGAGCGCCAAAAGGTGGACAACATCGCGGACATGCTGCTTGCGGAGCTTCCCGGCATCCTGAATTGGGCTATGCGCGGGCTGAAATGCCTGCGGGAACAGGGGAAGTTCTCCGAGCCTGCGGACGAGAAGCAATCCAAAGAGGAGCTGTACCGCCTCAACAATCCGATCATATCGTTTGTCGAGGAAGTTGTCGGGAACGGCGGGTCACACTGGCAGGCGCGGCTTTCCCGGAAAGAGGTCTACAAGGCGTATAACGACTGGTGTCAGGAAACGAACACCAAGCCGCTGTCTGCCCGTGGTTTTTGGCCTCGGCTCCGGGAAGTGTTCCCGATGGAGGAGTTTCATTCGTTTGACGGCTGGTATGTGAGCTTCACGGACCCCTACAAATATTGTGGGGAGAAACGTGGGGACCGGGGCCGTTAATGTGGTGAAAATTGTGTCGTAACGAAAGGCGCATAAATCGCGGCATTTTGAGCTAAATTGAGCGATAAACAGAATGCCGCGAAACGCGCCTTGAGCTTAATCGGAATACCTCAAGACGGTAAAATCGCATACTATCCACTCCTTATGGTTTGCGGATGCGCAGGAAAAGCCGCGTCCCGGCCTCGTGCGGCAACGGGAATTCGGGTGTGCGTTCCGCGTGGATGCGTTTATCAGCGGCCAGCGCGGACCATTCGTCCGCGGCCTGTGACTCCGTGCGGAACACGCACAGGCTTCCGCCCTGCCGCAACAGGTTGCGGCATTCCCTGACAAGCTCGGGCGCACCGGCGACCGCGCGCGCGGTGATCGTGCGGAAGGCGCCCCGGTATCGTTCCTGTGCCGCAAGCTCGTTGGCGCGGGCATGGACGGGATGCAGGTTCGCGAGTCCGCAGGCGGAAACGGCACGCTCCAAAAACGCGACTTTCTTGCCGCGCGAATCGATCGCGGTCACGTCCAGCCCCGGACGCGCCGCGGCGAGCGGAAACGCCGGGAGCCCGGCGCCGCATCCGACGTCTGCCAAATTCAAGCCGTCGGCGAAAAGCTCCGGCAGGGCGCGGAGCGCGAGCACGCAGTCGCAGATGTGCTTACTCCAATAGTCTTCCGGCGGGATCGCCGTCAGGTTCAGCGTCTCGTTCGTTTCGTACAGCAGTTCGCCGTACCGCGTGCAGAGCGTCAGGAAAGTGTCCAGGCGCTCCGGCCCGACGCATTCCAGCAGGAACGCGCGTTCGGCATCGTCCGGCGG
>JAEEGL010907927.1_pt1 | contig 12316 bp, 10 predicted proteins | sample 9134231 | NCBI WGS metagenome assembly JAEEGL01 (sample SAMN16246548, study PRJNA631951) | gut metagenome | biome: gut microbiome; feature: rumen; material: fiber-attached | host: Bos | place: Iran: Karaj | collected 2018-10 | reverse complement strand
TGAAGATCACTAATCATTACAGATGTCATGAGTGCAGTGAGTGCCCCTTCAGGAAGGAGTGCACAAAATCAGAATATGGTAGAGTGATACAGAAGAACTTCATATTGGATGAACTGAAATCTAATGCCAGAGAGCTTCTTGATTCTGAAGAAGGAATCATGCACAGGCAGAAAAGATCGATTTATGCCGAAGGAGTATTCGGAATACTTAAGCAGGATTATGGGTATATAAGGTTGCATAGAAGAGGGATTTTGAAAACCGAGTTGGAACTGACATTAGTAGTTATCGGATTCAACCTTAACAAGTATCATAACAAGCTGCACAGAGGAAATTCATTACCTGCATAAACATCCTGCCCTTACATAAGTTGTTTTCATAATGCCATAAACAGGCAGTTTCCCACGGGAAAAACTACATTTTTATGCTTTTTAATATTCCAGCCATTAATGAAGTGCTTCAAAGCCTGAAAAAAGGAGTGGACGATTTAGCTTACGCTATTTCGTTACACTCCCTTTTAAATGCCTCTATTCGACGGTAACCGACTTGGCCAGATTGCGCGGCTTGTCAACGTCACAGCCTCTTAACAGGGCGGAGTAATAGGCCAACAACTGCAGTATGGCAGCCGACAGAATGCAGGCGAGATCGGGATGGGTCTCCGGCAGCCTGATGACATAGGAAAATTCGTCAGCCGGGGTCATCATATCGGTGATCAGGATGATCCGGGCTCCGCGGGCAATGGTCTCCTTGATGTTGGAAATCGTCTTGCCGGAAACGGCCGGCTGGGTCGCAAAGGCAATGACGACCGTACCATCTCTGATCAGGGCTATCGGCCCATGCTTCAGTTCGCCGGCGATGTAGGCATCGGCATGGATGTAGGAGATCTCCTTCATCTTCAGGGCACCTTCCATCGCACTGACATAGTCCAGCTGCCGGCCGATGAAATAGACATCATGTTCTTTCTTCAGCAATTCCGCATACTCTCTGACGGTCGTCTTAAAGCCGTCGATGGTCTTCTGCATCAGCGAATCAAGGCGGTTGATCTCCGCAATGACTTCACTGTGTTCCCGGCTGGCGTAACCCATGATCTCAGCCAGCTTTTCGGCCAGCAGGAAAAGCAGAGTCAGCTGGGCGGTATAGGCCTTGGTAGAGGCTACGGCGATCTCCAGACCGGCGCAGGTATAGATGGTTGCGTCAGCGATCCGGGTAAGCGATGAACCCAGGACATTGGAAATGGCAATGGTGATGGCGCCAGACGCCTTGGCCAGCCGGATGGCTGCCAGGGTATCGGCCGTTTCCCCGGACTGGGAGACGAAGATGCACAGGGTATGGCGGTCAACATGATAACTGCCGTATCGGAATTCACTGGCCGTAACGGCGATGCTGTTGAGCGGGATCCGCCGGTTGAGCAGCAGCTGACCGTAGACACAGGCATGATAGGCGGTACCGCAGGCGATCCAGAGAACACCGGTGACCTGCTTCAGTTCGGAGGCCAGAGGATTCAGTTCCGGCATCATTATCTCATTACCGCTGACATGTCCGCGCAGGGTTTCCCGGATGGTATGGGGCTGTTCATGGATCTCCTTTTCCATGAAGGTGGGGAAGCCGCCTTTCTGGGCTGACTGGATGTCGTAGGGGAACGTCGTCCACTCCGGCTGTTTTTCCTTTCCTTCACTGTCAAAAACGCTGATGCCCTGAGGAGTCAGGACGGCCGTATCGCCGTCATTCAGAATGGCCAGACGGCGGGTGTATTCCAGCAGGGCCGGGGCATCGGAAGCGCAGAAGCTGCCTTCATCACTGCGGCCCAGGACCATCGGAGAATCCTTGCGGGCGACAAAGATGGTGTCCGGTGCATCGGTAGCGACGACACAGAGGGCATAACTGCCCTGCAGGTCTCTGACGGCCAGCTGGAAGGCCCTCTTCAGGTCGCCCAGACGGCGGAAATAGCAGTCAATAAGATGAACTACCGCTTCGCTGTCGGTTTCCGACTGGAAAACGTAACCATCATTCTCCAACATCTGCTTGAGCGAGAGATAGTTTTCGATAATGCCGTTATGCACCAGGGAAATGGTCCCGTCACTGTTGGTGTGGGGGTGAGCGTTGAGATTGTTGGGTACCCCATGGGTTGCCCAGCGGGTATGGCCGATACCGGTATGCTGGGGAAGTGAACGGTCTTTCAGCAGCCGGTTCAGTTCGCTCAAGCGGCCCTTGGCCTTGATGGTCGTCAATCCGCCGGCATCGCTGAGGGTAACGCCGGCCGAATCATAGCCGCGGTATTCCAGCCGTTCCAACCCCGCCATCAATACCGTTATGGCCTGTCGGTTGCCGGTAAATCCTGTTATTCCACACATGGCCTGATCTCCTAGTCGACACCGAACAGCAGTTCCCGATACGATGGCATCGGCCAGTAAGTGCGGTCGGTCCTGGCTTCAGCCTGATCGATATGGCGGCGGATGGTTTCCATCAGCGGAATCAGCGTGGCCCGGCAGTGGAATGCCTGAGTCAGGTTATCTTCCGGCTGGTTTTCCAGAGCTGAACGCAGATCCTCAAGGTCCTGCTGAACCTTGCGGGTTATCCAGGAAAGATCCAGCAGCGTCTTATATTCATAGGAATCTTCCCGGAATAATCCCAGATCCTGATCTTCCTTCAGGGATTTCTTCAGGGTCAGGGCATAGTGGCTGATGGCCGGCAGAAGGTCCTTCTGGGCCATGTCGATCATCGTCAGAGCTTCGATCCGGATGGTCTTGATGTATTTTTCCAGATAGATTTCATATCTGGACTGGCATTCTTCCCGGTTCAGGACGCCGTTATCGATCATCACCCGGACATTCTTCTCATCCATCAGATGGGACAGAGCTTCCGGGGTGGAACGGTAGTTGCTGAGGCCGCGGGCTTCCGCTTCCATGATCCAGCTTTCATCATAACCGTTGCCGTTGAAGATGATCCTCTTATGGTCGCGGATGGTATTCTGAATCAGGTCATGAGTGGCCTTCTTAAGGTCATCTGCCTGTTCGAGAACTTCCGCAAAGCCCTTTAGTTCCGCGGCTACGACGGTATTGAGGATCGTATTGGGCGTGGCGATCGAAGCACTGGAACCGGGCATGCGGAACTCAAACTTGTTGCCGGTAAAGGCAAAGGGCGAAGTCCGGTTGCGGTCGGTATTATCCTTGGGGAAGGCCGGAATGGTGTGAACGTTGACGATCAGCGGTGTCCGGCCCTTGTCCTTGTGAACGGTATCGTGTTCAATGCTTTCGAGGATCTCCTGCAGTTCGTCACCGACGAAGATGGAGACGATTGCCGGCGGAGCCTCGGAAACGCCCAGACGGTGATCGTTGCCGGCCGAGGCGATGGAGATCCTGATCAGGTCCTGGTATTCGTCGACCGCCTTGATGACGGCGCACAGGAAGACGAGGAACTGAGCATTTTCAGAAGGGGTTTCCCCGGGATCCAGCAGGTTGACACCGGTATCGGTCTTTAAGGACCAGTTATTATGCTTGCCGCTGCCGTTGATGCCGGCAAAGGGCTTCTCATGCAGAAGGCATTCCAGACCGTGCTTGCGGGCGATCTTCTTCATGACGTCCATGGTCAGGTTGTTCTGGTCGGCGGAGACGTTGACGGTTAGAAAGTTGTTGGCGAGTTCGTGCTGGGAAGGTGCGACCTCGTTGTGTTCGGTCTTGGCCTGAATACCCAGCTCCCAGAGGGAATTGTTGAGGTCTTTCATGAATTCGGAAACCCGGGTCTTGATGGAGCCGTAATAGTGGTCGTTCATCTCCTGGCCCTTGGGGGTCATGGCCCCAAACAGCGTGCGGCCGGTAAACAGCAGGTCTTCCCGGCGGTCAAAGTACTTCTTGTCGACCAGGAAGTATTCCTGCTCGGCCCCGGCCGTGGCCTTGACGTGCTTGACGGTATCGTTGCCCAGTAACCGCAATACCCTGACAGCCTGGCTGCTGAGGGCTTCCATCGATCTTAACAGAGGAGTTTTGTGGTCGAGTACTTCCCCGGAATAGGAGCAGAAGATCGTCGGGATGTAGAGAACGGTATCCCGGATGAAGGCATAGGAGGTCGGATCCCAGGCGGTGTAGCCGCGGGCTTCAAAGGTATCACGCAGGCCGCCGGAAGGGAAGGAGGAAGCGTCAGCCTCACCCCTGACCAGGTTGCCGGGCGAGAATTCGAGTTTGATCTTGCCGCCGCCGGCCGTGGAGACAAAGCTTTCGTGCTTCTCAGCGGTTGCTCCGCTTAAGGGATGGAACCAGTGGGTAAAGTGGGTGGCCCCGTTTTCAATGGCCCAGTTTTTCATCGCTTCGGCGATCTCGCCGGCAATGTCTTCAGGGATCGTGTTTCCGTTCTTGATGGTGTCAAGCAGCTTGGCATAGGTCTTCTCGGAGAGTCTTTCCTTCATGATGCGGTCATTGAAGACCTTATTGCCGAATTGTTTAATCATGTCAGTCATATATGTGTTCCTTTCTTTTTAATGCATGTTCGATGAGTCCGCTGAACAGCGGGTGAGGCTTGTTCGGCCTTGATCGGAATTCCGGATGGAACTGGACGCCGATGAAGTAATCGTTGGCCGTCTCCACGGTTTCCACGATGTAGCCGTCCGGTGAGGTTCCGCTGATGATCAGTCCGCCTTCTTCCAGGCGCTGTCGGAATTCATTGTTGAACTCATAGCGGTGGCGATGACGCTCACCGATGAGATCCTGTTGGTACTGTTGGTGGATCCTGGTTCCTTCCTTAAGTACGCAGTCATAATGCCCCAGCCGGAGGGTGCCGCCCTTGTTGGTGGCATCCGACTGATCAGGCAGGAAATCGATGACCTTATAGGGTGAATCGGGATCAAATTCCCGGGAATTGGCCTTTTCCAGACCGCAGATGTGGCGGGCAAACTCGATGACCGCCACCTGCATGCCCAGACAGATGCCCAGGTAGGGGACGTTGTTTTCCCGGCACCAGCGGGCGGTGGTGATCATGCCTTCAATACCGCGGTCACCGAAGCCGCCAGGCACGATGATACCATCGCAGTCGCCCAGCTTGCGGCCGACGGTTTCCTCATTTACGGTCTCGCTGTCGATCCATTTGATCCTTACCTTGGCATCAAAGGGATAGCCGCCGTGAGCCAGCGCTTCCACGACTGAGAGATAGGCATCGTGAAGTTTTACATACTTGCCGACCAGGCCGATGGTGACGTGGCGGTGCAGATGCCTGATCTTCCTGACCATCTGCTTCCATTCCTCCAGCTGCGGCTTGTCCACCTTAAGTTTCAGCTCCCGGCAGACGACATCGCCCAGGTGCTGGCGTTCCAGCATCAGCGGTGCTTCATAGAGGATCGGGATCGTGCGGTTTTCGATGACGCAGTCTCTCTTGATGTTGCAGAAAAGGGCCAGCTTGTCGAAGATGTCCTTCTCCAGGGGCTTGCTGCAACGCAGGACCAGAATGTCGGGATTGATTCCCAGACCCTGCAGAGTCTTTACCGAATGCTGAGTCGGCTTGCTCTTGTGCTCACTGGAACACTCCAGCCAGGGAATCAGGGTAACGTGGATGTAGAGAGCGTTATCCCTGCCGACCTCCAGGCCGATCTGCCGGGCGGCTTCCAGGAAGGGCTGGCTTTCAATGTCGCCGACGGTACCGCCGATTTCGCAGATCAAAACATCAGGATCGCCATGCCTGACTGCTGCATAGATGAATTGTTTGATCTCATCGGTGATGTGCGGGATGACCTGAACGGTCCTGCCCAGATATTCTCCCCGTCTTTCCCGGTTCAGAACGCTCCAGTAGACCTTGCCGGTCGTCAGATTGGAATAGCGGTTCAGATCCTCGTCAATGAAGCGCTCGTAATGTCCCAGATCCAGGTCGGTCTCCGCCCCGTCTTCCGTTACATAGACTTCGCCATGCTGAAGAGGGGACATTGTCCCCGCGTCAACGTTGATGTAGGGGTCCAGTTTCTGCGAAGCAACTTTCAGACCTCTGGCCTTCAGCAGTCTTCCTAAGGAAGCCGCCGTAATGCCCTTGCCCAATCCGGATACCACACCACCTGTTACAAAAATGAATTTACACATACAGACCTCCAAAACAATAAAAAACAACATCCGGAGATGTCATTTCGCTGAGAAGGGCTTTCAAAGCACCTTCACGTTCATTATCATACGTGAACTGTTTTTGGTACGGCCGTACACAACAATACCCAATAATACTAGCACTTTCGCTAAACAAAAACAATAGTTTTATATCTATTTTACGAAATTTATTGCACAGAAAAAGCTCTCGTCAGAGAGCTGTTTTGTCGTGGTGTGTCGGGCATGACACGTCTCCAGTTGGTGAAAGTCCAACCACAGGTATTTACCGCCAAGTGTAGTGAACCCCAAGTCGAAAACAGTAATGTTGGGATGAAGGAAGGGGCTAGCGAAACTTCCGAGCCTACGTACAGAAACCTGGTAAGGCTAAATGGTGGATAAGGTTGCCATACAAACCAAAGTCCTAAAGGTAAACGTAAAACCAAATCAGTAAACCAGGAGGTTGTGGAAGAAAGAAGGAGAAGTGCCTTACCCCGAGAGGTCCTGCGGACGGATAAGTCCAAACACTTTAAAACAGATATGGTAAATCCGGTCGAAAAAGGTTGATCGCAGGAAGTCAGCTGAGGTCATAGTAGTTGTAAGCCTAGGCGATGAAGGACCTAATGTTTGTATAGTGCGAATCACTATGCGCAAGATTCAGACAGTCCGAATAAGAAGATAGCCTGTAGACAAAGAAGCGTAATCTTTGATGGTGAAAATAATTGGGACGATTCTGAAGACTCTACAAGTAGAAGGAGGAGCAGCGAATGAAATTAATTGAAAAGATTCTAAGTGACAGAAATCTAAATGAGGCAATTGAAAAAGTCAAGAGTAATAAAGGCGCGCCGGGAATCGATAAGATGACGGTTAATGAAATTGACAGGTATTTTGTGGAGCATAAAGAAGAAATCAAAATATCCATTATGGAAATGAAGTATAGGCCTCAGCCAGTAAGGAGAGTCTACATACCGAAGCCGAATGGGAAGAAAAGGCCATTGGGGATACCAACAGTAGTAGATAGAGTAGTACAACAGGCAATTGCACAACAACTAAATGAAATCTATGAACCTACATATAGTGAGCATAGTTACGGATTCAGAAAAGGCAGGGACTGCCATGGGGCAATAGCGGAAGTACTTACAAATCTCAATGAAGGATACGAGTGGGTAGTAGACCTGGATATTGAAAAGTATTTTGACACGGTGAATCATGATAAATTGATTTCAATACTCAGAGAGAAGGTCAATGACAGGACTACACTTCATCTGATACGCGCATTCCTGAGAGCAGGGATAATGGAAGATGGAATAGTATCATCATCCACAATAGGCGTACCGCAAGGAGGACCACTTTCACCAGAATTATCGAACATATATCTTGATAAGTTGGATAAGGAACTGGAGAACAGAGGTTTGAAGTTTGTAAGGTATGCGGACGACTGTAATATCTTTGTTAAGAGTGAGATGGCGGCAGATAGAGTGATAAAGTCAGTGACCTCATGGCTTGAACGGAAATTGTTCTTAAAAGTCAGTGCTACAAAGACGAAGGTCGTACGTCCGAGTAACAGTAATTTCCTAGGTTTCGGATTTTGGAAATCAAAGGAAGGCTGGAGATGTAAGCCAGCAGATGACAGGAAGAAGAAACTGTGTGACAAAATCAAGGTAGTACTGAACAGAAGACAAGCGGTGTCAAGTCCATTGGCAGTTACCTTTACAAAACTGAATCGGATTTTAATAGGATGGATAAATTACTTCAAGATAGGGAGTATGAAAGAATTCCTTAACAAGTTTGGACAGTGGCTCAGACATAAAGTAAGAGTCATTATCATCAAGCAATGGAAGAAGCCAAGACGAATCTACGTTAATCTGATGAAGTTGAATGAGAAATTTGGTTGTCATATGACGGATGAGGAAATCTACAAGGTAGCCAATAGCAGATTGGGATGGTATCGCAGAAGTGGGATGTATGTGGTGAACTACATACTGAGTCCTGCGGTTTTAGCCATTAAGAAAAAGGAAAGACCGGGGTTGGTCAATCCTTTAGCTTACTATATGAGTAAGTCGTGATTACAATACAAATGTAGCGCCGTATACGAGACCCGTACGTACGGTGCAATGGGAGGGGCGAGATTAACAATCTCCCTCTACCCTATTTTATTCGCCATAAACTTCCTTGGCCAGGTTGAATACGGCCCAGGCCTTGGGCCAGCCGGCATAGAAGGCGACGTGGGTGATCACGGCGGCCATTTCCTTCTGGGAGACCCCGTGATTTCTGGCGTTCTGAATGTGGTACTTGAGCGAACTGTCGGTGATTCCCTGAGCCATCAGGGCGACGACGGTGATGATGCTGCGGGTCTTCAGGTCGATGTCCTGATTGTTCCAGTTTTCGCCAAAGAGCACGTCATCGTTGTAATGAGCGAATTCCGGCGCAAATTCTCCCAGCTGGGTGCGGCCGGCGGTCTGTACGATCTTTTCTGCCATGTTACGATCCTTTCTATTTTCTGATGAACCGGTCATCGCCGGCTCCTTCACCGCTGTCATCGGACACATATCTTTCCACGGTCATGTGCAGATCGTATTTCTCGCGTAAGGCCGCGATGGTCTTCATCATCGGGGAAGCGTGGTGTACGTCGATGGCCTTCTGGTCCCTCCAGCTGTCAATCAGTAAGACGGTTTGGGGATCTTCCAGCGGAATGTAATACTCGTAGCGCAGATTGCCTTCTTCACTGCGGATGGCGGCAACGGTACCGCTGCTGGTCATTTCCTCGGCAAACTTCCGGGCATTGCCGTCGGTGCCGGTGTATCTGAGATTTACTGTAATCGCCATGATATCCTCCTGGTTTGTAGATACTCTTATTTTACTGTGATTTTACGGGTTTATGAAGCGGAAAAAAGCCCGAAATGCATCGGGCTCATCCTGATTAATCAATTGGCTTCATGGTCGGGAACAGCAGAACTTCCCTGATGGTATCGGCATCCGTCAGCAGCATTACGAATCGGTCGACGCCGATGCCCATGCCGCCGGTCGGAGGCAGGCCGTATTCCCGGGCTTCGACATAGTCGGTGTCCATTTCGGTGGCCTCATCGTTTCCCTTGGCCTTTTCATCCAGCTGTGCCTGGAAACGGGCTTTCTGGTCGATCGGGTCATTCAGTTCGGAGAAGGCATTGCCGTATTCATGGCCGTCGATGAACATCTCGAAGCGGTCGGTGAAGCGCGGATCTTCAGCGTTCCTCTTGGCTAACGGAGAGATCTCCACCGGATAGCTGTAGATGAAGGTCGGCTGCACGAGTTTTTCTTCAACGTAGGTATCGAAGAACTTCTCGATGACGTGTCCGTAATTCATCTCGTGCGGTGCCAGCTCGATGTGGTGCTCCCGGGCAATGGCCAGGGCTTCTTCATCGCCATGGACATTGACGAAGTCAACACCGCACTGCTCCCTGATGGCTTCGCACATGGTCATTCTTCTGTACGGGCCCTTTAAGGAGATCTGCTTGCCGCGGTAGGTGATGTCGGTCGTTCCCAATACCTCTTTGGCCACGTATTCAAACATGCCTTCGGCCATTTCCATCATGCCGTACATGTCGGAGTAGGCGACATAGAATTCAATGGTGGTGAATTCCGGATTGTGCATCGGGTCCATGCCCTCATTGCGGAACAGACGGCCGATCTCATAGACACCCTCCAGACCGCCGACGATCAGCCGCTTTAACGGCAGCTCAGTGGCGATGCGCAGGTACATGTCAACGTCCAGGGTATTGTGATGGGTGGTGAACGGCCGGGCGTTGGCACCTCCCAGAATGGTATTGAGTACCGGGGTCTCGACTTCGATGAGGCCCTTGCCATCAAAGTATCTCTGAATGGCGCGGATGATCTTCGGACGGGTAAAGGCGATCTTGCGGGCCTCTTCGTTCATGATCAGGTCAACGTATCTTCTTCTGAATCTCTCTTCCTTGTCGGTCAGTCCATGGAACTTCTCTGGCAGGGGCCTTAAGGCCTTGGAAAGGTGGGTATAGGTGTGGGCTTCCACGGAAAGCTCACCGGAATCGGTCTTGATCACGACGCCTTCGATGCCGATGATGTCGCCGATGTCAGCCACCTTGAAGATCTCATAGGTCTCCTCACCGACAATGGCCTTGGAGATCTTGATCTGGATCTGACCGTCACGGTCAAGAATATGCATGAAGCCCAGTTTGCCCATGCGCCGCTTGCTCATGATGCGGCCGGCAACGGAAACGTGAACGTCCTTTTCTATCAGTTCCTCCTTGGTCAGCGCGCCGTATTCATCCTTCAGCTGCTGGGAGTGGTGGGTCTGTTTGTAGGCATGTCCGAACGGGTCGATACCCTTGGCCCGCAGGTCTTCCATTTTCTGCCTTCTGACCAGTTCCTGGTCGGTAAAGTTATCTGGCATGTTAACATACATCCTTTCAAAATCATTAGTATTATACCCTAATTGCCCCAAATGTGGTAGTATAAGAGAAAGCTATTAGTTTCATAATGGAAGGACTGGTGAAGGATATGAAAGCAAAAGATGTTTTGCGTGTATTTACTGCCGTTTGCCTGTCGGCAACAGGGCTGGCTTTTATTGTCCTGGCAGCGATGATGCTGCGAATGCCGAAAACGGCCTACGACGGAGATCTGATCTGAAAAAAGGGAGTGCCGGGAATGAGTTGATTCATTCGAGGCACTCCTTTTACTTTAAGATGATGTTTAAATGCTGGCGGTCCTTTTCCATCAGATCATAGGCTTTTCCGTCAACTACCCAGCGGTAAAAGTTACCGGTCATGGTTATCAGCAGGGTATCGATCAGTTCTTCAGCCGGGAAGCCGTTTCTGATCTCTCCGGACTGCTGACCTTTGCGGCAGCAGGAGACCATCCGCCGGTATACCAGGGTGTCATTGAAGGAATCGTTAAGGTAGTTCTGGACTTCCTTAATGCGTGATGAGGTCAGAAAGGCCATGATGATGTCGGAATTAAGATCCATCAGGGGAGAAGTAGATATTCTGATGAGCTCAAGTATCTGATCCGCAGCTGAAAGGCTTTCATCAAGGTCAATTCGGGAGCGGTTCAGGCACTGTCTGTAGTATTCCAGGATGACGCTTTCCTTGTTCAGAAAGTGATGGTAGAAACTGCCCTTGGTAACGCCGCAGTTTCGGCAGATCTGGTTGATGCTGACGTTATTATATCCGTACTGTTGCCACATGGTAATGGCGGTCTGCGTTAGACGTTCTTTCATAAGGTAATTATATTGTTTTCTTGCTAAAAATAATACTGATAAAGTATAATGAGGGCAGAAAAACATACCGCGGTATGTTAAAGGAGAAAAAATGGGAAGATTAACAGGAAAAGTAGCAGTAGTTACCGGTGCCAGCAGCGGCATGGGTAAGGAAATCGTCAAGCTGTTCGCTCAGGAAGGCGCCAATGTCATTGCCGTAGCCAGAAGACTGGAAAGATTACAGCAGCTGGCAGACAGCCTGAAGGATGCCGAAGGCAAGGTCGTACCGTTCCAGGGTGACATCTCTTCCAAGGAAGTCAATGAAGCCATGATCGACAAGGCGGTTGAATGCTTCGGAAAGTTCGACATTCTGGTCAACAATGCCGGCATCATGGATGACATGGCCGCTGTCGGTGACTTCAGCGATGAAAAGCTGCAGTCGGTATTCAACGTCAACGTCTTTGGTCCGTTCTATGCCACCAGAAAGGCTGTCAATACCTTCAAGGCTCAGGGGACCAAGGGTTCCATCGTTCACATTGCCTCTGAAGGTGCCTATAAGACCTGCGCCGGTGCCGTTTACTGCGCCAGCAAGTCAGCCGTAGTCACTCTGTCAAGAAATACGGCCTACATGTACAAGAATGAGGGGATCCGTTCCAATGCCATCATCGCCGGCGGCTTCGCAACCGAGATTTCAACCTCAATGGGCATGCCGAACATGGAGGCATACGGCAAGTTAAAGGCCAACCTGGCAACTTCACCGGCCCCCGGTGATCCGATCGAGATCGCCAGAGCCGTATTGTTCCTGGCCAGTGATGAGGCCGGTTACGTTTCCGGTGCTGAACTGGCAGTCGACGGCGGCTGGTGTGCTGCCTAGTAAGCGCCTGATCATTTCAGAGCATGAGAAAAGGAGATTTCGAGAAAATATATTGAAAAAGAAAAAGGCTGGACACTTTCACAGGATGAGTGTCTGTACCTTATGCTCCATATTAACCGTCTATGTACTACACAGATAAATAAGTCTTCAATGTGAGCCACACATTAAGAGATAGAAAGAGGGATA
>JAEEGL010120335.1_pt1 | contig 12316 bp, 8 predicted proteins | sample 9134231 | NCBI WGS metagenome assembly JAEEGL01 (sample SAMN16246548, study PRJNA631951) | gut metagenome | biome: gut microbiome; feature: rumen; material: fiber-attached | host: Bos | place: Iran: Karaj | collected 2018-10 | reverse complement strand
GGCCCCGATCTACGGTTCGCTCGCCGTCGCGCACAACACCGGAGGTCTCCACGACACGGTGGACCCGCTGGACTGGAACGCCTCGAAGGGCAACGGGTTCGTCTTCGACACGTACGACTCCGGCGGTCTAATGTGGGCGATGGACCAGGCCATGGAGTTCTTCATGCAGCCGCGCGAGGTCCGCGAGCGCGAAATCGCCCGCATAATGTCCGAGTCTCTCCGCAGGTTCAGCCACAAGGAGTGCGCGCGCGAGTACATCAAGCTCTACGAGAAGATGCTCGACCGCCCCCTCGTCAAGACCGTCGGCACCTGAGGCTGGCAAGCCATGGACTCGATGCACTGTGAAGAGGCTGAAAGGCAGGGGGCGTTCTCGCGCATCTGCCATTCCATACGCACCCGGTACTCCATTGCCACGGCGGCGTTCCTTCTCGCGGTCCTGGTCGTCTTCTACGTCGGCGGCAGGATTGTCCTCGTGCATCTCATGCGGGATGCCGAGGAACAGGTGAGGGACATCGGTCTCGACATATCCCGCATCGCGTACCGCAACGCAGAAAAGGCCAGGCGGTCCACGGAGCGCCACGCCACCGCCGCGGTGGAAATGCTGTCCACCGGTACTGCCCCCGAGGCCCTGTTCGACAAGTTCTTCAACACGGGCCTCGCCCTCGTCTCCGTGTTCAAGGAAGACGGCACGTTCGTGTGCGGCGCCATAAGGTCCGCCGAAGGCGACTTGCTGCTCGACTCGCAGGACCTGGAGCCGTACACTGAACGCATTGCGGAGTGGGTCAAGTCCGACCACGAAGCGCTGGCTTCGTCGGTGGGCATCGTGCAGCTGAAGGGCTATCCGTTCTACATGTCGATGATGATGATGCCCAACGGGAGCGTCGCCATGCTCGGCACGGTGTTCAGCTCGAGCATCTTCTCGGCGCAGGTCAACGACGGGTTCTCCGGGGTGGGGATCAGGATAACGGACCGCAAGACGGTCGTGGAGCGCAAGTCGGCGAAGGGCGTCGCAGTGAACGCCTCGCCTTTCGGCCTCACGCCGATGCTTTCCGAGGCGCTCAACTTCTACTCCGGCGGATTCTGGAGGTTCGACCGCAATCCGTTCGAGGCGGTCTTCGCCGTGCGGGACATCTCCGGCAACGCGATCACGATGATATCGGTTTCGCTCCCCCAGACGCTGGCTAACGTGACGCAGTCCGCACTCGGAAGGTTCACGTTCTTCATCTCCATAGCTGGCATATTCATCGTCCTTCCCGTCTTCTGGTTCCAGGGGAAGGTCCTCCTCAACCCGCTTTCGAGAATGACCGAGGCCATACGCCGGCTCGGCCAGCACCATCGCGACACGGACTGCCCCCGCCTCGAATGGAAGGGCAAGGACGAATTCGCAATGCTGGCGCTGTCCGTAAACAGGATGCTTGAGACGATTTCGACCAGGGCCGTGAAGCTTGGGCAGATGGAGGCGCGCCAGCGCGCGCTCATCGAGGCCGTGCCGGACGCGCTTGTCGTCTTCGACAGGAAGGGCCGCCTAGTCTCCGTCTACAAGCAGCCCGAGGGCGTGCCGCCGGTGCCGGGCTTCGAGAAGGGTGCCAAGCCCTCGGACGCGACCTACTCCGCCGACGACATCGCCGCGTTCGACAGGACAGTGATGTCGGTTTTCGAGGAGAAGAAAGCGGGCGTGCTCAGTTTCAGCGCCGGCGAAGACCGACAATTCGAGATGCGCCTGTCGCGGCTGGACGACCGGTTCGCCCTCGGCATCATCCGCGACGTCACGTCCGAGGTGGCGGAGCACAAACTGCGGCTCGGCGCCGAGAAGCGCGCCATCGAGATCTCGAAGAGGGAGTCGCTCTCGCTCATGGCCGCGGGAATCGCCCACGACGTCAACAACGTCCTCTCTGTGATACTCAACACCGTCGAGGCCGAATGGGGCGCCGCGTCGAAGGGCGGTGGCGAATCGGCCACGATACGCGCGGTCCGCGACGCCGTCAAGCGCGGCTCCGCGATGTCCAGGGAGCTCATGACGTATGCCGGCGAGATGCGCGTCGCGCTTGTCCCCGTCAACCCGTCCGCCGTCGTCAACGACGTGAAGATGCTGGCCGAAGGCGTGCTCGAGAAGAACATAACGCTCTCCTACAATCTCGCGGACGGCCTTCCGGACGTGGACGTGGACACGAACCAGTTCTGGAAGATCATTTTCAACATCGTAAAGAACGCCGGCGAGGCGATCGGGGACAGGCAGGGCCACATCACAATCTCCACCTCCGCCTTCGAGATGACGGAAGCGAAGGCGGTGGACTTCGAGTCCGAGCACCCGCTTCCACCCGGGCAGGGCGTCATCTTCGAGATTTCCGACGACGGTCCGGGCGTCAAGGCCGAGCTGCTGTCGCGCATGTTCGACCCATACGTCTCGTCTCGCGCCCTCGGCCGGGGGCTCGGCCTAGCGACGGTCCGCTCAATCGTCGAGGCGCATGGCGGAGGTATCCGCGTGACGAGTGTGGTTGACGAGGGGACGACCTTCTGCATATACCTGCCCGTGGCAAGCCGCGAGGGAACGGCTTCCGCAGTCCCCGTGGAGCGCAAGCAGGGCGAGCTGCCGCAGGAGGTCATGGTCGTCGACAACGACGAGTCCATCCTCAAAACCTCGTCCGTGCTGCTCAAGGCCATGAAAATCGGCGTGCACCTTGCGCGCAACAGGCAGGAGTCCCTGGGGCTTCTCCGCAGAAAGGCGGACGACATCGGCGCGATACTGCTGGACGTCAACCTCGGCGGCATCGACACGGTGAGGCTGCTGGACGCGTTCAGGGCCGCGGCGCCGAAGACCGTCGTCATCGTGTCGTCCGGCTCGAATGAGGAGTCTGTCGAGAGGCTGTTCGAGGGCCACCCGTACGACGCGTTCCTCGCCAAGCCCTACACGATCGCCGAGCTCAAGGCCGCGCTCTGCACGAGCCGGCGCGAAGCCTGAGCGGCACTCTGCGGATGATGCGGTACCTCAGATGCGCATTTGCCCTTGCGATGGCGGCGTGCGGAATCTCCGCCGCGGCACTTTTGCCGCGGGGTCTCGACACCGACCTCTATTCCCTTGTTGGCGGCGACGGCGCATTGGTCTCGCTCGGGCGGAAGACGTCCGGCATGGTCCGCGTCCTTTGCGCCGACTCCGGGCGCGCCGCGAAGTGCCGCGAGGCGTTCCAGTTCGACCCGCCGCTGGACCCCGCCGCGTTCCTGGAGACTGTTCGCACGCACGGAAGGGGACTCCTCTCCGCGAAATCGCGCCGACTTCTCGAGCGCGACGAGCTGGACCTCCTCCGCCGCAGCGTCAAGCGGCGCGACTATACCGGCGTCGGGCTCTTTCAGAAGGCCGACGACCCAGACTACTTCCTCTCGGACTTCGTCGCCGAGCTGAGGTCGCTTCAGCCGGAGGGGCTTCCCGAGGGGGCGGAAATTCTGACCGGAACGGTCAAGGGGGAACCTGGCGAGATGGAGTGTCTCCGTCGCCTCGTGGAGCTGGCTGAGCAGGACGACGGGATATGGCTCTCCGGAGCGCCGTTCCATTCTCTGATTGCGACGGAACGGACAAAGTCCGAGGTCAGCTTGCTCGGCGCGCTATCCTTCGCCGCTGTGCTGGCGTTCGGATGGTCGCTGTTCAGGTGCTTCAGGTTCGTCCTTCCGACTGCGCTCGCCCTTTCGTTCGGATTTCTCGCGGGCACAGCTGCGGCCTGCCTTCTGCCCGGCAGGCCGCATGCGCTCACATTCCTCTTCGGGACTACGCTGATAGGACTCGGCGTAGACTACTGCTACCATGCGCTTGGAGAGGTCCATGACGGACGCTTTGCGCGCAAGCTCGCAAGTGCGCTTGCGACGACTTGCCTCTCGTTTTCCCCGCTTCTCCTCTCTAGCGTGTGCGTGCTGAGGCAGATGGCGGTGTTCACGATTGCCGGGCTTGTCGCCGTTTTTGCGTATGCAATCCTTTTCATCCGCCCCGCCCGCGAGTTCGACGACCGGCTCTCCGCGGCACTTTTGCCGCGCCGCGGTGTCCTCGCGCCGGCGGTGATGATTGTGCTTGCCGTAGTCGCGGCTGCCTTCGCCAGAGGCGTCCGTTTCTCGAGCGACCCGTCGCTCTTCCACCGTCCTGCGCCCGTCATGGCCAGTGGCGAGGCGAAGTTCGCCGAGCTGTCATCCGGCGGCGGCAGCTTCGTCGCCGTGCCGCTTGCGCGCTGGCAGCAGGAGAACGCGGCGCTCAAGGCGAAGGTCGAGGAGCCGAGAGGCGAGTTCCTTTCCGTTGCGGACCTGCCGCCGTGGCTTGTCGTCGAGGTGGACGGAGAAGGGTGCCTGCTCCTGCCGGAAGACGCATCGAGGACCATCGTTGGCGACGGCATAGGAAGGCGCATCGACCTTCGAGCGTCGCTAGGGGAGCTCTTCGAAGGCCTCGCCACGGAGACTTACAAGCTCCTTGCCGCAGCGTTCGCCGTGTTCGCGGTCGCGATGCTTGTGCTGTTCGGACGGCGCGCGCCGTCGCTCGCGTGGCCGGTATGCGCCGCAGTCGCAACCACGTTCGCCACGCTCGTCGCCCTTGGTGCGTCCATCACGTTCTTCCATTCCCTTTGCTTCTTCATGCTTGTCGGACTCGGCGTCGACTATGCGATATTCCGCACGCGCATCGTGAAATACGGCTTCCTGACGAGCTTCGTAGGTTTTGGACTTCTTTCCCTGACTTCGTTCCCCGTCACAAGGTTCATGGGCCTCACTCTTGCACTGGGGCTTTTCTTTGCATATCTCTTTTCGCGACTTGGAATAAATGAGCGGAATGTGGTATAATAGGGACATGAAAGCCTCGATATTCCTGGTGGCCATGCTGTCTGCATGCATCGCACTGGCAGAAGACGCCGACAAGGCGGTATCCAAGAACAAGAAGCCTACGGCCGAGCCCGACTTCTCCGTTGTCTGTAGCAATGCGTGGCTCAAGTGCACGTCGGACAAGGACCCCCTCGCATACGCAGCGGGTGACGAGATTAAGCTCGTGATTTCCTTCATGGGCGTCACGAACGCGATTCCCGAGGGAAAATACAAGCTGAAGTGGAGCGCAAAGGGTTTTTCGGAATCCGAGCCGGAAGGGTCCGTCGAGCTGTCGAAAAAACCGCTCGTCTTCACAGGCAAGATCGCCGAACCGGGGTTTGCTCGCCTTGACGCCCTGGTCGTGAACGCGGACGGCAAGCCGTTCGAGAAGGTCGTCGGCAAGAAGAAGGCCGGAGTTTCGATTGCGTGCGGAGTTGGCGCAGACGTTGCCTCGCTGTTGCCGCCGCCTGAGCCAAAGGACTTCGCCAAGCGAATCAAGGACCTCAAGGCCAGGCTGGCGAAGGTTCCGCTCAAGAAGGTCGAGCGCGTCGAGATTCCGTCTCCCGGGCTGGGCGGCGTCAAGGCGTTCAACGTGACAGTTCCCTTCGAAGGGGAAACGCCCGTTACCGGCATACTTTTGCTGCCAGCCGGCCTAGAGCAAGGCGCGAAGGCCCCGATGCGCGTGGAATTCGAGCCTTGCGACCTCTCCAAGCCGCAGCCGATGCCCGGCAGGAACAGGTTCGCCCCGGGCGAGGCCGCTTTCTACATGGCCTTCCAGCCTAAGCCGAAGGACGCCCGCGACGAAGCATATTGCACCGACCTCTACCTTCGCGTCGTCCGTGCGCTTCAGTACGTCCGGACCGTGCCTGAATGGAATGGAAAGGACATCGACGTGCGCGGATGGGATTTCCAGGCGACGCTCTCCCTCTGGGCTGCGGGCTGCGGCGAGGGGGTGACGAGCGTCCGATGCGGGCTCCTTCTTGGCAACCCCGCCGCGGAGCAGTTTGACCCGGCTTTGATGGCGAGGGCCATCCCGGCGTCCTGCCTAGTCGACATTCTTCGCGCCGGGCTTGGCGACGACACCCATCCCCCGGCGGACACGGTGCGGATATGGAACGCGATGAAGTGCGACCGGAAGCTCCTCTGGGTGCAGGGCTGCTCTGGCTGGCCGACTCCTCCTTGGTACAAGGGACGCGACGTCCTATGGGAGAAATTGCGCCCCGTCGAGTTCCGAAACATGAACGCAGAGCACTACAAGCCCCTTAAGCCGGGATCTGACAACTCCTTCAAGGATCTGGAAGTCGCCTTTACGGACAAGGTTGTTTTGGAGGTCGTATTCAACTACGAGAAGCCTGCGTCTCTTTCCGCCGAGGCGATCGGGCAGCTTAGGTACTATGCGAAGAAGGACAACAAGCCGCTTTCTGTGTACGTGACGGTCCCGGTGCGGAAGATTAAGGACAAAACGTGGGCGAAGTTCGTCGAGCTGCAGGGGAAGTCTGTCAGCGTACCGGTTTACTTCGACGCCGGCATGTCCATCCCAGCTCCAGCCGCCACCCCCTGGTACCACGTCCTAGACTCTCAAGGCGTTCTGCGCTACTCAGGGGCAAAAATCGACGAGGTGAAAAACGTTCTCAACAAGTGTTACTCGTCGATGCCGAAACCAGACCCGGTTTTCGCCTATGCGAAGCCTGTCCTTCTCAAGGACGACGTGGCCAAGTTCGCCAAGGCGAAGCTTACGGGCGCAAAGCTGTACAAGGCGATCGAGGGCCTGTCGAAGAAATATGTAAGATCCGACAGCGACAGGTCCGCCGAGGCGGCGCACCTCCTTGTCGGGATGCGTCAGGCGCTCGATACGCGCATCAGCGAAATTGACCAGCAGTTCCATCAGAGGCCTGGCCTCGCGTATGCGGAGGTGCAGGCGCTGGTAAAGGAATGGCCGGAGGCGGAAATGCGCCATGAGGTGAAGAACTTCCGCCAGTCCGCCGCGAAGAACCCCGATGTGGAAAGGATTGCCAAGCTGGAATCTGAGCTGAAGCATCTTCGGCAGTGGTCTCCGGAGAAGCCGTCCGACATAAAGAAGAAGGACGCTGCGCTTTCCGCCTTGAGGGCGAAGGCGGAAAAGTTTTCGAAGTCGAAGGTGTCGCAAGTCCAAGGCGAGGCGTTGTCGATCGTAGCGGAAATCGACAATCCACCTCAGCCCCTGGCCCAGTGAGCGGCTACCAGGCCGGCTTGTTTATCTTGAAGCCGTTGTTGACGGCCCTAGCCTTGCGCAGTATCTTCTTCCCTGTTTTCGGGTCGATCTGTATCTGGGGCTCGTGTCGGCTCTTTCCGCCGCCCTTGTAGTAGTGGAAGACCTTCTTCCTGGGGTCGTGGGCGGGCTTTGGAGCCGGCGGCATTTCCGCGGGCATCGCTGCAGGCATCTCCTTCCCGACAACATATACCGAGAACGACTCCGGTTCGCTGGCGGCATTGCCCTCGGACTCGGCTTCGGCCTGGCCTTCGCCCTCGTACTCGAATTGGCCCTCAGACTCGCCGGATTCGGCTTCTTCCGACCCCTCGACGTCGTCCTCGTAGTCCTGCGACAAATCGGGTTCGACCCCGTTGAGGCGAAGGGACGAAGCCGGTCCCTTGCGCGCCTTGAACGCAAGGCCTTGCTCGACTTCGAAGCTCATGTTCAATACGTCCTTCCAATTCGGGACGCGGAAGTCGCGGTTCTTGACGAGCATCGCCTCGAGGAGCTGGCAGAAGCCCTCGCTCAGCGCCGGCTTGAAGTCCCTTGGGTCCTGGGCCTGGAAGCTGTCGCTGCAGTGAGCGCGCATCATGTCCTCGAAGTTCATTCCAGGGAAGAGGACCCTGCCCGTCGCGAGGTGGTACAGAGTTGCTGCAAGCTCGTATATGTCGGCGCGGCAGTCCAGCTCCACGTCGCCGTATACCTGCTCGGGCGATATGTAGGCCGGTGTGCCGAGAACGTGGTCGGGAACTTCCTTGAGGCCCTCGTTCATGAACTTGTAGGTCTGGCAGAGCCCGAGGTCGGTCAGTTTCACGACGCCGTCCGTGTTGATCATTATGTTCTCTGGCTTGATGTCGCAGTGCACCACTCCGTGCTCGTTCCATGCGTAGTCAAGCGCCGAGGCGACGGATTCGCAAATTAGCAGGCAGTCCACCTCTATCAAGTTCTGCTTGCGCGCGAGAAGGGCGCCGAAGTTGTAGCCGTCGACGTACTCCATGATGTAGTACCACGCGGCACCGTAGTTGCACAGCTCGTAGCTCTTGACTATGCCCTGGTGGTCGATCTCCTCCATGGCGCGTTCTTCCGCGATGAAGAGCTTGACCTCTTCGGGGTCGGCGGCCAGCTTCGGGTCCATTATCTTGACGGCGACGACCTTCTCGAGCCCCTTGTGGTATGCTTTCCACACCGAAGACATTCCGCCCGTGCCGAGCCGGCCGAGGATTTCCAGGTCTGGTAGCTCAGGATATACTTCTGTCACAATCCACCTGCCTTCTGCTTGGTTCCGAGCCCGTTGCACTTCTTGCAAGGATGGGCCTTCATGCCTCCGCACTCCGGGCAGGCAACCATCTTCGCCCCGCCGCAAGTTGGGCAGACCTGCACCGTTACCTTTGTTTCCCTCGAAGAGGTTCTTCGGGAGCTCGAGCGCATCCTGTTGTTGCCGAACGACCTGCCCGAGGCCCCGCCTGAGCTTGTACGGGACTTCTCTATCGTCGTCTTGGTGACGAGGAACCCAGCCTTGCAGTCCTTCTCGGGGCAGGCGACGAGTCCCTTGCCGTGGCACTTCGAGCATGCCTCGATGCCGGTCCATGTGCATTTCGGGCACGGCCTGCAGTACGCCTCGTCGACGAGCTTGAGCGTCGCCTTGTCCGCGGCCTTGTACGTGGCGTTTGGCACGAAGGCCTGTCCGACCGGGATTTCGCCCTTTGACTGGTGGTTCGCCTCGAATGCCGACCTGTCCTCCGCAACCTTCCGAGTGAGGTCGGCCGGGGCCATGTAGGACTCCACCTTGCCCCTGCCGGAGCAGACGGGGCATTTTTTCTTCGTCTTCTTCGCGCCACCGATGCGTCCGGACAGCTGTCCGTAGTCCGGCTCCTCCAGGCTGAGCTCGCCGGTTCCGGAGCAGACGCTGCACTTTTCGACGATTTTCAGATTCGGCTTCTCCGGCCGGACCTCCTGTCCCGCGGCGGGCGGGGAGAGTACGAAGTTCGCGACTTGGTTCCTGTCCTCGAAATAGGGAAGGAATGAGACGGCTAGAACAAGAGTTGCGATGTTCACTGGATCCCCCATTCGTTGAGTTTTCTGTGGAGTGTGCGACGCGAGATTCCGAGCTGGAGCGCGGCCTTGGACTTGTTGTTCCTGCAGGCGGCGAGCGCCGCGAGAACAGTCTCCCTTTCCGTCGCCGCGAGAGTGGCGGCACGCTCGGGAGGCCGGGAAGCCGAATGGTCGCAAAGCTGGGAAGTCGGGACGACGGGAAGTCGGGATGTGTCCTGGGGGGACGGCAGGAAAGTCCCCTCGCCGGGCTCGCCGGCGGCTATCTCCGGCGGCACGTCGTCGACGCCGAGCTTATCGCCGGACGAAAGGACGACCATCTTCTCCACTGCGTTCCTGAGCTGGCGTACGTTGCCCGGCCATGAGTATGCCTCCAGGACCCGGAGGGCGTCTGGAGTGATGCCGCGCACGAGGCCGCCGTTGCGCGCGGCGAATTCGCGGATGAACCTGTCGACGAGGGACGCTATGTCCTCCCTGTGCTCGCTCAGCGCGGGTGTGTGGATGTCGATGACGTTGAGCCGGTAGTAGAGGTCCTCGCGGAACTTGCCTTCTGCGACGAGCTTCGCGAGGTTCTTGTTCGTGGCGGCGACGAGGCGGAAGTCGGAGGTGCGGTCCTTGGACTCGCCGACGCGCTGGAAGGTGCGCGACTCGAGGACGCGGAGGAGTTTCACCTGCACGTTCGAGTCGATTTCGCCTATCTCGTCCAGGAAGAGCGTTCCTCCGTTTGCGGTCTCGAAGCAGCCCGCGCGGTCAATCGCGCCCGTGAACGCCCCGCGGACCGCGCCGAAAAGCTCTGCCTCCAGGAGCGTGGACGGAAGAGACGAGCACTCGACGGCGACGAAGGGACCGTTCGCGCGGCGGGAAAGGTCGTGGATCGCCCGCGCCGTGAGCTCCTTGCCGGACCCGCTGGGCCCCATGATGAGCACAGTCGCGTCCGTCGGCGCGACCTTGCGCACCCTGGCGTAGACGCGCTCCATGGCGGGGGATGTGCCGATGAACGCCCCGACCTCGCGCCCCGCGGAGGCGGGTTCGGGTGCGGCGTCGATCTTCCGCTCCAGGGCGTTCTTCTCGATTGCCTTCGACACGCGGAGCTCGAGCTTTGCAAGGTCTGTTATCGGCTTCGTGATGAAATCGTCAGCGCCGTGCTTCATCGCCTCCACGGCGAGGTCGATCTCGCCGAACGCGGTGATGAGTATGCAGGCGAGCGACGGGTTCGACTCCTTGGCGCGCTTGATGAGCGAGACGCCGTCCTCGCCGGGCATCTTGTAGTCCGTCAGCAGCAGGGCGAGGTCCGGGTTCTCCTCGACGATGCGCATGGCCTGCTCGGCGTCCGGCGCCGTCAGGCATTCGTAGGAGGTCGAGAGGAGCCTCGCCATCGCGTCGCGCGTCGGCTTCTCGTCGTCGGTTATAAGTATCTTCGGCCTGTTCATCTGAGGGCCCTAATCCTTCTTTCGAGGCGCGGTATCCGTATCGTGAACGTCGTGCCGACACCTAGCCGCGACTCGACCGAGATCGTCCCGCCGTGGTCGCGGACGATCCTCGCCGAAATCATGAGTCCGAGCCCCGTGCCGTGCTCCTTGTACGTGCGGTAGGGCTCGAACAGGTGCGCCACGCGCTCGGGCTCCATGCCCGTCCCGTTGTCCGCGAATTCAACGACGATGTCGTTGTCGTCGGAGGAAAGGCAGACGTCTACGCAGCCTCCTTCGGGAATTGCCTCCATCGCGTTCTTGAGCAGGTTGAAGAAGACCTGCTCGAGCTGCTCCTTGTCGATCGCCGCCGGCGGAATCGGACTCTTGACGTCGAGCGTGACGGCTATGCGGCGCTCCTCGAGCTGGCGCTTCATCGTCTTGAGGCACGTCGTGAGCGGGTCTGCCACGCTTCCCGGCGCGAGGTTCGGCTTGGAGGGCCTCAGCGCCTGCAGGAAGCCCTTGAGTATGCCGTCCAGCCTCACAATCTGCGCCTGGCACTCGTCCACAATCGCGGCCGAGTCGTCGGGCGAGCGCTTGAGGAGCTGCAGGTTTATCGAAAGGGCGTTGAGGGGGTTGCCGATTTCGTGCGCGACGCTCGCGGCGAGGTCGCGCACGGCCTGCGTCGCCCCCGCGCGCATCTCGTCCTCGGTCCGCCGGCGCTCGCTCGTGACGTCGCGCAGCATGACCACCGTGTCCTCGTTCATGGGGACGGTCTGCATCTCGACGCACTTTTCTTCGGGATACGTGATCGCGAGCTCTTTCTTGGACGCGACGCCGAGCGGCACGCCGAGCGCGGGCACCGCGTTCTCGGCGGTCATTCCGAGGATTGCCGTCGCGGCCTTGTTCTCGTAGAGCACGGAGCCCTGAGCGTCGAGGACTATCACGGCCTCCTTCATGGACTTGAGCACGTTCTCAAGGAGAAGCATCTCGTCCGAGATGCGCCCGTACTGCTCGCGGAGGTGCTCCGCGTCCAGCTTGCCGATCCTGCGCCTTACGCCCTTGAAGAAGTCCTTCATGCCGTTTCGCGACGCCTCATTCCTTTAACGCGGACTCCGCCTTGGCGTTGTCGTCGAACTTGAAGACGAGTATGGCCTTGTCGCCGCTTCCGAGCGCGTAGGCGTAGGAGTACTCGATGTCGACTCCGGCGGCGTCGAGCTTCTCCATGATCTCGGCCATGCCGCCCGGGCGGTCAGGGACGGTCGCCATCACGACCTCGGTCTGGACGACGGCGAAGCCCGCCTTGGCGAGGACTTCGCAGCCGCGGACGTGGTCGTCGACGATCATGCGGACGATGCCGAAGTCCGCCGAGTCCGCTAGCGACAGCGTCGCGATGTTGACGTTCTCCTTCGCGAGCGCGCGGCAGATGGACGACAGCTGCCCGGGCTTGTTCTCTAGAAAGATGCTGATCTGCTTGACTGTCATCTCACTTCCTCCTGTTGTCGATTACGCGCTTGATCTTGCCCTCGCTGCGCGGCAGCGAACCGGGCGCGACGAGCGAGATCTTCGGCGAAAGGCCGACGATCTCCTTGATGGACGCGGCGACGCGCTTGCGGACGGCCTCCATGGCGGACATGGAGTCGGACATCGTCGAGGCGGTGACCTCGACCTTGATCTCGAATCGGTCCATCGTGTCCGTGGACGAAAGCTCGATCATGTAGTGGGGCGCGACTTCGGGGACCTTCATGAGGCACGCCTCGATCTGGCTCGGGAAGACGTTGACGCCGTGGATGATGAGCATGTC
>JAEEGL017461510.1_pt1 | contig 12317 bp, 13 predicted proteins | sample 9134231 | NCBI WGS metagenome assembly JAEEGL01 (sample SAMN16246548, study PRJNA631951) | gut metagenome | biome: gut microbiome; feature: rumen; material: fiber-attached | host: Bos | place: Iran: Karaj | collected 2018-10 | reverse complement strand
TGCTCCTGTGGCAGCTCTTCAAGCCCTACAGGGAAGCGCAGACTCTGACTGTGAAGTAACCTCCTCTCTCCTTCTCTCTTCCCATGGCGGCGCTGTGGGGTTTGCCCCTTTTTTCCTCACAGCGCCGCCGCTATTCCCGAAAGGATGTGATCCTGTGTTTGCATGGCTGTCCGCCAATCTGGTCAATATCGTGCTGATCGCGGTCATCGCTTTGATCGTGGGTCTTCTGATCCGCGGCATGATCCGCGACAGAAAAGCGGGAAAGCCCTCCTGCGGCGGCTGCGCCGGCTGCGGCGCCTGCGGCGGATGCAGCGCCTGCGGGAAATGCGCTTCGATGCCCGGCAGATCGAACGGCACGCCGGGCAGAGCATCCTGATGCCTGCCCGCGCGCGTCGCGCGAACGGCTCCGGGCGGTACGCGGCGGCCCGGCGGGCTTTCTTCCGCCGGATGAACGGATAAAGCGGGAACGGCATGACGATCGGGTCATGCCGTTCCTGCAAATCGGTATGAAACTGTCTTACAGCCTCCGTCCTTCGCGGGGGCTGTTATTCGTCCGATCCGACCGGACGCCCTTCGATCACGGCGCTGTCGGTGATGATGGTGATGATGTTGTCGCCCACGGAGGCAAAGCCGCCTTCGGCGACGGCGCGCAGGACGGTATCCCGGCCCAGAGAGGCTTGGATCACGCCTTTTCCGATGGCCATGACCGCCGGAGCGTGGTTGCGCTTGATGCCGATGAGACCGCCGCCGTGTCCCGACAGGTCGTCCCGGAGCGTGAGCTTTACGCTGTCGCAGGCCGCCTCCGCGGAGGTGCCCATGGGAGTCACGATCCGAAGCGTCATGGGGGCGTTGGTGTCCGCCATGATCCTCACTCCTTCTTTTTATAGACGTCGTCGATGGTGCCGGCCATGAGGAAGGCGGATTCCGGGATGTCGTCGCCGCCTCCGCCCACGAGCTCCTCAAAGCCGTGGATGGTATCCTCCAGCTTTACGAAGGCGCCGGGCATGCCCGTAAAGCCCTCGGCCACATGAAAGGGCTGGCTCATGAAACGCTGGATCCGGCGGGCACGGCGGACGGTGAGGCGGTCCTCGGTGGAGAGCTCATCCATACCCAGAATAGCGATGATGTCCTGGAGCTCATAATACCGCTGGAGCACCCGCTGGACCTCTCTGGCGACCTGATAGTGGCGTTTGCCCACCACGTCGGGGATCAGGATGCGGCTGCTGGATTCCAGCGGCGCCACGGCGGGGTAAATGCCCAGCTCCACGATCTGCCGGGACAGCACGGTGGTGGCGTCCAGATGGGAGAAGGCGGTGGCGGGGGCCGGGTCGGTCAGATCGTCCGCAGGGACGTAGATGGCCTGCACCGAGGTGATGGCGCCGTTTTTCGTGGACACGATCCGCTCCTGGAGCATGCCCATTTCCGAAGCCAGAGTGGGCTGATAACCCACGGCGGATGGCATGCGCCCCAGCAGGGCGGAGACCTCCGAGCCGGCCTGGGTGAAGCGGAACACGTTGTCGATAAAGAGGAGCACGTCCTTATGGGCGGTCTCCCGGAAATACTCGGCAATGGTCAGACCGGCCAGAGGCACCCGGAGCCGGGCGCCGGCGGTCTCGTTCATCTGCCCGAAGACCAGGGCGGTCTTGTCGATGACCCCGGACTCCTTCATTTCGTTCCACAGATCGTTTCCTTCCCGGGAACGCTCGCCCACGCCGGCGAACACGGAGTAGCCGTTGTGCTCATGGGCGATGTTCCGGATCAGCTCCATGATCAGGACCGTCTTTCCCACGCCCGCGCCGCCGAAGAGACCGATCTTGCCGCCCCGGGCATAGGGGGTCATCAGGTCGATGACCTTGATGCCGGTCTCAAGGATCTCGCCGGTGGGGACGATCTCGGTGAAGGTGGGGGCCCTGTGATGGATGGGCCAGCGCTCCTTGGCGGGAATGGGGCCGCCCAGGTCGATGGGATCGCCGGTCACATTGATCATCCGGCCCAGCATGGCCTCGGTGGCGGGCACGGTGATGGGCGCGCCGGTATCCACGGCCTTCATGCCCCGGGACATGCCGTTGGTGGAACGCATGGAGATGCACCGCACAGCCCCCTTGCCCATCTGCTGGAGGCATTCGAGCACGTGGACGTCACCTTGAATGGTGACCTCCACAGCGTGGAAAATATCCGGTACGGAGCTGTTCTCCGGGAACTGTATATCCACCACGGGCCCGCTGATGCGGGTGATGGTACCGATGTTGCCAGCGGACATAGTCAATCTCCTTGCTGTTGATTGCCGGAGGCGGTCTCGATCACACTGGCGGTGACTTCGGCCTGGCGGCGGCGATTGATGATGGTTTCCAGCTCGGCGGCGGTGGAAGAGGCGTTGTCGCCGGCCGAGCGCATGGCGACAAGAGTGGCTGCCTGCGCGCCGGAGGCGTTCTCCAGCGCCAGCTCGAACACCTGGGCCTCCAGACAGCTCACCGCCAGCTGGGTGCCGACGGTCTCCCGATCCGGGAAAAACAGCGGGGAAACCTTATCCCGGACCAAAGAATCCTCGGCCTCGGGCAGAAGCCGCAGAAGAGCGGGGATCTGGGTCAGGGTGTTTTTATAGTGCTGATATACCGCGAAGACCCTCTCCACCTGTCCGGAAACGTACAGAGCCTGGACCCGGTTGAGCAGAGGCTTGATATCCGGGTAGACCGGCGCGTCGGGGAGGAGGAATTCCTCAAAGACCCAGCCCTGTTCCCGGAGCCGGGCCGCGGCTTTCTTTCCGCAGACCAGGAGCAGAGGGTCGTTCATACCGGACAGCTCCTCGTCCAGGAACCGCAGCAGCTCGGCGTTGAAGCCGCCGCACAAACCCCGATTGCCGCTGAAGACCACAACGGCGTCCCGCTTTTCGACGCTGTCCGTTTCCCGGACGATGCCGGATGGGTCCATCAGCGCCAGGATATCCCGGCAAGCCGCGGCATATGGGCCAAAATCCGCCCGGATCCGGTTGACCTTGGCGTATTTTGCGGTGGCGGCGGTGCGCATGGCGTCCGCCAGCTGCTGTGTGGAGCGTATGCTCCGCAGCCGCTTTCGAAGCTCCCGCAGGCTGGCCATCTCAGCGCGCCTCCGTGAAGCGGCGCAGCGCGCTCTTCAGGGCCGCCAGGCCCTCCTCGTCCAGCTTGTTGCCGGTGAGAAGACGCTCCACCACATCGGGCGCGGCGGCGGGGAACCACTCATACAGGCCGTCGGCGAAGGATTCCATCTCCTCCGGCTTGATCTTGTCGGTAAAGCCTTCGGCCACGGCCGTGATCAGCAGCACCTGCTGCCAGTCCGCCAGGGGATTAAACCGGTCCTGCCGCAGCGCGGCCATCATCCGCTCGCCGCGGGCCAGGATCTTTCGCGTGGCGGCGTCCACGTCGGCGCCGAACTGGGTAAAGGCGGCCAGCTCCCGGTACTGGGCCAGACTGGTCCGCAGACTGGCGGCCGCCTGCTTCATCAGCTTGGTCTGGGCCGCGCTCCCCACACGGGACACGGACAGACCCACGTTGATGGCCGGACGCTGACCTTCGTTGAAAAGGTCCGCCTCCAGGAAGATCTGGCCGTCGGTGATGGAGATGACGTTGGTGGGGATGTAGGAGGAGATATCGCCCGCCTGGGTCTCGATGACGGGCAGCGCGGTGACGCTGCCGCCGCCTTTTTCGGGGGAGAGCCGGGCGGCTCTCTCCAGCAGACGGGAGTGGAGGTAAAAGATGTCGCCGGGATAAGCCTCCCGACCGGAAGGCCGGTGGAGCAGCAGGGAGATCTCCCGATACGCCACGGCGTGCTTGCTGAGATCGTCGTAGATGATCAGGACGTCCTTCCCCTGATACATGAAGTATTCGCTCATGGCGGCGCCGGAGAAGGGGGCGATATACTGGAGAGAGGCGGAATCGGAGGCGGTGGCGCTGACGATGATGGTATAGGCCATGGCGCCCCGCTGCTCCAGCTTGGCGGCCATTTCCGCCACGGAGGAGCGTTTCTGACCGATGGCCACATAGATGCAGATCACATCCTGGCCCTTCTGGCTGAGGATGGTGTCAAAGATCAGCGAGCTCTTGCCGGTCTGGCGGTCGCCGATGATCAGCTCCCGCTGTCCGCGGCCGATCGGCACCAGCGCGTCGATGGCTTTGATGCCGGTATGGAGGGGGACGGACACGCTCAGCCGGTCGGGGATGGCCGGCGCTTCGCATTCGATGGGCCGGCGCTCCGTGCTCCAGATGCGGCCCTTGCCGTCGATGGGATTGCCCAGAGCGTCCACCACGCGGCCCAGCATGACGTCTCCCACGGGGACGCTGGCCATGACGCCAAGCCTCCGGACCCGGCTGTAGCTGTCGATATGATCATAGCGGCCGAAGATGATGCATCCCACCCGGTTGGGCTGGATCTCCATGACCATGCCCCGCTGGCCGGTGACGAACTCCACCACTTCGCCGTACATGATGTCGGAGACGCCGTCCAGCCAGCAGATGCCGTCGGACACGCTGATGACCCGGCCCACCTGGAACACGTCGATGCCGAGCTGCATCTCGTTCACGGCGTTGATCATGCCGTTGACCATGGCGTCGGCGGTCGTCTCCTGGAGGACGGGCCGTTCGTTGAGCGCCCTGGCCATTCGGTAGAGCATGTTGGAAACGCTGTAATCGTAGATGGTGTCGCCGACGCGCAGCTGCAGACCGCCCACCAGATCCTGGTTTTCAACGATCCGGAAGCTGATCTCTCCGCCTTCCCGCTGGATCATCTCCGTGAGTTGGGCGCGGATCTTTTCCACGGTCTTTTCCGGCAGAGGGAACGCGGAGGTAAGCGTCACGTACAGCCGGCCGCTCTGGGTGATGTAGGAGTTGTCGCCCGGGGTCAGATGGACAAGGCCGAGGATCAGATCCACCGCCTCGATCTTCCGGACGCGTACCATCCGGAGGTATTCCTCCGTGGCCATATAGGCGGAGGCCCGCTCCAGGACCCTGTCGATCAGGGCTGTGCGGGTCTGAAGGAGCATCTCCCGCCGAAGCTCCACGCTCTCGCGCTCGTATACGAGATCCAGCCCCCGGAGAGAATCCTCTGCGGCGGCGCGGATCTTGTTGAGCTCGGCGTTCATCGGCACCGGCGCCGCCTTCACGGGCGGCAGCGGCTCCGGGACAAAGGGCGTCTCCGCCTCGTCGAGAGCCGCGTTGATCCGATCCAGACGGGAACGGAAAATGCCCGCGATGCTTTTGCGGCCCACGAGGAAAAGGATCCCGGCCAGCAGAAGAACGTTGATGATGACGTAAATCAAATGCATGACAATGATCCCGATCTTATCTTAAGAATTGGTCGAAACGGTTCCGGCCGCGTCCAGCGGCGCGGAGAGCGCGACGGATCTGTCCTGCTCCGTCACATCCTCCGGATGGACCTGCCAGGACTGGAGACGGTGGGCAAAGACGGCGGCCAGTTTTCCGATGGTGGGCTCCAGTTCCTTCTGAATGGTTCTGGATTTCTCATCAAGGGCGGCCCGCTCCTCCGCCAGAAGGCGCTCATAGTCTGCTTTTTTCTCGGCGATCCGGCTGGCCGATTCCTGTCGGGCGGCCTCCAGCGCGGCAGCGTCGTCCGCCACGGCCCGTTTTTCGGCGGCCAGACGCTCCTCTTCCCGTGCGCGGAGGATCTCCTCCCGCTTCCGTTGGTCGTCCTCCCGAAGCCGCCGGGCGGCGTCGATCTTTTGCTGCCGTTTATCCATGACAGCCAGCATAGGACGGAACAGCAGCCTGTCCAGAATGAACATCAGCGCCAGAAAGCAGAGGATCGTCCAGACCGTAACAGAGATTTGAACGGTCATGGTTTTTTCCTCAGATCTTGGACACCAGCATGAAGGCGATCAGAAGACCGTAGATGGTCAGCGCCTCCAGAAGCGCCATGGCAACGATCAGGGTCGAGCGGATGTCTCCGGCGGCCTCAGGCTGGCGGGCGATGCTCTCCATGGCGGCGGTGGCGGTCTTTCCCTGGCTCAGAGCCGGGAAAATGGTGCAGAAGGCGATGGTAAAGGCGGCGGCGATGGCGATAATGGCGGACTCAGTCATGGCTTTCAGTCTCCTAACATTATGATGATGGATGGATCACGTACGGTTTTTTGCGGGAGGACTTGTTATTCCTCCCCGCCCTCCACGGCCTCCTCCAGGTAAATGGAGGTGAGCATGGTGAACACAACGGCCTGGATGGCGCAGAAGAGAAGGGAGAGGACCATCATGATGATGGGCGCCCCGATGGGCAGGATCTCGTAGAACTGCTCGGTAACGGTCTCCTCGCCGAAGATGTTGCCGAACAGACGCAAAGCCAGAGAAGCGGGCTTGATGAACTCGTCCAGCAGCAGCAGCGGCAGCATCACGGCGATGGGGGAGACGAAGCGCTTGAGGTATCCCTTGAAGCCCCGGGCCTGGATGGAGGCGAACTGCAGGAAACAGAAGGTGACGGCGCCGAGGCCAAGGGTCACGGACAGGGAAGACGTGGGGGCCTTGGCGTATTTCGTCAGCCCCACGCCGGGGAACAGGCCGGAATAGTTGGCAAAAAGGATAAAGATAAAAAGAGAGCCCAGGAAATAGAAGTACTTCCGGCTGGCCTTCCGGCCGATGATGCCGGCGAAGAAGCCGTCCAGCTTCTCGATGCCGGTCTCGATAAGGTTCTGGAACCGACCGGGCCGCTCTTTCAGATTCCGGGTGACGAGCAGCGAGAGCACGGCGACGACGGCCAAGATGATCCACATGACCACTACCTCGCCGGTGACGTCCAGGATACCGAACAGGGGGATGATGACTTCCGAAGCCTCACCCATTGGTATCATCTCCTTTCCCGGAAGCAGTTGCTCCGCCTTTGCGGAGGGAGTCGTTGATTTTCGCCAGACGGAGCGCCAGCAGGATCGAGGGGATCGTGAGCCCGAAGGCGGCTCCCAGCAGCGGATACATCCGGTCAAGCCCCAGCGCGCCGGAGACCAGATAAACGATCACCAGCCAGGCGATGCTCAGGATCTGACGGACGGCGGACACAGAGCCCAGCGCCGAGGGTTTGGTTTTCAGCGTGCGCAGATTGATGCGGTAATTCAGCCAGGACACGGCGGCGCCGCCCACAAAGGCCAGGACGGCCGCCAGAACAGGGGATAGCAACGCCGTTTCCTCCTTTTCGGTGTTGTTCTTACAGTGTAGCACATCCGATCGCGGGAGGCAAGAGGAAAAGTAAAAATCGGTCAACCTCTATCAAAATAATTGAGTGAAGGACTCGTAATGGTCGCCGGTGTAAAAGATGAGCCCGTCGTTGGACCAGACGAGACGCTTGACGCCCCGGCTCTTGGCGTGGAGAGTGCCGATGTCGCACTCATACCAGACCCGCCCCGGGGCGTTGGGGAGCAGGCCCTCAAGGTTCATGAACCGGCTGCCGCCGATGCACTTCCCGTAAGCATAAGGGTCCAGCTTGCCGCCGGGCCATCCCATGGCCTGGGCGTCCTTTTTGGTGATGTAATTGGAGGGCAGATGACCGTAGGTATGCAGATAGAAGGCCACCTCGTCCCGGGAGTCGTAGATTCCGTCCTCCGGCAGGGGCGTGGCGGTGGGCGCCTGCGTCGGAGCCGGCGTGGGCGTGTCCGGCGCCAGAGTGGGCTCCGGCGTGGGCGTCCGGTCGGGGTCCGGCGTGATGTCCGGCGTGGGGGAGGGCGTGCTCTCCGCCGGGACCTCGGTCGCGGAGGGGTCCGCTGTGGGCGGCACAGTGAGCAGCACAAGTTCTCCGGGAGTGGCCGTGGGCGCACCCACCGGAGGCGGAGCGGCAGAGGGAACGGCCGGCAGACAGCCTGCCAGCAGGCAGACGGCCAGCGCCAGCGCCAGCAGGGCGGCGGGCCGCCGAACAGGGAGCTTCATGGTTTATCGCCTTTCCGTGCAGTTGATTTCTGTCTTCAGAATAGCAGAACCGTATCGGAAAATCAATGGCCGGAGTCTTATCAAAAGCCGGAACGGCCGTCCTCTCCGGCGGGAGAGCTTCCGGGCGGCGCGGCCCGGCGGCCGAGAAAGAAAACGACCTCCGCGGGATGTTTCCCGCGGAGGTCGCTTCGTATGGGACAGAGGCGGCGCGTCAGCCGCCCAGGTACGCCTTCTGGACTTTTTCGCTCTGTGCCAGCTCCCGACCTGTGCCGGAGAGGGTGATATGGCCGTTTTCCAGCACATAGGCCCGGTCGGCGATGGACAGGGCCATCTGAGCGTTCTGTTCTACCAGCAGAATGGTGGTGCCGGCGGCATGCAGGGATTTGATGATATCGAACACCTGCTCCACCAGGATGGGGGCCAGACCCATGGAGGGCTCGTCCAGCATCATCAGCTTCGGCCGGGACATCAGCGCCCGGCCCATGGCCAGCATCTGCTGCTCGCCGCCGGAGAGGGTCCCGGCCACCTGACGGCGCCGCTCCTCCAGCCGGGGGAACAGTTCAAAGACCCGGTCGAGACTGCCCGCCACCTCGTCTTTTCCCCGTGTGAAGGCGCCCATCTCCAGGTTTTCCTCCACGGTCATCTGGGTGAACACCCGCCGCCCCTCGGGCACCAGGGCCAGTCCCTCCTTGACCACGGCGTGGGCGGCCATATGGGCGATGCTCTGCCCCTGGAACCGGATGTCGCCGGTCTTGCTGCGCAGCAGTCCGGTGATGGTGTTGAGAGTGGTGGTCTTTCCGGCGCCGTTGGCGCCGATCAGGGTGACGATCTCGCCCTCCTCCACATGGAAGGAAATGCCCTTGATGGCGTGGATGGCGCCGTAGTACACGTTGATGTTTTCCACTTCCAGCAGCACGGTCAGCCCTCCTTCTTCTTGCCCAGATAGGCCTCGATGACCACGGGGTTGGCCTGGATCTCCTCGCTGGTGCCCTTGGCGATGACCCGTCCGAAGTTCAGCACGCAGATGCCCTCGCAGATGCCCATCACCAGGCGCATGTCGTGCTCGATGAGCAGCACGGCGATCTGGAAGATATCCCGGATCTTGACGATGTTCTCCATGAGCTCCCCGGTCTCCGAGGGGTTCATGCCGGCGGCTGGCTCGTCCAGCAGCAGCAGGGACGGGTTGGTGGCCAGGGCCCGGACGATCTCAAGCCGCCGCTGGGCGCCGTAGGGAAGGGACCCGGCCCGGTAGGAGGCCATGTCCTGCATGTCGAAAAGGGAGAGCAGCTCCAGCGCCCGCTCATGGGCGGCCTTTTCCTGCCGCCAATACTTGGGCAGGCGGAAAATGCCGGTGGCGGCGGAGTAGGGCTCCTGGTTGTGGAGGCCGATCTTCACGTTGTCCTCCACGGAGAGATTGTTGAACAGCCGGATGTTCTGGAAGGTCCGGGCGATGCCCATCCGGTTGATCTGGGCGGTGGTTTTCCCGGAGGTGTCCATGCCGTCCAGCAGAATGGTGCCCCGGGTGGGCTGATAGACCTTGGTGAGCAGATTGAACACGGTGGTCTTTCCCGCGCCGTTAGGGCCGATAAGCCCGGCGATCTCCGTCCGGCCGATGGTCAGATCCAGATTGTCCACGGCCCGAAGCCCGCCGAAGTCGATGCCCAGATGACGGCACTCCAGGATGGGCGTCTTGTCAAGATCTCTCTCGGGGATGATGGCGGTGCTGGGAACGGGCACCATTTTTCCCTTGACGAATTCCTTAGGCATCGGGCGAGTCCTCCTTCCGTCCGGGGATCAGGCGGCGAAGCATGGCCTTGAACTGGTCGTTGTTGGTGGCCAGCATCACCAGGATCAGCACGATGGCGTAGATCAGCATCCGGTAGGTGGCAAAGCCCCGGAGCGCCTCGGGCAGGATGGTGAGGGCGGCGGCGGCGATGATGGAGCCCAGCATGTTGCCCAGCCCGCCGAACACCACGAACACCAGCACCAGGATCGAGGTGTTGAAGTCGAACTTGTTGGCCACCACCGTGGAGTAGTTCAGCGCGAACAGGGTGCCCGCGGCGCCGGCCATGGCGGCGGAGATGACGAAGGCCATCATCTTGTACTTGGTCACGGGGATCCCCACGCTCTCCGCGGCGATCCGGTTGTCCCGGATGGCCATGATGGCCCGTCCGGCCCGGCTGTTCACCAGGTTGAAGATCACGAACAGACAGACCAGGATCAGCACGAACCCGGCGGTAAAGGTGGCGATCTTCTGGATCCCGCCGATGCCCATGGGCCCGGCGATGATCAGCCGGCCGCCCTCCAGCAGATGGGTCTTGTCCTCCAGAAGGCTGATATGGAAGCCGCGGCTGTCCAGACCCACATAGAGGTTATTGAAGATGCTCTTGATGATCTCGCCGAAGGCCAGGGTCACGATGGCCAGATAGTCGCCGTTGAGCCGGAGCACGGGGATGCCGATGAGGAAGCCCACGATCCCGGCGAAAACGGCGCCCACCGCCATGGCCACGGCCAGACGAAGGGGAGCGCTGGGGATCACGTTCTGCAAGGCGATGGCGGCGGTGACGCCGGTGAAGGCGCCCACGCTCATAAAGCCCGCGTGGCCCAGGGACAGCTCGCCCAGCACGCCCACGGTCAGGTTCAGGGAGATGGCCATGACCACATAGGCGCAGATGGGGACCAGCATGCCCCGGAGGGAGGCCTTCATGCTGCCGCCGGAGGCCAGGAGCTGAAGAATGACGTAGGCGGCGATGACGAAAGCGTAGGTGACGGTATTTTTTCGGGTGTTCTTGTTGAGCCAAAGCTTTTTCATTCGGGCCACCTCACACTTTCTCGTGGATCTTCCGGCCCAGGAGCCCCGCCGGCTTGACCAGCAAAACGATGATGAGCACGGCGAACACCACCGCGTCGGACATCTGGGTGGAGATGTAAGCCTTGGCGAAGATCTCGATCACGCCCAGGAGAATGCCGCCCAGCAGGGCGCCCGGGATGGACCCGATGCCGCCGAACACGGCGGCGGTGAAGGCCTTGATGCCGGGCATGGAGCCGGTGGTGGGCACCAGGGTGGGATAGGCGGAGCACAGCAGCACCCCCGCGATGGCCGCCAGGCCCGAGCCGATGGCGAAGGTCAGGGAGATGGTGGAGTCCACGTTGATCCCCATGAGCCGGGCCGCGTCCTTGTCCTCGGAGCAGGCCCGCATGGCCTTGCCCATCTTGGTCCGGCTGGTAAACAGGGTGAGGGCCACCATGATCACCAGGCACACCGCGATGGTGACGATGGTGACATAGGAGATCCGCAGCTGACCGTTGAACAGCGTCACGCCGTTAAGAGCCTGACCGTCGGCGGCGAGCCGCTGGAAGAAGTTGGGGAACACCTTGGGGTTGGAGGTCCACAGCAGCAGCGCCGCGTTCTGCAGGAAATAGCTCACGCCGATGGCGGTGATGAGCACCGCCAGGGAGGTGGCGCTGCGCAGAGGCTTGTAGGCCAGCTTTTCGATGGTCATGCCCAGGGCCGTGCAGACGATCACGGCCAGCAGGACGCCCAGCAGGGGAGGGAGATCGTACTTGGCTACGGCAAAAAAGCAGATGTAGGCGCCCACCATGATCACGTCGCCGTGGGCGAAGTTGAGCATCTTGGCGATGCCGTAGACCATGGTGTAACCAAGGGCGATGATGGCGTAAATGCTGCCCAGGCTGATCCCGCTGATCACAAAGTTCAGGAAACTCAATGCCTGCGCTCCTTTCTGATTGGGAGATAAGAAACGGGCAAATGCGCATCGGAAAAACGCCATGCTCCGGCGGCTTTCCGACACGCATTTCATGCCCGGGGAGGGGGCGGCGCCGCCGCCCCCTCCGAGGCGATAAGGGTTAATTCAAAAGGGGGAAAACAGGATCAATCCAGACCCACGTAAGCGCCGTTCTGGATGACCATGCCCTTGGGCGTCTTGGAGACGGTGCCGTCCGCGGCCCAGGTCATGCCGGAGCCGGTGAGACCGTCATAGGTCATGGAGGTGAAGGTCTTGATCATCAGATCGTTGAGCTCCTGGGCGCTCATGGAGGGCTTGGCGCCGGCGGCCTCCAGAGCCTGCTTGTAGGCGTAGACGCAGTCATAGGCGTCGGCGGCGAACTGGTTGGGGATATCGCCGAAGCGCTCCTTGTACTTGGCCACGAAGGCGGCGGTGCGCCCGTCGGTGGAGTCGGCGTTGAAGGGGGTCAGCAGGATGACGCCCTCGGCCAGAGCGGTGTCAAAGCCCTCCAGCGTCAGGATGCCGTCCATGCCGTCCACGCCGAACCACTTGGGGGCGTACCCGGCGGTGTTGGCCTGGGTGAGGATCAGGGAGGCGGCGTCATAGTACATGGGCAGGAACACCAGCTCCGCGCCCTTGCTCTGGGCGTCGGCGATCTGGACGGAGAAGTCCTTGTCGTTGCCGT
>JAEEGL017237204.1_pt1 | contig 12317 bp, 9 predicted proteins | sample 9134231 | NCBI WGS metagenome assembly JAEEGL01 (sample SAMN16246548, study PRJNA631951) | gut metagenome | biome: gut microbiome; feature: rumen; material: fiber-attached | host: Bos | place: Iran: Karaj | collected 2018-10 | reverse complement strand
TTGTCGGGATCTTGCAAATAAATGACACTTTTAGCCAAATGGACACCAGTCGACGTCTTTCCACACCATTTTGGACCCTCAATCAGCACGGCACCACTACTCTGCAATTTTTCCGACAAAATACCATCGTGTATGCGGTCAAAATAAGCCATCTTTTATTTTGTTTTACCCGCAAAGATACTGATTGTTTTTGATTTACAACACACACTCCGAACTTTTTAACCGTTCTACTCCGAACTTTTTGATGATTTTACTCCGAACTTTCTGGCTGTTTTACTCCGAACTTTCTAAAATCCGCGAGTTTGGGTGGCAAATCCAATTTAAACGACCAGCAGGAGTCCATACATAGAAAACTGTTAGTTGCAGCTAACAAAAACCAACATATTTTGTTAGTTATAGATAACAATTTTGACTAAATACCAATTCTTTCAAGAATGGTTGCAGATATCAAGACAGAGCCGTTCGGCACCGCCCTTGCGTAATCGTGGTATTATGTGAAGGATGCGCTTCATTGTTACCTCTCAAACTTCTTTTTCAAATTCAAGAAAAACTTCTCATACGTTTCGTATGACAGCCAAGCCACACCAATAGTCACAACGAAAGTGAATCCATAAAGAAGCACTATAGAAATAGTTGAATCCGTTAATGGTAGCAATCGGAATGCCAACAATAGCACTATCCAATGATACATATAAATGCCATATGAAACTTTTCCAAGGAACTGCGAAAGACGATTTTCAAATCGTATGTTCAAGTCGGGATTAGTGCAGACATTCAAAATGACCATAGCAAATAATACAGACATAAGTTCGTCATTAAAATGCTTGGTTTCGATATTTCCAAACCACAAAATCACGGACGATAACGTGCAAACAAAAAACAACCACTTGTTATACAACACTTTTAGTGATGTGTGATTGTTCGCAAATACGAAGCCTACCAAGCATCCAATTAGCAATGAGTCGAACTTATTACCATAAAAAAACTTCTGATTGAAATGTGCCAGTTGTGAGTTTTGCAATGTGCGAACATTAACATAATCAACAAAATGCGGCAAAATGGCTAGCCCCACAATAAGAATGCCCAAAACTGGTATCATCCGTTTGTTTGGAATAACAATCATAATCAAGGGGAAAATCAAATAAAACATATTTTCCACACCAATCGCCCAAATCTGCGGACTGGCATTCCATCCGCATTCTAAAACGTGGGAAACGTTTGGCAATAGTCCTACCGCAAATGCAATTGTTTTAAAATCAGGTGTATCTGTAAAAAGGAAACAGGAAATTAAAATCACAAGATAGTACAATGGCAGTATTCTTAATGCACGACGTAAGTAAAAGTCTTTCAACGATATTAAGCCATAGCGGCTCTTCTCTTTTGTCAACAAATATGTAATGAGAAATCCTGAAATCACAAAAAACATCATTACTGCAGTGTGCCCACTCGGAATATAGTCGAAAAGGTTGTTGCCTAAATTGTCTTTTCGGAACAATTCAATATGCCCAATCATCACCACAATCGCAGCAATGGCACGAAACGTGTCAAGATTTTTAATGCGTTGGTTCATTAGTTCTTAATTCTTTGTTTTTATCTCCCTGAAATAGTCACTCCTTATTATTTTTTCCGATAATTCGTAAGCTTTTTCTTCTGTTATAGGTCTTTTGCCGCGTAATGTGCTGTCAAGTAAATTCACACCAAACCCCTTAAATGCATAGCCATCTTCCCCAATGCATGCTGTTATGGTTGGATATATGTCCATTTGATAGCATTCGTCTTCGATTCTTATGTTTTCTGTAATCTTCGGCGAACATACAATCAAAGGACAATACGATTCATCTTTTGGCAAAGGAAAGCTATGTTTTTGCGCATACGGTTGATATTCATTTAAAAGTGATTTCTTAAATATTGTATGGTCTCCAGTAATCACAATAGTTGTATTGTCCATCAGAGAATCTTGCTCCAACTTTGCCAGAAACAAACCAATACAACTATCAGCGTAATGCATGCAATTCAAGTAATTACGCAAATTGTCTGGCATGTCTTCTGCAAATCGCATATTGACACGATTTCCACAATCAAAAGGTGTGTGTGTTGTTACCGTAATGATTTGCATGCAGAATGGGCGGTGACAAGTATCCAAAACATTCATTGCCAATTTGAAAGCGACCGAATCCCCAACACTACGCGGATGAGTACTATTTTGTACTTGTTGGTTATATCCATATCTATTTGTCATTTTTCCTTGATTCCAAACATTTGAACATGGATTAATAACAAAACTAAACGGATAGACTCCTGCGAAGTTAGAATATTCATTTTCATCATACGCCATACATGCAGCTCCTGACGACAATGGCAACAAACCAGTATTTATTATCATCTGTCCATCGCCTGACGAACCTCTTTTAACCTGCGACTTTATTTTATTGCAATACAACACATTTTCTTGTATTGATAATTTTGTCAAATTAGGTGTAACATTGTTACCAAATTCATCTTTCAGACCGATTGCCCAACTTTCAAAACTCTCTCCGATAATGACAATTAAATTATCTGCTGGGGATATATTATGTTTCTCTTTAATGTATTTCTCCATTTCTGAAACATCAGTTTCTATAAACGAAATATCATTACAGCTATGATAGTAGATTTCATAAAGATAATAATACAATAAGGCTGGTATAAAATGCATGCAACTTTGACTTTCAATCCACTGACTAGTAGCAAAAAACATAGTGTTGCCACTTACTGTCGCCTTTACCGCAGTAACATAATTATATTTCCAGCCATCATCAGCTCCTGGATATGTTTCCTTATTATTTTTTGCTCCAAAAAACCAATTGAATATTCCCAAGATTCCAACCAGCGCCATAACAATTGAAAAACTACTCCACGACCTAATTGTATTAGTAACAAATGGCATCCTAATAGATAAACAACAATATACGCACAACAAAACTGTTGTAACTAGAATGGCTAATACTGTCCAATTCATATATGTCCATATAGAGTTCCAGAATCCCTCCATATTACCAGCCATTGCAATAGTGTCTATGTCAAGAAAAAAGCCATTAGCCCTATAGTATATCATATTGGCAATCAGCCAAAGGTCAAGTAGTAGTGATATCACACAAAAACACCATCTCCGTTTCAGCAAGAAGCAAAAACTTGCTATAAAAAGTGCAGGGGATAATTTGGCCAGATAAAACGCAAAAAAATCAACTGGTGCTGTCCATAATGAGCTGAATGCCAAATACCCAAAACACGAATAGTGGAACAAAAGACTCTTAAAAAATACCACTGCCAACACTATGGCAAATGTCAGCCAATCGGCAGTTTTAAGTCTCTCTTCAATGTGTTTAAATTTGTTCATAATCTATCGTTTATAATTCACCATTTTTTCATAAACAGTTTTTGCTCCCAGCGAAACAAATATTGCACATATCAAATATAGCACTAACACATATAGCGTATACATTGGATTATTGGCTTTCTGCGCTATCTCAACAAAAGGAACTCTTAAAATACTATGAGTTGCGAATAACATCATAGATATATTTCCAAAGAAAGCAAAGACTCTTCTGACCACGCCCACTAATTCATTGTTACACTTCGGCAACCAATAAACACATAACATCATACACGTAATACAAATAAAGGTTAATGGGAAAAACACTTTGCACACATTCCCAAGACAGAAAATAATTAAGGCTACAATAAAATACAGAATACTAATAGCATTGTCTTTCATTCTGAAAAAAAGTATTCCCATTGTGAACTCGGGCAAATGGCCCACAAAATTCTGCATTATGCTAATTCCTGCGGGTAAAACTGGCCAATACAAACATAAATATATACAGACATAAGATAAAATGCATATTACACAAAAAGCCCTAATTCCCCACTTCATCACTGCCTTATATAATATCGGGAATAATAGATATAATTGAAATATCATTCCCACGAACCATAATGGCCCAATATAACTCATTCCTTCATTAGGAATAAGAGTGTGTATCATTAATAACTTATATAAAAGGCTTTTAACCCCTATTATATCAATTATGTGATGTGACACCAAAACTGTCATCAAATAATGAAACCCTATTGCAATAAAAACTAGTGGGCATAGTTTTCGCAATCTGCCAAATATAAATGATTTGTACCCCTTATATGTATTCAACATAGAAGCTGCCAATCCGTAACCACTAATGAAAATAAACAATTGAACTCCGTAATGTCCTAAATAGCTAAAAAGAATATTGATGGATTCCATTGGATGTTCCGCGAATGCAGAAAAAAACATAAAAACATTTTCCTCTTTAAACCCAAATTCATTTTCCATATTGGCTATAGGCTCCAACCAGTGGAAATAATTATGAATCAATATGCACAATATTGCAAAGCCTTTCAAAATGCTTGTATCTTCTTTTAACAGTGCTTTTATTATCATATCTTCATTTTACTAATAGAATGAAATAAAGTTAATACCCTAAAAAATCATTCAACTTTTCTTCGGCCAAAACGTTCAATTTTTTCGCATAGGCAATACATTGGCGGGATATTGCATCACGGCCTTTCAAAACCTCTTCGATTTTGTTGTATATGTGCCATGCATCATCAAATCCTTCAACTACCAATTTTTGTTTCAAATCATCATCGTAGTCAAAAAATGAACTTGTATATGCCGACAAGCATGGAACACCCATTGAAATACTCTCAGACAAGACTTGTCCCCAACTTTCGCTATACGTAACATGCAAATTAATCGTCATTTTTGACAGCAACTCGACGAACTCATCATGGCTCAATAGCGAATGGTATTCGATTCTGTTCTGTGGAAGGTACGCCAATTCCTGCGTTTCGAATACATGCAGAATCGACTTGTCGACCATCAGCGCGGCAGTTGCCTGGTTGTGTATGTTTTTCCGAAACGAAGTGTTGACCATGCAACCAATATTTATTTCATCAGACATTGGAACAATATCGCCTGCTATTTTGTTATTCGGCAGAATGATTTCATGCACCTGAATCCCGAACAGTTTTGACAGGCTCAAAACCAAACCTTTTTTCACGCAACCCAAGCACTTTATTCTGCCCAATTTAATTTGCTCTAGCATAGCCGTAAATGCGGCAATCTGCTTGTCGTTACCAGACAACTCCGACAAAAAACCATGATATACTATTTTGACAACAATTGTGCTTTTTAATGCGCATATTATTTTTGAGAAATATGGCATAAACCCATTAAAAATCACTTGTTGGTAATCCAAATCGTTAATAGCACTTGCAATTACAGACAGTTGTTCGTCCGTCAATGCTTGATTGGAATAGTCCTGTGGAATTTGAAATGTGCAATTTGGGAACAGTGACAGAGTGGCTACCTGAACACCTAACCAAGAATAACCTGTTGGTGTTGGGCAGATTGCAATAATATCAGTGTTTTTCCTTATGGTCTCAATCTGTTGCAAAAAATCATTCAGATTGACTTTAGTATTATGCATAAAAGGCAATTTCATATTCTAACACCATAAAATGACATTTCTTTCTTAATCATATCACTTAAAGTATGGTTGTGTTTCTTTTCCAACCAATATTCCAGACGTAGTTCACGTCTTATCAATCTATTATACAGCCAAGCAACAAAACGGCCATATTTTTTCTCCACACACATCAACTTCGAGTTTTCCATCTGCTCAAACCTCTCAAGCGGGACATTTGCACCACCACCTCCCAAATGCACAACAGAAGCGTCGGCTATATAATAAACTTTCAGACCTGATTGGCGTATGCGGTGGCATAGTTCCACATCCTCCCAATACATAAAGAAATCCTCGTCCCAATAAAGGTTTCTTTCTATTATTGTCTGCCGACACATCATCATTGCCGCACCGCAAATCCAGCGCGGACTGTGGTTGGCAGAGTGCGCAACTTTGTATTGTTCCATTTCCGACAGATTCTTACCGCTACACCCCATTTTTATTGCGAACGGATTGCGCCACCAAAGTTTGCGGAAAAAACGGTCTCCGTTATGATAACTCAACTGAAGAGATTTGTCACTGTTAAGCAAGCGGCAACCTACAACTCCTATTTTGGAATCTGTATCGAACGACTGCATCATCTTGAAAAAAAATGGTTCAAAAAGAATGGTATCTGCGTTGAGAAATAGCACATACTCTCCTTCAGCAACATTAAGTCCTGCATTGTTCGCCTTCGCGAATCCGCTATTGTACCCCATTTGAATCCATTTCAGGTTGGGGCATATCGTGCGAAGTTGCTGTTCTGTATCATCTCCGGAATTATTGTCAACCACAATTATCTCATAGTCAATAGTTTTTTCATGTTCCACAATCGACTTTACGCATTGCAGAATCAAATGCGGGTTCTTGTAGTTGACTATGATGATTGAGAGTTGCATTACCTTATCAGCGATTTATAAATATCCGAAATTCTTTTACGAAAAACAACGCTTCCATAATTGTTTAATATATGGGTGCGAATACTCTCCGAATCGAAATCGGCATAATTGTTTTTGACAAGCATAATCTTGTCTGCCAATGCTTTATAATCTCTTATGGGAACCACATAACCATTGAATCCTTCCTGCATATAATCGTTGCACCCGCCATTAGCGGTGGTAACAACCGGCCGGCCGCAGAGCATAGCCTCGCAAATGGCAACTCCGAACGATTCGGCAATGCTGGTAGAAACCAGAATATGTGAGCGTGCATACAAATCGTTCATATCCTGCCGGGTTGCTTTGGGTACAATCTTCACGCAATCTGTAACGCCATACTCTTCGGCCATTTTAGTGTAGATGTTGCTTTCGTACTCACCGCTCAATTCGCCGCCGCCTACTACTATGACGTTAACCTGTCCTTTCACTATGGACATAGCTTTAAAGAATGTGTCCGCATCCTTTATGAAGTTAGGATAGTAGGCAATCCATATAACCGTGAATTTACTGCTCTGATTTGGTTTTATGGAGAACAAATCCTCGTTAACCAGATTACCTACAGAAATCGGATTGCAGTTTATCCCGTTCATCAGAATATGTTGCTTCTGATGATTGCTCACTGCCAAAACGGCGTTGGCATTCTCCAGACAATCAACAATGTTTCGTTCCCAAAACTTATCGTATATGTTTAATCGGAATGGGTTCATATGCTCCGTTACACAATAAGGAACGCCCAGCTTTTTTGACAAATGCATTGCTAAAATACCGCCTTGCAATGCGGAGTGGGCGTGTATTAAATCGGGTTTCCAGTTGAGTTGCTTAATAAAATAGTCGGCCAGTACGTCGCTGTAGTTCGCAATCTCAATGTCGAGATTCCGCTTGTCGGGAAAAGCCTTTATGAAGTCATATTCAAAGTGATACGTTGGTGGAGTATTAACAAAAAAGGGCGACACAACTCTGTTGAACTGCTTAAAATGCTTTTCAAAGAAAAAACGGCGTGGTGAAATCCAACGTTTAGACGAAACCAAAACCTTGACATCATATTCGGGAAGCATCAACTCAGCCTGCTCTTTAAAAAAAGAACCGGATGTGGGTGCCTCGGGAGTGGCGTACCAGGAAGGGATGATTAGTATTTTGTTTTTACTGCACATAGTCGTTTGGGTCAAATGTTTTACCGCGTTTTCCCATCAAAAAATGGATGTGTCCCAAATAGTTATAATACGTTATGTTGTTTTTTTTGAACGATTTGAGATTAAGGATATATCGTGCTAATGAATATTTAATCACAAATAGAAAATTGAACTTGAAAAGACTTCTTGCCCCAGCAAAAATATAATTATTATACAATCGGTTACGTGTGCAATAATACTCTCTAATGCATTTTAGTTTTTCGTTGTCAAATGTCCCGCCATTTTCGTGAATAACATACATATTTGTTGCAACTATTACTCGACCGCCATTTCTGTATATTCTATGCAAATATTCATTTTCTTCGCCATAAAGAAAATATTGAGGGTCCATCCAACCGTTTTTCTTCACCACAACAGATGGTATATACATAAAACATCCGTGAATATCTTTAACGTCGTATGTACTAGACGGAATAGGTTTCTTTAGCTGCAAAGATGCTTTTATGTCGTTTTCTATGCCTTCCGGCACGGGGAAACCAAGGTATTCCACTTCTAGTTTATCCCCGTTACGGTTAAAAACCGGACATCCCAATACGGCATTGTTCTTGGATTCAGCAATGTTTCTTTTTAACATTTCAATGTGATTATCGCGTATTTCCAAATCCGGGTTAAGGAGCAAAATGCCATTCAAGTTCTTTTCTTGCATTATTTTAACGGACAATGCGTGCGAGGCTGCAAAACCATCGTTAGTTTTACTGTAGATAATCCTAGTGTTGCTGCGTTCGGCAATATATTGTTCAACATCATTGCTTCTTTGCCCGCCAGTTTCAACAATCACTAAATAATCATCCTTGGTCATCGAGTTTTCGACTTTCTTAATGATGTTAAGAACATTATTCAAATATCGCCAAGAAACGATTGATATGAGAATATTATATTTCATTTGTTACTGATGGCAGTCAAAATTTTACATTTCTTTCCAACTATTCAAAGATTCTCGGTGTTCGTGAACAAATAATTAGTGAGAGCATAAAGTTAACTTTTAAGGTTTCAAACATCCGATTGGCACAACATAAACGCCGTCGGGGCGGCGGTAGGCGTATTGGCCGCCAGTAACTATCATTAAGAAACTCGGTTCTCCCACTTTCTCGGTATCAACTTTTTTTTGCAAGGCAAGCAAATGCTTAGCACCTTCTTCAATCTCCTTATTTCCTAATTTCACTTCCACTGCTGCCCAACGATTGTCGTGCAGACGAATTATAATGTCGGCTTCCAATTCATTTTTATCGCGATAATGAAAGACTTCGCCGTCAATAAGTTGCGAATATATACGCAAATCGCGTGTGACAAGCGACTCAAACAAGAATCCAAAATATTTGAAATCGTCAATAATACTGTCGGCATCGGCACGCATAACGGCAACGGCTATCGACGGGTCAACAAACTGTCGTTTGTCGGAAGTTCTTATTGCTGTTTTAGAACGAAGCGATGGTTTCCATGCAGGCACATCTTCGATTAGAAAAATCCTTCGCAATGCGTTCAAATAACCGTACATTGTTGTGTCAGAAAACATTACGTCATTTGCCTTCACATCTTCCAGAATGGTTGTCTGTGCCGCCATTGTCGAAATATTTCGGGCATACGAACGGAGCAACTGCCTAACACGGTGCGGATTCCTTTCAACACCATCGGTGTTTGATATTTCTGTGTTTACAACAGCATCAACATAATTACGTGCAATTTGTGCCGAATAACTCCGCTTTGCCACAGCCTCGGGCCAACCGCCGCGAGCAATTATTTTGGCTATGTTGGCAATGGTCAAATCACTTTCACCTGATATTTCATCGGGACACTCAAACAATTCTGATAGCGACACGCTTCCCGACGATTCGCGTGATTCCCAGAGCGACATAGGTCGCAGTTTCAGACGAGCAATTCTGCCAGTTCCTGTATGACGTGGCTTTGCATCATCATAAGGTGTTGAAGAACCTGTAAGAATATATTGCCCCCATTCGCCCGTTTGGTCAACATCGAAACGTACCGCATCCCACAAAACAGGGGCTTCCTGCCATTCGTCAATCAGGCGTGGTTTTTCGCCTTTAAGCAACTGACTTGGCATTGAATCGGCCAACTGTCTGTAATTCGTTCCTCTGTCGGGGTCCTGCATATACAACACACTATTTGCTATATGTCTGCCCACCCAAGTTTTTCCACACCACTTCGGTCCTTCGATAAGCAAGGCGCCCGCTGTAGTCAGCAATTGCTCCGCCAAACTATCACAACAACGTGGGTAGTAATTTTTGATTTCCATCACATTTTTATTTGCACAAATAAAAACAGAAAATCAACATTTTCCAAATATTTTTTGGAGAGTTGGCGGCTTTTTGTTTGGAAAGTTGGCGGCTTTTTGTTTGGAGAGTTGGCGTTCAAAGTCGGGAATTTGATGAATTTTTATTCAGGATATTGTGGATTTTCGCTTTAAAACTTTGTTTACTTTTGTCGCGATTCAAGAAACGGACTCATAGTTCAATGGATAGAATTTCAGATTCCGGTTCTGACGATTAGGGTTCGACTCCCTATGAGTTCACTCAAAAAAATCCGACAAGCAAGATACCTGCCGGATTTTTTTTGTTCATGTTAGTCAATGAACTTCACTTTCGATGCGTCGCGGGGCTTAGCGTCGGGCTGTTCGTCGGGATAGCCCATGCCAATGGCGTAGAGAAGCTGATAGCCGTCGGGCAGTTGCAGCCGTTCAACGTACTGTGCAGCCTCCGGCGATTGCATGAACCGTATCGGGCCGCCAAGGCAGCAGGAACCAATACCCATCGACCATGCGGCAAGAATCATGTTCTCGCCCAGCAGTCCGCAATCGAGCTGTCCGCTACCGGTTGGCGCGGCAATGAAAACCACCGTAGTGGCGTTGCGGAACATATTACGGAAACCTGGCTCCGAGGTCGAGCGCTCGGCCTGTTCTGGCGTCATCGATTTTTTCCACAGCTCGGTGCAGCCGTTCAGAAACTCGGGGTTGTCGACAACGCGGACAGCCCACGGCTGCGCGTTCATGCCACTTGGCGCGTTTATGCCGCACTCCACAATCTGCTGCATCTGGTCGCGACGAACAGGTTCTGGTTTGTACTTGCGCACTGAGCGGCGGGCCATTATTGTGCTCACAACCACAGCGCTGTCGGTTCGGGCCGAGGCCGATTGCTGCTCGTTGCCGCTTGGGCAGTTGCAGCCGGCTGTCATCAAGGCGGCCAAACATAAAATAACGATGTTGTGTTTCATACCATTTAATATTGATGTTAGAAAAATCCGATAAATGTAAATCAAAAGTTGGAAAGTTCGGCTAAATAGATGATGAGAAATGCTTTTGGCGCAACCCGATAAATCCGTTTTGTAGTTTTGTTAAATTCGCCGCATAAAAATTGAACTATGTTTGCGCTTTTCAAAAAAGAATTGTCCAGTTTCTTTAGTTCGATAACTGGTTATTTAGCGATTCTTATTTTCTTGATAGCCACCGGGTTGTTCCTTTGGGTGATACCAAGCGGCAACAATATTCTTGACAGTGGCTACGCCACGCTCGACGGCTTGTTCGGCCTTGCCCCGTGGCTTTTTCTGTTTCTGGTACCGGCAATAACCATGCGTTGCTTTGCCGAAGAGCGCAAAACCGGAACACTCGACCTGCTGCTCACCCGCCCGCTGACTGAGGCGGCCATTGTACTGGGCAAGGATTTAGCCTCGCTTGCCATTGTCATCATAGCCATAGTGCCGACGCTCATCTACTTTCTGTCGGTGAGTCTGCTGAGCAACCCTGCCGGCAACATCGATATGGGCGGAACGTGGGGCTCATACATCGGGCTGGCGCTGCTGGCCATGGTTTATGTCAGCATTGGCGGATTCTGCTCGTCGCTTACCGACAATCAGGTTGTCGCCTTCCTATCGGCGGTTGTCATAACCTTCGTTTTTTACATCGGATTCAGCCTGCTTGGCTCAATGCTTGGCAGTGCTGGCGTCGTAATCACCAATTTGAGCATCGACACTCATTATCAATCGATAAGCCGAGGCGTTGTCGACACGCGCGACTTGGCGTATTTCTTCTGCGTATCGGCATTTTTTGTGATTCTGACACGCCTTAAACTGAAAAGCCGGACATGGAAAACCAAGAAGAGTCAGGATTTGACTGAATTTGGGATTTTGACAGCTATCTTACTGTTTATTGGCATTTTATCGTCATATTTCTTTACGCGCATCGACCTTACAGCCGACAAGCGCCACTCGCTGTCGGCTTCAACCAAACAGATGCTGCGCCAACTCGACAACGAGGTCTATTTCCGCATCTATCTCGACGGCGAGTTACCTTCCGGCTTCAAACGGCTGCAAAACTCTGTACGCGAGATACTTGACGAGTTCCGCGCCTACGGAGGCGACAATGTGCAATACGAGTTTATAGACCCGACTGAGAACCCCAACGAGAACGCTCGAGAACGCATCTTCCGTGAGCTTTACCAGAAGGGCCTCGACCCTACCAATCTGCAAGTTAAAGAGAGCGACGGCAGCACATCGCAGAAGATAATCTTCCCCGGAATAATGGTGTCGTACCAAGGGCGCGAAGTGGCTGTCAACATACTTAAAAACCACGTCACGGCTTCGTCAGAGGCCAATCTGCAAGCGTCAATCCAGTCGCTCGAATACGATTTGACCTTCGCCATAAACCAACTGCAAACCGA
>JAEEGL016713638.1_pt1 | contig 12317 bp, 8 predicted proteins | sample 9134231 | NCBI WGS metagenome assembly JAEEGL01 (sample SAMN16246548, study PRJNA631951) | gut metagenome | biome: gut microbiome; feature: rumen; material: fiber-attached | host: Bos | place: Iran: Karaj | collected 2018-10 | reverse complement strand
TTGATCTCATCCAGAGTCTCAATACCATCCATTCCCGGCATTCTGTAATCCAGGAAGATGATGTCATATTTCTTTTTATGCTGCTTCTCGATACATTCCTGTCCGCTTCTTGCAGAATCTAACTGCACCTGAGTAGGCTTTAAGAGCTCTGTGATTACCACATGGTTCATTGGCGTATCATCTACTACCAAAAGCTGAGCCTCAGGAGCTATGAGTTTTTCTTTATACTCCTTTCTGTCTCTGCTGGCGCCTGTCATTCTGCTCTTGAAATCTCCAATAGGAGTATCGCTGACTATGCGCTGTGGAAGCATAACAGTAAAGGTTGATCCTTCGCCATACTCACTTTCAACCATAATGGATCCGCCCATAAGATCGATAAGTGAACTTGTGATGGCAAGTCCCAGACCACTTCCTTCGACGGTCTTATTTTTATCAATGTCCAGTCTCTTAAACTTCTCAAACAGGCTCGCCTTGTCTTCTTCCTTGATACCTGTTCCTGTATCTATTACATCGATCTTGAGGATTATCCTCTCGCCAAACTCCCTGCTTCCGGTTATCTGAAGTGTCACACTGCCTTCAGTGGTGTACTTGACCGCGTTGTTCAGGATGTTGACCATGATCTGACGGATACGCATCTCATCGCCAAAGAGCTTATCCGGAAGGTCCTGTGCAATCTTGAATTCAAAGCCAAGGGATTTCTGCTCTGCCTTGATATGAACCATGTTATAGACATCATTAAGAACCGAGCTCAGATCATACTCCACCTCGTTGATCTCCATGGAACCTGCCTCGATCTTAGAGAAGTCAAGGATATCGTTGATAAGGGACAAAAGAGTTCTACCTGCCCCTTCAATGTTTCTGGCGTACTCAAGGATCTTGGTGTCCTTACACTCCCTGAGGATTACTTCGTTCATACCAAGAACTGCATTGATAGGAGTTCTGATCTCATGAGACATATTTGCAAGGAAATTACTCTTTGCTTCGTTGGCAGCTCTCGCTCTTCTCTCCTCCATTCGCGCAAGCTCAGTAGCACGAAGGATAGCAATAAACTCGTTCTTGCTGACAGCTTCTGAGAAGTAAGCACCCTTGACATAATCTGCCTTTACGCTGGCCGTTCTCTCTAAAAGTTCATGGGAATCAACCTTGTTGATAACAATCTTTCTTCCCATCTGATTCATCATCTTAAGTCTGTTTTCAAGAATGATCTTGCTCTGCATATTTCTTCCCGCATTGACAAGAAGAGATGAATCAATCTTTACACCCTCAAAGACAAGAGTTGAAGCTGACTGCGTGTTAAAGAAGCCCGATCCAAACTCATCCATAAAGAAACGGACTCCATCACCTTCCAGCTCATGCATTACATTACCAAGGATATCCTGGTCTGTAGCAGCTGAATATTCAGTAATATCAAATACAACCCTTTCAGGCTTTATTGTGTACTTGGCTAAAAGAGATCTCACCCTGGTGGTAAAGTCTGACTTAATAAGCTGAAGGGATGACAGACCAATCTCCATGAACTCCAGTCCCATCTCCTCAGTAATACCGCCACCAAGGAAGTAGCAGGCCTCATCGATTATGAACCATCCCAGTTCCTCGATCATACCTGTTTCTTCTGCAATTGGAAGGAACTCAGAAGGAGCGATCTCGCCCATTTCGTAGTCGTTAAACTTAAGTACAGCCTGAGCACCACAGATAGCATGATCCTTCATGGTATAGATGGGCTCGTAGTAAACCTTGAATGCCTTATTGGCAATACCTCTTCTTACCGCCTTTTCTACTTCTGCACGCCTCAAAAGGAAATCCAGATCATGCTCTGAAAGAACAGTATCTGATTCTCTGTCAACAGCAGAGTCGGACATGAATAAGAGATTATCCAGACTGCCAAACTGTTCAGGACATTGAGCCTGCATAATAAGGGTCTTTAGAAGCACCTTATTGTCGCCCAATACCCATTCTTCTCTGAAACGGTCAAGAATCTTTTCTGAAACACTGTCAGCCAGATCCTTCTCCACATCAGGAAAGATGATCATAAAGCAGTCATTTCCTGCCCTGTAAACATCAAGCTTCGGATGAAGGCTCTCAACATAAGTAACGATCTCGGAAAGGATCTTTTCAAAGGTCTCATAACCGGTTATCTTTCTATAGACATCTGAATTTAACAGTCTTATACAAATGGTGAAGAATTTTCTGCCATACTTAAAATAGCTTGCTACATCAGCAGAAAATGCGCTTCTGTTGAAGGCAGTAGTGCCCATATCATGCCTGTCGTCATCATTTTCAACAACTATCATAAGTCCCATAAGACCTATGGCTTCACACAAAAGCTCACACTTTATCTCCATGAAGACCATCTGAATGAGAGTTCCGGCAATGATGATCACGAAGAAGTAAACCAGCGCTATCTTCTTAAGGCCATTTAAAGTATTCCAGTAAAGGAACAGCGCTGCTATAGCAAAAAGCACATAGAAAGCAGCCTGGAAATAAGCCAGGTATGCTCCCCATCCTCTGTGGAAACTAATATCTGCGTCATAACGATAGAAGAAGTGTGTTAATGGATTTGTCAGAACCAGAAGTTCAAGAATATAAAAAGGCAGAACAAGATAGAATTGAGCTTTCTTGGAAAACCTGTAAGAAACATTACAAACAAGACAGATGTATAGTGCAAATAATGGCGCTATAGCAAAGTGTGTAATGTAGTACAAAAACTGAAGCACATTAAACAGAGCGAGCTTCAGATCATTACTCAGCCCACTTTTTCCGAGGGGTTCAGACATCATCACCACTATAGAATCGATGATGACTATTATGATGAATGTGAGAAAAAGCCTGTTCTTTAATCTTACTTTTTTTCGCATTACCAATGTATAGAACATACAGGTAACAGCAATTATAAGCGCAGCAAGATTAAAGGTTAAGCTACCGTTAGGATCAAACATAGATTACCCTCAAGGCATCCGTCCAAACATCCTCTTTACGCAGGAATAAGATCACGATACCATCTAAGTGCCCCAAGGTATGCATTGTATACATTGTCCATGTCAATATTTTCAAGCACAAGTATTCTGGAAATTTCTTCCCAGTCTGCATCCTCATAACGTTTAATAAAGTGAAGGACTTTAGCAAAATCTCCCTGATTGTTAAGGAGTGCTTCTTTGACATTTTTGGAAACCTGAACCATCTCAAGGGATTCCTCCATTGTCTTTCCAAGCATGATATCCAGAGCCGAGAAAAGTCCCATGATAAACAGCTCAGGAGCCTGTATGCCAAGTTCAAAATCATTTGCCAGGTTCTCAGCAAACTTAGCTCTTATCATTACAAGCCTTACTATCTCACTTGGTTTATCAGCACACAGCTCTTTTGTTACAGCTGTGTTGATCCATCTCTTCAGCTCCTTCTGTCCCAGCATAGCTGCTGCGTGACGAATGGATGTGATCTCGGAATTAAGAGCCATTCTGTTAACGATCTCCAAAAGAGATATTACAAGAGCCGGGTCTTTTCCGATAACATCAGCAGCATCGGTCAGATCGTAGTCAGGAGCATTTACCACATTTAAAAGCTCTATGAAGTTAACCTTCAGAGGGCTGACATCTGTCTCAGACTCCATGATAGGCATTCTGAAGAATGATCCCTCATAAAGATCATAGCCGCCGTCTGCAACAAGCTCATCATAATCTTCCTGGGTATCAACATTAACAGCGCACAGCTTAATTCCCGGATACTGTTTGTTGAAATAGATCTTAGCTTTTGAAATATCGATCTTAACATGGTCAAGAAGGATATAGCTGCAACACTTCAAGATCTCTCTGTATTCCTCGAAGCTGTTTATTGGAAGCTTACGGATAGCCAGCTTGTAGCCCTGCTCCTTAAGCTCTTTTACCCTCTTAATGTAATTGTCTTCAGCTAAAATGGTATTATCCATGAGCAGTACAACCTTGTCTGGTGGGACTGTGCACTGCAAAGAAATTTCTGCGAAAATAGAAAACTGGTTTACGGGAACAAAGACTTCCTTTCCGCCAGATAACGTCGAGACGCCCATACTGCTGACAACCTCTAGCTCATGAACTGTACCGGCACCATCGAACCTGGCGCCTCCGGCATAGCTGGGGTTAAGGAAGAGATTTTCTTTACGGGCAAAAACAGAATACGCACATACTGTCATTTTGTCATCAAAAAGAGGTATCAACGTAGCAAGCATACATTTCTCCTTTCAGCAACTATAAAAGGGCAAAATCCCACTCACTTATATTGTACCTCTTAATTATGGTAAAACAAATTATTTTTTTATAAAATTCCGAAGATAATAAGCCAAGCGCAGACTCAATCTTCCGTCGTTTTATCTATGATATATTTCGGCCTTCCCTTAACTTCCTCATAGATCTTGGAAATATAGAACCCTATTATGCCCAGGGCGAACATGATAAAGGATCCCGTAAAGCACTGCAAGATAATAACAGTCGTGAAGCCGTCCTGAGCATTGTGTCTGAAAAACTGTACCAGAGCCTCAATGCTTGCGCCAAGTCCCACCACAAAAACGATCAGTCCAAGAATGGTAACCACCTGCATAGGTGCTGAAGTGAATGAAGTAATGTTGGTAAGAGCATATTTGAAAAGAGCTCTGGTACTCCACTTGGAGGTTCCTGCTTCTCTTTCCCTTACCTCGTACTCCACCTCTGTGGACTTAAAACCTATCCAGGATGAAAGCGCCCTGAAAAAGGCATTCTTTTCATTCATATTGAGAAGGACATTGATAGCCTTTCTATCAAGGAGCTTGAAATCAGAGGCTCTGGACATATCAAAGCCTACAGCGCTACTCATTATTCCGTAGAAGCTTTTGGCAGCCAGCTTATGAAAAGAGCTTTCTCTGCCTCTGCTCTTCTTGACTCCCTCTACTATCTCGTAGCCCTGCTCCCAAAGCCTGTACATTTCCACAAGTTTTTCCGGTGGATGCTGAAGGTCACAGTCGATCACTGCGCAGCAGTCGCCCTTTGCCTCAGCTATACCTGCAAAGATAGCTGATTCCTTTCCAAAGTTTCTTGAAAAGCCGATCCCCTTTACACCGGGAATCAATTTGGACTGCTCAGATATCTTTTCCCAGGTACTGTCCTTGGAACCATCATTAACAAAAATAAGCTCGTGGTCTATACTTTCCGAGCTTAATATCTCATCTATTACCTTTGCAGTCTTGGGGATTATCTCCTCCTCGTTGTAGGCTGGAATAATTACTGAAAACACCCCTCAAGTGCTCCTTTCATGCTTGATTTAAGACAAAACCCATTATATCATAGATTAATAGGGTGTATCTACAAACTTCAAGATAGGGGGAACCATAAATGGCTCAGAATGAAATGTTAGCTATGATCCTGGCTGGTGGTCGCGGAAGCAGACTTAAAGATCTGACCACTAAAGTAGCCAAGCCGGCGGTTTATTACGGCGGAAAATACAGGATCATCGACTTCCCACTGAGTAACTGCGCAAACAGCGGAATTGACGTTGTTGGTGTCCTTACCCAGTACGAATCAGTACTTCTAAACAGTTATGTTGCACAGGATGGCCGTTGGGGTCTCGACTCCAAGGACAGCGGTGTTTATGTATTAACTCCTCGTGAAAAGGCCGACGAAGGTCTTGATGTCTACAGAGGAACCGCAGATGCAATTTCACAGAACATCGATTTCATCGATAACTACGATCCGGAGTACCTTCTTATTCTTTCCGGAGATCACATTTACAAAATGAATTATGCCAAGATGCTGGATTACCACAAAGAGATGAAGGCAGACGCTACTATTGCTGTCCGCCCTGTTCCCATGCGTGAAGCCAGCCGTTTCGGTATCATGAATACCGATGGCAAGGGTCACATTGTAGAATTCGAAGAAAAGCCCGCAAAGCCAAAGAGCAATCTTGCTTCAATGGGTATCTATATTTTCAGCTGGAAGCAGCTTCGTAAGCTCCTTGTTGAGGATATGAAGGATCAAAATTCAGATCATGACTTTGGAAAGAACATTATCCCTCAGATGCTTTCAGAAAAGAAGAATCTCATAGCTTATGAGTTCAAGGGATACTGGAAGGATGTAGGAACCATCGACTCCCTCTGGGAAGCTAACATGGACCTTCTCGATCCAAAGAATCCATTAAACCTCAACGATTCTTCATGGCTCATCTATACAGAAGACATCTCCACCCTTCCTCAGTACATTGGCAAAGAAGCCAAGGTTAAGAAGGCCTACATCACACAGGGCGTAAGGGTTGAAGGAAATGTCACCAACTCAGTTCTGTTCACAGGCGCTGTTGTAGCTAAGGGTGCCAAAGTTACAGATTCAGTTCTTATGCCTGGTGCTGTTATTGAAGAAGGCGCTACTGTTACCAGAGCTCTTGTAGCTGAGAATGTCCGCATTGGCAAAAAGGCAAGAGTTGGTTCCAAGAACAGCGAAAATATAGAGCTTGTGGCAAAAAATATTAAAGGAGGTGCAAAGTAATGTCAGTTAAGGCTTTTGGAATAGTATCCTCCCCAGACCAGTCAATACATGTTGAGGGACTTCAGGACTACCGCCCTATCGGTGCTTTTTCATTCCTTGGAAGATTCCGTGTTATTGACTTCCCTATCTCAAACATGAGCAACAGCGATATCAACCGTATTCAGGTTTATGTTCGCACCCGTCCCAGATCCATCGCTGAGCACGTAGGATCAGGAAGACACTACAACATCAACTCAAAACGTGGTAAGATCCAGCTTCTCTTTTCCGAGAACTCATCTTCCCGTTCCATCTATAACAATGATATTTCTGCTTACATGGAGAACCTTGATATCATCCAGCGTATGCATCAGGATTACGTTATCATCGCTCCAAGTTATATGGTTTACAAGCAGGATTATCGCCAGCTCCTTGATGCACATGTTGCATCCGGCGCAGATGTTACACTTCTCTACCACAAGGTAGACAATGCCAGAGAGTACTTCAAGAACTGCTACACCATTTCAGTTAATAAGCAGAAGGGTGTTCAGTCAATTGAGAAGAACCTTGGTACAGCCAATTCCAAGAACATATTCATGGAAACCTACTGCATGAAGAGAGATGTCTTTGTAGAACTGGTTAAGGCTGCCAGCTGGACTTCCTCAGTTTACACACTTTCAGACATCGTAAACATCAAGTGCAAGGATATGGACGTAAGAGCTTATCAGCACAGAGGCTACTTTGCTACCCTCACCAGCTTGGAAGATTACTACAACGCTTCCATGGAGCTTTTGGATTACAACATCGCCAGCGATCTGTTCAGAGCAGAGTGGCCTATCTACACAAGGACTACAGACTCATGTCCTACTCAGTACTTTGACAGCTCAAAGGTTACAGGTTCCTTCGTAAGTAACGGCTGTAACATCGAAGGAAACATTGATAACTCCATCATCGGTCGTAGCGTAGTTGTTAAGAAGGGGGCTGTTATCAAGAACTCCATCATAATGGCCTATGCTACCATTGAGGAAGGGGTTCACATTGAAAATGCCATCGTCGATAAGTGGGCGCATATCATCCACGCCAAGAATATACGTGGTGAGGCAGATGCTCCACTTTATATAAAGAGGCAAGACACACTGTAATATCCGTTGTCGTCATAAAGTCAAAAAAGAGCGTACATGCAAGCATGTACGCTCTTTTCGACTTTTGACTCGTTATCACTTAAGTTTAAACTTACCAACGATCTCACCCAGTGTTCCTGCTATCTCTTCCTGCTTGCTGGACATATCATTTACATTGGATACTACATCAGCTGCAGCCATTACAGAATCATTTACTCTGCTGGACAGATCAGCTGTATCCTGTGTAGATTCTGCAATGTTCTGGATAGCCTTCGATACTTCTTCCATGGAAGCTCTGATGTTCTCAACCATCTGAGCAATGTTCTCTGAAGATCCTCCGAAGGAATCAGCATCTTCTCCATACTGTTTTGCCAGTCCAACGAACTTGTCGTAGTCAGGTGTAACAGTGTCTTTGATAAATCCAAGGAGTTCGCCGGATGAACTAGAAAGTGTTCCGAAAGCTTCCTGAACGCCGTCAATGGTATCTCTGATCTGCTCAACAGCCTCAGATGTGCTGCTGGCAAGTTTATTGATCTCAGAAGCAACAACTGCGAAGCCCTTACCTGCATCTCCTGCTCTTGCAGCCTCGATTGAAGCATTAAGTGAAAGGAGGTTGATCTGGTCAGCTATCTCAGCAATTGTATCTGCCAGAGTTCCAATCTGATCAACGATCTTAGCCTTTTCATTGGCCTCAACGAGATCAGCCTCTCTCTGCTCAGCAATAGAAATAGCATAGTCATGAGCCTGTCTGGACTGTTTCTCAATATCTCTTGCTCTGGTCTTGATATCAGCAGCCTCAGCGCTGGTCTTTTCTGTCTCAGCAGCCAGCTGATGAACAGATGCATTAACTTCTTCAACGGATGCATTAACCTGCTCTGTAGCAGCTCCGGAAGACATCATAGCATCGTTTACACCTGAGATATTGCCCTGGATGCTGGTGAACTGGTTTGACAGTTCATTAGCCATGCTGGCAAGTCCTGTGGACGTCTCAGATACCTGAACTGATCCATCAGAGATCTTACTGATAACATCACGGTTACTCTCATACATGTTATTGAGGGAAGCAGACATCTGTCCAAGCTCATCCTCGTTCTTACTTACAATCTTATCGACTGTAAAGTCTCCACTTGCAAGTGATCCAGCAAATGCCTTAACGTTATTAATGCTCTTACTGATACTCATTACAAATGCCCAAATGATAGCTGCGCCAATAAGAAGTGCTATTACACAGATGATACTGAGCTTTGTTGTAGCGTTCTTAACAGGCTCCTCCAACTCGGAAATATTCATACGGATTGCAAGGATCCAGTTTACGTCAGGTACAGTTACATATGTAAGAAGAATGTTTTCACCATTCTCCATGAATGCACCCATCTGAGGTTGTTCTGAAGAGTTTGCAAGCATATTCTGTCCTGCTGCAGCCAGTGCGGCATTATCATCTTCTGTGATCTTAACACCATTTTGCACCTTAGCATCATCAAGGCAGTAAATATATGTACCAGTTGAGTCGATGAGTATTGCAGTTCCTGTCTTTCCAACAGAAATATTTCTAACAAGGTCTTCCATATTGGAAAGTTCCATATCTACAGTTACACATCCAATGAATGTGCCGTTATCATAGATAGGAGCAGAGCAGCTGGCCATAACAGTTCCTGATGTAGGATCATAATATGGATTTGTCATCAGCGCCTTGCCCTCACCAAGAGCTTTGGCGTTGGTATAGTACTCCTGGTTAAAGTAATCATACTCAGCATTACTGTAATCCCAGGTTTCTACAATCTGTCCGCCATCCTTATACCAGTATGGTCCTATATACATTTCATCTTTATTGAAAGTATAGGGTTCAAACCAGATACCTGATCCCAGAACGGAATCATTATTTGAAATGATCTTGCTGATGGTTCCCTTATAGCTGTCCATGGTTACAAACTGATATGACGTCGCTATCATTTCAGCTATGTCTACACATGAAGTTCTTACGCTCTCCAGGGTACCATCAACCTTGTTGGCATTTGCCAGTGCAGCCTGATTCATCGTATCCGTGTTGGCAGTCTGAATTTCAGTGCTGATCTGATTAGCTGCCACATAGGTCAAAAGGATCATGGCAATAGCCATAATCGGCAGGATACAAAGGAGCATCTTTACTCGCAAGCTCAATTTTCTCATCTGATCACCTCTCCTAAAATAAATTGTTTACTCAATGACTAAAATTATTAATAATATTCAGACATCATCTTTATTGTACTATATTTCGGCATGAATCAATCTAAAAAAAGTATAAAATGAGTTAATATATAATAAATGTAGTTTAATGTTTATCAATATTTAATATTCTAGTTTACGTTTTTTCCTTCTCTACTATGTTAAAATTATTCTGTATCTATTCTTACTAATAGAAAGGAAGAACTGTATGAACGCTGAACAATACAAAAGAGCCAATAACAGCAGTTTCTATGTTACCCTTGTTATCCTTATATCCGGAATGTTGATGACATTTTTTTCCATGGTCACAAAAGGTGTTACCCCGGGAAGAATAGTTATCATTGTAACTGCAATAGTAGCCGGCTTAATGATAACAGTAGGAAACTTCAAATTCAGTACTGTAAAAAAGGGTTCCATAATCATTATGGGCGGTGCTACTATCTTCTATTTCATACTCCTTTTAGCCGAGGATAACATCGCATACTTTGCATTCGGACTTCCCATTTTGATCTGTTCTATCATTTATCTGAATGTAAAGCTTTGTAAGGGCGGAATTGCAGCCATCATACTTTCCTATACAATTACCTGTATAAAGACCTATGTCACCACAGGGACTCTGGACATGTCTCATGTACCTGCGTTTGTGACACTGGCTCTTGCTTTCATAGCTTGCCTTTATACAGTAACTCTTTTAACAAGATTCAACACTGAAAACAATGAAGTGATCACCAAGAATGCAGAGCAGACCCTGGAAACTGGAAATGTCATGGCTGATATAGCTAATACCATTACCGACCTGTTCAATGAGTCTCAGGAAGAAATGGTTGCCCTCCAGCAGATCATGGATGCCCAGCACTCCGGAATGCAGGACATTGCCAGCAGTATGGAGAGTACAGCTCAGGCAGTTACAATACAGGCTCAAAGAGTTCAGCAGATCCAGGAAGAGACCTCTGCTACAGAGCAGCATAGAAAAGAAATGACAAAAGCTTCTGAGAACGCTCAGAAAACAGTTCAGGAAGGTGTACAGGTTATCGGAGACCTTAAGGCAAAATCTCAGGATGTTGCCAGAACCAGCCAGGTAACCGTAGAAACCACTCAGGCTGTTATCAACAAGGTTGAAGAAGTTCAGAAGATCGTTGGTTCTATCATGTCCATATCAAAGCAGACAAACCTTCTTGCCCTTAATGCCAGCATTGAGGCAGCTAGAGCCGGTGATGCAGGAAAGGGCTTCGCAGTTGTAGCTAACGATGTACGTGAACTTGCTGCTGAAACCAACACTGCTTCTACTGAGATCACAAGTATCATCAATGAGCTTACAGAGGATGTTCAGAAGGCCATGGCTAGTATCGATGATACCGTTGCTTCTGTTTCTGAACAAAACGAGATGATAGAATCTGTTGGCGAGAACTTTGACAGCATCAATGATAACGTTACAGAGATGCTCTCACGCTTTGCTGAAATTGGTGAAGGTATGAAGTCCATTGCCGCTTCTACTACCGAGATCAACGACAGTATCTCCAATCTTTCAGCTACCAGTGAAGAGGTTGCTTCCCTTTCAAATGAGGGTGTTAAGTCCTCCGACGATGCTGTTGAAAAATTCGGAGAATTTAAGACAATTCTCGGCAACATTTTCCAGCAGGCTAACAAACTTAAAGATATGCAGGCATAATAATACAATAAAAAATATGATTTTTTATCCCGGAGGCAGTCCTGTCTCCGGGTTTTTTATGGCCCTACGGAATAAATTTTCGAAATTTTTAATACTTTTATGTAATTTATTTGCATAAAAGTACGATATAATAGTTAGTAGTAGAGAACACCTACTTCTAAGTTTTTTTACAATTTATGAAAGGAGGAAGAAAGGGTATGACAGCAACATGTGATGTCAAAATGGAAGTAATGGACTGCATTCTCCATGATTGTGAAAATGAATATTATCCCGATCCTGAGAAAGTAGCTCATATTACCGGTCTGCCATTGGGGGTAGTTTTTGATTTTCTTATTGAACTGAAAAACCAGGGTCGTCTCGGCAAACACTGATAACTTGCTCTCAAATAGAATGGAGAATAAAATGCAAGACTCAAACCAGTATTAAAGGTCCTATGCTAGATACAGCATAGGACCTTTTCTTATCTTCTATTTAGTTTTAAATTCTTTACAACATCTCTACAGGCTCATGTGAAAAGTCTGCTTTTCCGTCGTTATAAAGCTTCCTGACAAACTCAATGGCTCTCTGCCCCGATTCCTCGATCGGCACGTTCTGGCTATAGATGTACTCAATCTTATCCCCACTTGTCAGAACGAAATTGATCTGAGTTCCGATGATCTTTCCATCACCAACGTCCATAGGCTTAACCTCAACAGAGCTAACTTCTTTCAATACACCCTCATTAAAAAGAACTACCATCGATTAACCTCCTGTCAAAAAGTATGTTTATCTTATTCTATCACTAATTAATTGTTATTGCGATATTCTTTGGCTAATAGGCTATTTTATGCTATACTATCCATTGTGTTACGAGATTTGTAACAATTTATATTAAGC
>JAEEGL016428715.1_pt1 | contig 12317 bp, 10 predicted proteins | sample 9134231 | NCBI WGS metagenome assembly JAEEGL01 (sample SAMN16246548, study PRJNA631951) | gut metagenome | biome: gut microbiome; feature: rumen; material: fiber-attached | host: Bos | place: Iran: Karaj | collected 2018-10 | reverse complement strand
TTTTATAACCTTGCTGTTTTATATCCTCTCTCTTATCCTTTTTTTGTTCTCCCTGGTTCGCTTTCCAACCATATGTTTCCGTTTCTTATTATTTTGGGGCTGTTGCTTGTGCAACAGCCCCTTTTTCTTTGATGTTTCTTATTTTTCCGTCCTGCGGATCAGGGCCCGGGCTTCCTCGCCGATCGCCGCGGCGAACTCGTCGTCGAACCGGTCGGCCTCCAGGGCTTCCACCACCCGGGAAATGAGGCGCGCCGTCTCCCGGAACTCGGCCTTGCCGAAGCCCCGGGTGGTCATGGCCGCGGTGCCCACGCGGGCGCCGGAGGTCACCGACGGGGAGCGCTGCTCCCGCGGCACGCAGTTCTTGTTGAGGGTGATGCCGCAGCGGTCCAGGGAGTTCTGCAGCATGAGGCCGGTCACGTTCCAGCCGGTCAGGTCCATGAGCAGCAGGTGGTTGTCCGTGCCGCCGGTCACCAGGGCGAAGCCCAGCTTGATCAGCTCATCGGCCAGGGCCGCGCAGTTGGCCACCACGTTCTTCGCGTACTCCTTGAAGGAGGGCTCCAGGCATTCCGCCGCGGCCACGGCCTTGCCGGCGATCACGTGGAGCAGGGGGCCGCCCTGGGTGCGGGGGAACACGGCGGAGTTGATGGCCTTTTCCAGTTCCGGTTTGGCGAAAATGAGGCCGCCCCGCGGGCCCCGCAGGGTCTTGTGGGTGGTGGTGGTGATGATGTCCGCCCCCGCCTCGAAGGGAGAGGGATGGCAGCCGCCGGCGATCAGGCCGGCGATGTGGGCCATGTCCACCATGAACAGGGCGCCGCACTCGTCCGCGATCTCACGGAAGGCCTTGAAGTCGATGATCCGGGGATAGGCGCTGGCGCCGGTCAGGATCAGGCGGGGCCTTATGGCCAGGGCCTTTTTGCGCACATCGTCCATGTCGATGTAGCCCTTTTCCGTGGTGGCGTAAAAGGAGAAATCATACAGCTTGCCGCTCTGGTTCACGGGAGAGCCGTGGGTCAGGTGGCCGCCGTCGTTCAGGGAAAGGCTCAGCACCTTGTCCCCGGGCTTCAGCACCGCCATGAACGCGGCCAGGTTGGCCTGGGCGCCGGAATGGGGCTGCACGTTCACCATGTAATCGGTGTTGAACACCTTTTTCCAGGTATCGCGGCACAGGTCCTCCAATTGGTCCACCCGGTCGCAGCCGCCGTAGTAGCGGGCGCGGGGCAGGCCCTCGGCGTACTTGTTGGTCAGCACGGAGCCCACGGCCCTCAAAACGTCCGCGGATACGAAGTTCTCCGACGCGATCAGCTCGATGGTGTTCTTCTGCCGCTCCTCTTCCAGGGCGATCAGGTCAAAGATCCTGCTCTTGAGATCCATACGCTTCCTCCTTATATGATCGTTCAGGCCTGTACTTCCTCGATCAGGCGGCACACCGCCTCCCGGCCGTCGGCCGCCGGCGCCGCTTCCAGGGCTGCCCTTAAGGCCGGCGCCTTTTCCCTCAACGCGAATATCGCGTCCTTCAGGGTCTCCGGGGTCATTTTGTCCTGGGGCAGCACCATGGCCAGCCCCCGCTTTTCATAGCTCGCCGCGTTGAGTATCTGGTCCCCGCGGGAGGCGCCCATGGGATAGGGCACCAGCAGCATGGGCTTTTTGAGGGCGTGCAGCTCGCACAGGGTGTTGCTGCCCGCCCGGCTGAGCACCAGGTCCGCCGCCGCCAGCAGATGGGGCATCTCCTCGTTGACGAAGTCGAACTGTTTATAGCCCTTGAGGCCCGTCAGGCTCTCGTCCAGGTTGCCCTTGCCCGTCAGGTGGATCACGTCCATCTCCCTGAGCAGATCCTCAAGGCACCCCCTCAGGGCCTGGTTGACGCTCTGGGCGCCCAGGGACCCGCCGGTCATCAGCAGCACGGGCCTCTCGCCCGAAAGCCCGGCGAGGCGCAGGCCCTCCGCCCGGTCCCCGTTGTACAGCTGCCGCCTCAAGGGCGAGCCGGTGCACACGGCTTTCTCCCCCAGCTCCTTCGCGCACTCGGGGAAGGTGGTGGCGATCTTTTTGGCGAACCGGCTGTCGATCTTCGTGGCCAGGCCCGGCGTGAGGTCGCTCTCGTGGCACAGAAGGGGCACCCTGTAGCGCCCGCAGGCCACCGCCACCGGCACGCTCACGAAGCCGCCCTTGGAGAAGCACACGTCCGGCTTCAGTTCCCTGATCAGCTTCTTGCTCTCCCGGATGCCCAGGAGCACGTTGAAAATGTCGGTGAAATTCTTGACGTCGAAATACCGGCGCAGCTTGCCGGTGTGGATGGGATGATAGGTGATGTCCCCTTCCTTTTCGATGATGCTCTTCTCGATCCCGTCAATGGACCCGATGTAGTGGATCTCGTAGCCTTCCTCCCTCAGGGTGGGCAGGATGGCCAGATGGGGAGTCACATGGCCCGCGGTGCCGCCGCCGGTCAGTACGATCTTCTTCATGGACGCTCCTTCACATTCATTCGCCGCGGCGGACGATGACCCGCCGCCGCTATCTTTAATAATATCATGAAACATGGAATTTGTACAATTATATACAATAAAAAGGCAAACGAGGCGCGGGCATCATGCCAAAAACCATACCGACAGTATAAAAATTATTATCTTTTTAGTTTCGGCCGTATCTTTCATTCCACCCGAAGAGCCGGTATAATAGAGTCGCAAGGCATCAAAGGAGGTCCCGGTGATGAAACTGACGCTGTCCGAAAACATCCGCCGCTGCCGGAAGGAAAAAAGGCTCACCCAGGAAAAGCTGGCCGAGGCGCTGGGCGTGACCGTCGGGGCGGTATACAAGTGGGAAAACGCTCTGTGCGTGCCGGAGCTTGACATGATCGTGGCGCTGGCGGATCTCTTCGACACCTCCGTGGACGCGCTGCTGGGCTACCGGATGCAGGACAACCGCCTCAGGGCCATCCTGGACCGGATCGCGGAGCTCTGCCGCAAACTGGACCCCGCCGCCCTGACGGAGGCGGAGAAGGCCCTGGCGAAGTACCCCCATTCCTTCCGGATCGTGCATCTGTGCGCGATGGTGTACCTGTCCTTCGGCGCCTGCGGGCACGATAAGGCGCAGCTCACAAGGGCGCTGGAGCTGATGGAAACGGCGAGGACCCTTCTTGCTCAGAACGACGATCCCTGCGTGAGCGACGCCGTGATCTGCGGCGACATGGCGACCACCCGCTTCCTCCTGGGCGAGAGGGAAGAGGGAATCGAGCTCATGAAGAAAAACAACGCGGGCGGCATGTTCTCCGACACGATCGGCGCCTTCCTGGCGGCCTATATGGGCCGGCCGGAAGAGGCCTCGGAATACCTGTCGGGCGCGCTCCTCGACGGCATGGCCACGCTGATGAGCACGGCCCTCGGCTACGTGTTCGTTTTCCGCTCCCGGGGCGACCGGGAGCAGGCCCTGGCGATCGCCCGGTGGAGCCTCCAGATCCTGACCGGGCTCAAAACGGAGACCGGGCCGGGGTACCTGGACAAGGTGCACGCCGAAATGCTGACCCTGCTCGCCTGCACGGAGGCGGAAGCGGGCATGGAGGACGCGTCAAGCGAAGCCCTTGAACAGGCCGCGGCCCTCGCGCGGCGCTACGATGACGCGTCGGACTTCGCCTTCGGCCCGATCCGCTTCGCCGAGCACACGGAACATACCATCGAATTCGATGTCCTGGGCGCTACCGCCGAAGAAAGCGTTGAAACGCTGCTCGGGCTCCTTGACGCCCCCTATCTGAGCGAAAAATGGAAGGAGCTGCGCGGAAATGAGAGGTGATGCGGCAGGGACCGGGAACGTGTTCGGCGTACGGAATTTCCGCCTGGTCTTCTTCGGGGCGCTGGTATCGGAGCTCGGCGCGCTGCTCTACAGCTTCGCCGTGAGCTTCTACATCCTTGAGATCAGCGGGAACAGCGCCTTCCTCCAGGGGCTGTACCTTGCGCTGTGCGGGGCCGCCATGCTGATCCTCACGCCCGTGGGCGGGGTGATGGGGGACCGGTTCGACAAGGCGAAGATCATGGCGGTCTGCGACTTTTTAAAGGGCGGCACGATCGCGCTTGCCACCGCGCTGATGCTCGTTTTCCGGGACCCGGACGCGCATATCGCGATCCTGTTCACCCTGGGCATCCTCGGCAGCGCGGTCAGCGGCGTGTTCAATCCCGCTGCCGGCGCGCTGCTCCCCCACATCGTAACTGAGGACCGGCTGCAGCAGGCCAATTCTTACTTCACGATCAAGAGCTCCCTTGAGAGCATCCTCGGCGTCATCCTCGCGGGCATCCTGTACGCCGCCCTGCCGATCCACACGCTGTTCTTCCTGGTGGGGGGCTGCTTCATCCTGTCCGGCGTGTCCGAGATGTTCATCCGCTGTGACCGCGTGGCCCCGGAAGGCCGCCTGACGCTCCGCGCCGCTTTCCGGGACATGGGGGACGGGATCAGGTACCTGAGGACGCAGAAGGCGATCCTGGCGCTGCTCGGCGCGATCCTGTTCATCAACTTTTTCTTCTCCCCCGTCACGGGCAATTTCATCCCGTACTTCGTCAGGACGGACCTGAATCCGGCGTCTTCCTATCTGTTCGACAGCGTCCTGACGCCGGAGATGTGGTCGTCCGTCTTCAGCGCGTGCTTCGGCATGAGCTCCCTCATCGGCGCGGCGATCCTCAGCGCCCGTCCCCAGGCGGACAAATGCGGCTTCCGGGTGGCCCTGCGCCTGTGCGCCGTCGCCGTCATCATGGTCGGCGCGACGGCCTGCTACTGCCTGACCGCCGCCCGCGGCAGCGGCCTCAACATTTTCCTCATCGCGTTCTGCCTGTGCTGCCTGGCGATCGGGGCCCTGATCTCGTGGATCAACATCCCCGTCACCACCGCCGTGATGCGCATCGTGGACAGGGACAAGCTCAGCAAGGTCAACAGCATCATCAGCATCGGCTCCCAGGGCATGATCCCCCTCGCCTCAGTGCTCGCCGGCGCGGTGCTCAACGCTATGGGCAGCGCGGCGCTGCTGGCGGCATGTTCCCTCGGCTTCACGGTCACGGCCGCGCTTTTGCTGTTCAGCCGGCCGGTCAGGGACCTGTGAATACTTAAGCGACAAGATATCAGCAAAGGAGTGATCGATCCATGATCCATTTCCGGGACGGCTTTTACGCCGATATCCGCACCGAAGACCGGGGCCGCACCGTGATATCCTACAAGGCCGGGATCCTCGAGGAGATGAAGACCCGCGAGGAAAAGCAGGCCTTCCTCAGGGTGTACGACGGCAGGCTCTGGTACTACGCCTCCGTGACGGACCTTGAGCATCTCCAGGAGACGCTCGACTGCCTGTACGCCGCCGCGACGGAGAACCCCGCGATCGCGGACGACCCCGTCGTGCGGCGCTTTGAGAAAAACACCGGCACCGCCATGACCTTTACCGCCTGCTCCGTCAGGGACATCCCCCTTGAGTCGAAGCGGGACCTCCTCACGGGCTACCTGCCCCTCCTCACCGGGGACCCCTGCGTGACCATGCCCGAGGGCACCTACCTTGACCGCAGCAGCGTCTTCACCTTCCGCTCCAGCCAGGGGGCGGATATCCGGTACGATTACCAGACCTGCGGCCTCGCCTTCTCCTGCAGCATGGCGGAGGGGGATAAAAAATTTACCGGCAGCTGGCAGAAGGGCGGCACGCGCTTTGACGAACTAAAGGGCCTTGAGGACGAGATCCGCGATGCCGTCAAAGAGCAGACGGCCTTCCTGCGCACGTCCGTGCCGGCCGAGCCCGGCAGTTACCCCGTCGTGCTCTCCCCCGAGGCCGCGGGCGTGTTCGCCCACGAGTCCTTCGGGCACAAGTCCGAATCGGACTTCATGCTCTCCGACGAAAGCATGAGGAATGAGTGGGAGCTGGGCAAGGCCGTCGGCTCCCCGATCCTGACCATCGCGGAATACGGCGGCGTCCCCGGCAGCGGATGGGTCCCCTACGACGATGAGGGCACCAAAGCAAGGAAGAACTATCTGATCCGGAACGGCGTATTGTCCGGCCGCCTGCACAGCGCCCAGACCGCCGCGGCCCTTGGCGAGGGGCTGACCGGCAACGCCCGCGCCGTGGACTGCACCTTCGAGCCCATCGTGCGCATGACCACCACCTGGATCGAAGGCGGGGATCTTGATTTTGACGCGCTCATCGCCCCGATCAAAAAGGGCTATTTCATCAAAACGATCCGGCACGGCAGCGGCATGAGCACCTTCACCATCGCTCCCAGCCTGGCCTACGAGATCACGGACGGGAAGCTGGGCCGCCCGGTGCAGATCAGCGTGCTGACGGGCTCCGTGTTCGAGACCCTGGGCCTCATCGACGGGCTCACGAAGGACGTGGAGCTTTTATCCTTCGTGACGGGCGGCTGCGGCAAGATGGAGCAGGGAGGCCTCCCGGTCGGCTTCGGCGGCCCGTACGTGCGGGTATCGGCCATGAACATTCAGTGAGGTGAGCGGTATGGAAAAGGAATTTATCAAAAACATTCAGCGCTCGGTCACCCTCAACGTCACCGCGGGGAAGATCGACAGCTTCCGCGAGCTTGAAAGGACCACCGGCACCGTCCGCGTGTATGAGGGCGGCTGCATCGGCGTCGCCGGCTGCCTCGGGGAGCCGGATGAAAAGGCCCTGACCGAAAAGGCGAAGGAAGCTCTCGCCTTCGGGATCCCCTACCCCTGCGCCCTGGAAGGCCCCCTCATGACGGAGGACCTGCGCGAGGAGGAGATCATCCCCGTGCCGGCCCTCATCCCCACGATGCAGGGCTTCCTGGACCGCCTCGGCGGCATGTGCCCGAGGTTCGCCCTCTCCAACAAGATCAGCCTGACCCATGACCGCACGGAATACCTGAATTCCGCGGGGCGCGTCCTCAAAAGCGCGGGCCGGAAGCTGTCCGTGGAGCTGCTCGTGCAGGACCGGGGCTCCGGCAACCTGTTCGACACGTTCCTCGGCTGGTCGGGGGATCATTTCGACGGAGAAAAGCTGCTCCGGTATTTTAAAGAGCAGTATGACGCGTACTATACCCCCGCGGACCTTGAACCGGGGCGGTATCCCGTGATCGGGAGCGCCGGCGGGATCTTCGGCGCGTTCCTGCAGTACTTCGTCGGGGACCTGTACTTTGCCGGCGCCTCGCTGCTGAGCGGGAAGCTGAATGAGAAGGTGTTCTCGGACAAGCTGACCCTCCGGGACGACATGGACCCCGCCTCCTCACCCGGCGTGTGCTTCTTTGACGCCGAGGGCTGCGTATCACCCGGCTTCCGGCCCGCGCTCGTGGAGAACGGCGTGCTCAAGGGCCTCCTGACCACGAAAAAGACGGCCGCCCAGTACGGCCTTAACAACCTGGGGACCGCCTCCGCCGCCTACGACGGCGTGCCCGAGCTGGGCTTCCACGACCTGTGGCCGGAGCCCACGGCCGGGACCCTCAAGGATCTGGTCCCCGGGAAAGCCGTATTCGTCGTGATGGCCTCGGGCGGCGACGTCACCCCCGAGGGCCGCTTCGCCTCGCCCGTGCAGATGGCCTACCTGATGGAGGGCGGGAGGCTCGTGGGGCGCCTGCCGGGGCTGACCGTCAGCGGCAGTTTCTTTGACATGCTCGGCAGGGACTACATCGGCACCGTGCACGGCGAGCCCCAGGACGACCTCACCGTGAGCGCCGTGACAATGGACATAGACAAAGTGTGAGAGCTCCGTCCGCCGGAAGGATAGACCGACGGCACACAGAATGATCTGCCGGCTGATCCGGCCGATTTGGGATACGATCCCGGATCGGCCGGTTTTTGATCGCAGTGCGCCGTCTTTCCGCCGCATCCGGGAACTTTTTTGCCTGCCGGCGCGTTTTCATATCGTACGGACTCCCTGAAATGCAAGGAGGATAGAACGATGAAAAAGCTCTGCCTGATCATACTCGCCGCGTGCCTGCTCATGGGCCTCGCGCTCCCCGCCCCGGCCGGGGCCGCGGGATCCCGGATCATCCTGTATACCGCTTACCGGCAGATGGGCTGGGGCGACCTCATCCAGATCGGCTGGGTGGACGAAAACGGCGGCCTGTGGGGCATCCAGGGCCATGACAGCGACCTCAGATGGCCCTATGCCTGGGAGGACCAGATCGCGTATCTTGAAAGCTGCCCCGGGGAAAGACTCGGGCAGCTCACCGGGGAAGCGCTGTTCGACCTCAAGGGTCTCATCGAAAGCGCTGAAAACGGGGAGAGCAAACCGCAGGGCTGGATGAACGACGCCGGCACCGAGACCGCCAGGGCCGTGCGCTATACGGCGGACGGCAGGGCGGAGAGCGTGCTGCTGGGCATGACCGGGGACGATCACTGTGAAAACAGGGACCCCGACGCCCAGGCCCTGTACCGGAAACTGCGGGAGCTCTTCCCCTTCGTGACCTGCTACGCCGCCATGGACCCGGACTGGGGCTTTGAGGCCGTGCCCCTGCGCGCGTTCCTCGGGATCGGGGACGTGGACCTCGAAGGCGCCCGGGTACGTATCTTTTATAACGACTGCGAAGCGGGGCCGGCGGAGATCGAGCCCTCCGAAGCGGAAGCGGCCGAGGCCCTGGCCCTTATCCAAAACGGCTTTGTGACGGGCAAGGAAAACGCCTCCGCCGTGACCGGGGGCACATATACGGTCGTCTTCGAGGACGGGGCGGGAAACACTCTCTGCAGCTTCCAGATGTACAAGGGCCTGCTTACCGCCCGGGACGGGATGTATGCTTTGGAGATCCGGACCGCCGCGCCCACGGACGGGGAAGCCCTGAACGTTTCCATCGGCGGCCGGGATTACACCCTCGGCCGGAGCACCGCCCGGGAATTTGTCGACGCCGGCTGGCATGTCGAGGAGATATCCGGGGGGGAATTCGGCTTCCGCGGCACCGAGGGCGGCAATTGGTTCTACGTCGCGACATCGGACGGCACTTTGGACGGCGCGATCGTTTCCGTGAACCTGATGTGGGCGTACGGCATCCCCTATCATTGGTGCGGCTGCGGCGACGGATCGGGAAAAGACCTGTGGACGTGGATGAAGGACAGTCTCGGCGCCGGGGAAGACCCGGACGGGCTCCTGACCGCGTACGTGCCCCTCTCCGGCGGCGGGATCGTGCGCGTCGAGACCCGGGACGACCGCCCCGCGCTGACGCTGTTCAGGTAAAAGTCTTCAATATATCAAAGGCACCGGCATCTTACGGACGTCGGTGCCTTTCTTCGTATAACGATCATCGTCGGGGCGCGGTCTGGCTCCGCAGGCGAGTACGATTATCCGGCCCCCGATTTCGCGAAATGGACCGGCAATTTCGCGAAATACTGTCCGTGAGCTTTCTGCGAAGTGGCGGAATGATCATTCTCAGTCTTCGATCAGAACATACGGGATCCCCTGCCCGACCGCATACCGGTATCCGCAGCAATCTGAAAAACAGTATTCGATCACTTTTTCTTCAGATGATCATCCATATAAGACCAAAAAGCGGCATCATCATCCATCCTAACAAAAACGAGCCCCGCTCCGGCGTCTTCTTTCACGTCATGCCAGGTAAGGCAGTTGTTTTCATCGATAAAGAATGTCGCTCCGCCGTCCGTATATACGTCTGTCCGCTGAAACGGACACGATCACAACACAAAGACAGAGGATCACAAGGACCAACAGCCTTTTCACTTTTTTACCTCCCTGTGTGATCATTCACGGTTCCGTGACGGACGGCCGATCCGGTATGAGCGTGTTGTACCGGGTGATAAGGGCATCCAGCGCGGAAAAATCGAAGGTCATCAGATCGCCGTCAAGCTCCGCGGACCATTCCCATTCGGGCCCGGGCTGTTTACAGTTATTGAAGGTGAGGAGGCCGTCCTTCGCTTCGGCCGTCCAGGTCAGGTCATCCGTGCATTCCGTCAATACCCATTTGCCGTTCAGATATTCAAAAGTCAGCAGGATATGGCTCTTCTCGACCGCCTCATCCCGATCCTCTCTGTTCTCAGATCCATGATGATAAAAATGCAGCAGAATATCAGAGCCAGCTTGATTCCTTTCCAGGAAGCAGTACTGCGGGAAGCCTTCACGGACGAATTCAGTATCCTTCCTGATTATCCGCATCGATTTAAGCCCCGTAAAATCTTCGATATATTCCATTCTCCATTGATCGTCTGGATCACTGTCTGGTTCAGCGAATGCATTGACAGATAATACGATCAAAACACCGATCACTGCAGCGATAAATATGTTCTTGATCATACTGCCCTCCCTCGGTACAACTTATATCAAAGATAGGCTGTATAATGCTATAAAGAGATGATCGAGCCGGCAAGCCGCATGATCTGTCTTTCACAGGCCGCCTCCTCATCAAACAGCGGATCCGGTATGCCGGGATATGGATCATTTCTTTTTCCTCTCTGCGAGGGATGGATACCGTGATCGTCCGCCCGCTTCGTCACGATATCAGGCCGGGAGCGTTTTGTCCAATAAAAAACACGTCCCGACGGACGGGAACGCGTTTGATGACAGCGCTGCCGGTGCCTATTTGCTCAGCCGCCGGATCCTCTCGGAAGTGTACTCCTCGATCTTTTTCCAGAGGGACTTGAGCTGCTTTTTGTGGGAGCAGAGCTTTTCCGTGCAGTTGGCGCACCTTAAATACTCATTGGTCTTTTCCGAAAAGCGCTCCGGGTGCCGGTAGAAGGTGATCTCCCACCGCGCCGCCAGCGCCAGGGACAGGCCCAGCAGGCTCCAGGTGTATAAGCCGCGGATGAAGAACAGGGGCGTGAACATCATGGCGTAGTCCCAGTTGTAGATGCGGCAGGAACTGCAGCACTTGTTCTTCATGAACCAGGACTGGAAGGGGCAGAAGAACAGGATGCAGATCATGTCGCACACCGAGTAGCACACGCACAAAAGGATCATGATCCCGTCATCCAGCACATCCGCCATGTGCAGCGCGCCGAAAACGCCGTTGAACACGATCCATATCAGCGCCACCAGCACCGTGGCGTTGTTGTCGGGGATAGAAATGTCCGTGCTCCCGGACTTGATATAGTTCCGGGCGAACTGCTTCTGGCAGCCGGGGCTCTCGTATTTGGACGGGAAGAACCGCAGCACCATCTCGGACACGAACACGACCCAGGTCACCGTGAGCACGGCGGGGCTGTTTTTGAGCCAGTGGGTCAGGTCGTCCCCCAGCTCCAGGCGGTACAGGATGTAGCTGACCGTCAAAAGGATGAACAGGGCCGAGCGGTATATAAGGCGCACATAGTGCAGCGTGCTGACCGGGCTGAGCCTGATGCGGTCCACAGCCTTTTTCCCGGATGCTCTCATGGCGCGCCCGCCCTCCTTTCCGACGTCCCGTGACCGGATCCGATCTCCTGCGGTATTATTTTACTCCCATTTTCGGGACTGTCAATCACTGTAAAAAGAGAGAGGATCGTGCCTCCGGACTTTGGAAAGCGTAAAAACGGGGCATGGCTTTTCAGCCATGCCCTGAGTATCAGCGGTCTTTCTTTATTACATTATGCCGGCGTAAGCCTTGCTCACGTACCCGATCTTGCCGGTGGCGGGGTCCACCACCTGGTACCAGTTCGCGGTCTCGCCGATCACGGTAAGGGCCTTGCCCAGCCGCAGCACGCCGATCTGCTTGGAATGCGTGCTGGGGGCCGACCGGAAGTTGACCCAGCCGTTGTTGTTCACGGGACGGGCAATGATCGTGTAGCTGTCCGTCACGGCCCTGTAGGTCGACATCTGGTAATTCACCTGGTTCTGCTCCCGGGCGTTCCTGGCGGGCTGCTCGCCGGTCAGGTACTTGGCCATCACCCACGCGATGCCCCTGGTATGCTGGATGGCTACCCAGTCGGGATGCGCGATGTCATAGCCGATCACTGTGACCGCGCTGCCGAAACCGAGCTTGGTGATGACGTTCTTGACTGCGGTCATCGGGGTGCTGCGCACGTTCAGGGTGCCGCCGTCTTCGGTGTACACATACATGGTCACGGGGGTCTGGTATCTCCGGAAAGTGCTGTTGTCTGCGGAGGCCAGGGGAATGACGGCGGTGAAAAGGGACATGATGACGAGGGCGATAACGATGATCTTCTTAAACATGATTTTATCCTCCTTAACGTTTCGTACGTCTTTTTTCGTTCCGTCACCGTTCCTCCCGGTGACACGTAAAGAATATCACAGGCCGTGTCACAGAAGTGTCACACGAACCTCAAACAGGATACGGATCCCTGTTGAGGAGTGAAATGCGCTGAAGCGCGTGAAATTTCGCCCGCGGGCGAAGTGAAATGGTCCTTCGGTACGTTGCGGTACAGATCCCCGGCAGGATCTGGCCTGATCGGAAGGAACG
>JAEEGL015023860.1_pt1 | contig 12317 bp, 10 predicted proteins | sample 9134231 | NCBI WGS metagenome assembly JAEEGL01 (sample SAMN16246548, study PRJNA631951) | gut metagenome | biome: gut microbiome; feature: rumen; material: fiber-attached | host: Bos | place: Iran: Karaj | collected 2018-10 | reverse complement strand
TGTACTTCCCTTCCGAAAATTCATGAATGAATTCCAAAACGCTCAAAGTTACGAACAGATATGAAACAAACAGAAACACTTCATAGCTATCCGTGACTTTTCTTATCACAAAACACCATAGTAAAAACAGTGGCTCGAATTCTGTATCCTTATATAATCCCGTAAGGCTGAAAATATTGGTATTGTAGTGCGTGGAAAGTCCAAATATAGTACGATATGAATCCATTCCTGCACGAATTGGTTGAGCAAGAAAAAACAGCATTATCAAAACAGCCGAAAATCCGAATATTACCTTTCCGGTATTTGTCAGCTTTTTAGTTCCATTCGAATCAATAAATTGATATTTCTGCCCTTCACTTATTGTTATTCCGATGAACAATCCAAATATCAAGTATATAAACGCAACCAGTATAATATCTAAAGTCATTTACGGTATCCCCAATGTATCTAACAACTTATCCGTAGCTCATTACTTAATAAATCAGCTGTAGAATAAATAGAATAACCTGCCTCAACTATCTCATTTATCATAACTTTTCTATCATCGTAGAAGTGTTCTTTTATTATCCCCTCAATTCTCTCTGCCCAATATAAGCTAGAAGTTCCGAGATTAACCATTTCTAAACAGTGCGTTATTCTGACATCTGCGCTAATAGTATCTGCAACAACGCAAGGAAGTCCTGTTGCCTGTGCCTCGATTACTGCATTAGGCATTCCCTCATACAATGACGGAAACACAAACACATCCATTACCATTAAAATATCCGGAACATCATCCCGGATACCCAAAAACAGAATTTTATCCCGAATACCCAGTTTTTCTGCCTTACTTTCAATCTCGCTTCTCAGTTCTCCGTCACCAACCAAAAGAAGCTTCGCAGATTGTCTTTCTTTCAATACCTCGTAAAAAATGTCTATAAGCTTAGCATGATTCTTTTGCTTGTTAAATCTTCCGACATGACCAACTACAAAGTCTTTCTCTTCCAGTCCCAACTCTTTGCGCTTATCTATTCTCTTTTTTTCATTATACTCATACAATCCGGTATCTAGTCCGTTATTAATTATCTTAACTTTTCCCTTTTTTACGGCCTTATTACCAAACAACCATATCCCGGCTTCTTTAGAAGGTGCCAGCATAACATCTGTCAGTAATCTCATAAAAGGCCTGCAGAATGCGGCCAGCACATGAGATACTTTTCCTCCGGCACTTGAATTTGTTGATCTTGTAAGGCATAATTTTGCACCGGCTATTCTGCAAGCAAGCAGATCCAAACAACCGAGGGGATGAACAGAAACGCAAAGGACTTTTTTATAACCTCCATTTTTTACGGTTCTGTATGTACTTTTCATGCTCATTAATACGTTCTGAGATTTAGAGATTCCATAATAAACTTGCCCGCCCAGCTCGTTGATTTCCTTTAGATAGTAATCACTGTCTTTCTTATTTATCAAAAAATCAAAGGTGTATTCTTTATAAAGGCATCGGAATACTTTCATGACAAAGGTTTCTGCCCCGCCTGCATCAATTGTGTTTATTATGATCAGAACCTTTTCTGCCATTTTGCAGTCTCCTTTTATTGTTCCATCTGCTGAAGTTTTACAGCTTATGCCTAACCATATAATTGGTATATCTCTTCAAGTTCTTTGGCTGCTGTTTCCTGACTATAATCTTTGGCAATCTTCTTATATGCATTATCACCAATAAAAGTCATTCTGTTCTTATCAGAGATTATTCCTTGCACACTACGAATAATATCATCTGCATTCCCGGCTCTTATTACTATTCCTTTATCCTCGTCATCAATTAACTGCCTTACGCCCCCTACATCTGTTGCTATACACGGCAATCCCATGGCCATAGCTTCCATTAAGGCATTCGGAAGACCTTCATGAAGAGAAGATAGAACAAAAATATCAGAGTTGGCCAGGATACAGTTAATATCACTTCTCCGCCCCATAAAATGAACAAACGCTTCTGCAGTCTCTTCTTTTACAAGCTTTCTTAACCTTTCTTCGTCCTCTCCTTCACCAACCAGAAGGACAGAAACCGGATAATGCTCTCTTAATCTGCTCGCTGCCTTTATCAGATACTCCTGTCCCTTCCGGACATCTAAGGCAGCAACATTAGTTATCACTATCTCTTCTTTAAGAATCCCCAACTCTTTTCGTATATACGGATACTCTTTATTTTTATCAAAAACACAGAAGTCAACACCATTCTTAATAGATAATACCGGCTTCTTATTTCTGATAACCGCAGATACCTCATCACGTACTTTATCTGATTTAACCAGAAATGCTGAAGCAAATCTACTCATCCACCTATACATTCGAGGATAGAGTATTTTCCCGATCCACGGAATTCCAGGATATATCACCGGATTATTAACAGTTACAAACAGCTTCCCGTACTTTTTCTTTTTCCAAGCCAGCGTTCCATAAACTCCGCCGCTTAGAATAAAGGTATTCGTTATATCCGGTTTAATCTCATCTATTATCTTTATTAGCTTAGTATTGTTCGTCAGGCTTGGATTTAATTTAACTACTCTATCTCCATACTCTTTCAGTTCATCTGTAAGCCATCCATTAGGTGCAATCAGGTATACTTCATGCTTATTCTTGGTCAGGCTCTTAAACATTTCTCTAATATGCTTTTGAGCGCCCCCATTTATGGAACTACTTGTTATAAACAGTACTCTCATTTAAACATCCCTATAAAATATGCTATATTAAGCATCACAAAATAATGACCGACCTCCAATAATCTTCCTATCGGTCCTCTAAGACTCCGATTACCCAATAGCAACACTGTAATATAGCCTATTATCTGGATAACAAAAAGTACAAACATAAAAGCTGATCCATACAATGCTAACACACCTGAACATATTAGAAGCATAATCATATTCAGCCATACAAGCCATTTCATGACCCTATGACTTACATACACAAAGCATCCTGAATGTCCAATCAGCAATTTAGGAAACATTCTTAATGCCTGCCAATAACCTGCAGCATCTTCTACGTGCTTTCTAAAATTCGTTCCCTCAATCCCTTGCTCATAAGTCTTAGCCGAATCTTCAAACACTACATCCTTTCCGTCCTCAGTTATCCGCGTTACAATGTAGAAGGGCTTATTCAATACACGCTCCGGCACTTCCGGCATGTCTTTCTTTCGAACGGCAAACAAGCTCTCATTCGCACCCGAAACACACCCAATTCTGGATTCCAGTTGCTTCACCAAGTTCTCATATTCCCAAAAGGAGCTATTCCCATCAGGATTTGTCTGCTGTCCAACCACGGCTCCGATTCGCTCATCTGCAAACGGCTTTACAATTTGCTCAATTGCATTCAGATCCATTCTTGTTTTTGTATCAGTAAAAAGAACTATCTCGCCTTTTGCCTTGTATGCATCGCTATATTTACCATTAAAAATCTCAATACACGGGTACCCAAATTGCAGGATGTTTTTGATCTTGTTCTCTGCGTTCTCACCAACAACAATTACCGAAACAGTTGGCTCATAAGTTTTTATAGAATATACCTTCTCCTTCAGCAGCCTGAGGATAACAGGATACAGCGCATACGTATAAAACGGGAAGAAAACAGATATTGCAAATAGAATATAAAGAACAATCATCTATTATTCCTCTCCCCGAAACCTTCATCCTCTTTTGAACAGATACTTAGCAAATGTCTTAAAGCTCTTGAAGGTTCTTACCAGATCGTCTTTGTTTGTCAGACACTCGCCGGCCTTCAAAAGCATATATTTAGGCCTTAAATAAAATTTCTTACGTGCATAATTGCAGAAATCCACAAGTTCCTGATTAGACACTTCCGGCGTTGAAAGAACACAGTTATGCATACCGTCCGATGTAATCCACTCATCGTAACTCTTTGCGATGATATAGTCATTCTGTTTTGCCCATGTCCATGCTTCGGTACCGGGATATACGATCAGCGGGAAGAACTGCGCTGTATCCATGCGGAGACTTTTAGCAAAATTCAGTGTCTCCATCATCGTTTCTTTTGTCTCTCCGGGATTACCCACCATAAAGCAGCCATGGACGCGCATACCGGCTTTCTTGGCTGCTGCATTGAATTTCTTGCTCTGTTCCAGTGTGATACCCTTATGCATCCCGTCCAGTACCTTCTGGCTGCCACTCTCATAGCCGACAACAACCAGACGGCATCCTGCCTTTTTCATCAGTACCATAGTCTCGTACTTTAAATTAACTCGGCACTGAACAACCCACTTCAAAGGAAGCTTGCTATCTATCATCAACTGACAGAATTCCTGTACGTTCTGCTGATCAACGGAAAAGTTGTCGTCGTCTATTAGGATCTCTTTGACGCTCGGGAAATTCTCGACAATATACCGACATTCCTCAAACAGATTCTGCGCGCTGCGTTTCCTATATGCCTTGCCGAACATAACCTGTGAATACATGCAGTAAAAGCACTTTGAAGGGCATCCACGGCTCGAGAATATACTCACAGTCGGGAAACTTACGTGCGCATAGAAATAGTCCTCAATATCCAGATACTTTTTATAAACCTCTGATACAAACGGCAGTTCATCTAAATTCTCAATATACGGACGGTCAGGGTTCTCTTTGAGTTCTCCATTTTCTACATAACTGATTCCTAAAACATCAGAAATCGCTTTCTTCCCTGCGATCGCATCCGCAATTTCCGGGAGTGTATAATCATACTCATGGCGCGCGATAAAATCAACAAATGCAGCATCTCTGGGCAATATCTCAGACACTGTTGCAGAAACATGCGTGCCTACCAGACACGTCTTCACATCAGGTAGTGCTTGCTTGATTCTCTTGGTAAAATCCAGGTCACTGTTTATAGATGGTGTAGAAGTATCAATAACGACAAGCTGAGGATCAAACTCCCTCACAAGCCTTAATGTATCGTCTTTTGTCATGCACTTCGCAGGTGCGTCTATTATCTTTAATTCATGTCCCTTTTTATCAAGTACTCCTGTTGCATATGATAACCACAATGGGAAGTATATAGTGCCGCTCTTTGTAACCGCAGGGCTGCGGGAACTCTTAGAATACTTATCAAGAAACGGCGGGTTCAACATCAAAATTTTCATTATCTTTTCTCCCTTTTCAATGTATATAAACTGCTTCAATTACTGTTCACAGAAGATGTCTCTTAACAGCATGAAATGCATACTGGGTAAAGTAAAACGCACTTTTAGGAATCGAAAACTTATAATACTCTCTATATGTCTTCCACTGCTGCAAAGCAGCTTTTTTCTTTCCGCTGGTTAACGATGTATTTCCTTCTCGATAAAGTGATAGTACCTCATCTAATCTATAGGCTTTAAATCCTTTAGCAAGAATACTCTGCCACGTAATATTATCTTCTGTATGTCCCAACGCCGGCATATGAAACCGGCCAGATATATTCCTGTTAACCATTACAGTAAGGCATCCTATAGATGTATCTCCATAAATCCGTTCTGCTGTCATCACTGACGGAGCCTTTATGATCTTCTTGCCGATTTCCCCAGTCTTACTGTCAAACTTTTGATAGTTTGTATATGTCAGGACAAATTTACCTTCATCCATAAATCTAAGCTGCTTTTCTAACTTTAGCGGCAGCCATAGATCATCCGAATCCAAGAATGCTATATACTCTCCAATAGCGGCATCCAGTGCCTTATTCCTAGCTGCTGCCACGCCGGAGTTCTTTTCATTCCGAAAGACATGTATTCTTCTATCGTATTCTGCGAACTTTGATGCCAACGAATAAGTCTCGTCCTTCGAACAATCATCTACGATGATCATTTCCCAATCAGTAAACGTTTGCGCCTGTACGCTGCGTATAGTTTCCTCTAAATAAGGAGCTGCATTATACGCCGGGGTGATAACCGATACTCTTGGCATTCATTTTTTCTCCTGTTTATTCTTTACGCCGGTGCCGCCTTCCACGACACTATCATCTTTTGCAAAAACCTTAACAGATCCCAAAAAGCATTTTAGATCCATTTTCAATCCCAGATTCTGTGCATATTCTCCGTCGTATCTTGCCTTGACAGGGATCTCAAGTTCATCTCTGCCATTAATCTGTGCCCATCCTGTCAGTCCCGGCTTAATGTCATTCGCTCCATACTTGTCACGCTCCGCTATGAGCAAATCCTGATTCCAAAGTGCAGGACGAGGTCCGACAATAGACATATTACCGATGAAAATATCCCAAATCTGAGGTAATTCATCCAAGGAATGAGCTCTTATGAACTTACCAACCTTAGTTATATACTGGTCCGGGTTCTCTAACATATGAGTAGGTTTATCATGAGGCGTAGACATCTTCATGGATCTAAACTTATGCAGTTTAAAATACTGTTTGTTACGTCCAACACGTTTCTGTGTAAATAATACCGGTCCCGGATTATCGATTACTATCCATATTGAAAGTATAATAAACAATGGAGATAGAATAATAAGCCCAAGCAAACTCAGTATGACATCAAAAAACCTTTTAATTATCGTCTCATAGACACCACTAATATGTTTTACTGTCCCTACCGCCTCCAGATGACCTCTTACGCCATCCGCATTTTCTTTATCTGCCTCGTCTTCTATAAAATGAACCATTTTCCCTTCCAGGGGGTTCTTTTCATCGGGTTTATCATTATATATACTTTGTGACTTATTTACTATTACGCATATAATTAATGTAAAAATGATGACTATAAATAAAATGAATAACTGCATCAAATTATCTCCAAAAAGCTCATCTTAGTTTTCGCCTAAAGAAATACGTAAACGGTACCGTTTACAACAATGTAAACGGTCCATTCTCGGTACCGTCTTAAATCCAAGCCGCCAAAATGGCGGCCAGATAATTCAATGTTACATTTTCTTTTTGCACTCAGCCGGGAGTGAATCGGACCACGGAAGCAGCTTCTCGCAGAACTCCGTGTTCGTATCGTCCATGTGCTCCGGTATCTCGGCGAGCAAATATTTTATGTACTCGTATACATTCAGGTTGTTTGCCTTTGCGGTCTCAACCAGACTATAGATGATTGCACTGGCTTTTGCGCCGGAAACAGTATCGATCATTACGAAGTTCTTCTTGCCTATGCAAAAACTTCGGATCGAACGTTCGGCACTGTTGTTGTCCAGGGGCACATCGGGATCTTCGAGGAAGACCTTCAGGTATCTCTCCTGATTGAGTGAATAAGAAATCCCGTTGCCGGTCTTTCCCTTTGAGGATACATTGCTCGAATGCTGATGACACCACGCGAAATAAGCCTCCACCAGAGGTCTGACGGCTGTCTGTCGTTTTATCAGCCGTTCATCCGGCGGAAGGTCTTTCAAGGCATTGTCGGCGTTATATATGGCCTGTATCATGGCCAATGCCTTGTATGCGAGGCTGCCTTTCCGTGCCGACATCGGCATGGCCTTCAGGGCCTCGTCATATCTGCGGCGCACATGTGCATAGCAGCCGGCAATCTTCAGGTCCTCACGTTCCTTTTCGATCGTGTGGTACACCTGATAACCGTCAGTCAGGCACACTCCCGAGAAATCCTTCAGGAACTCCCTGGGATGGCTCGCGTTCCTCGTACGCTGGTATTCGTAGAGGATGATGGGGTGTTCGTAGAACTGGCCGGTCCTGTACACCCACATGTAGCTCTTGGAACCGGCAGGACGTCCGTCCTTATTGACCAGGAGAGGCGTCTCATCCGCATGAAGGATGTGGTAGTCATACATCCTTTTATGGAGATGATCATAAAGTACAGAAAGATATCTCTCTGCGCAGGCTATAGTCCATCTGGCCATCTCCTGCCTGGAGATATCCAGTCCGTCCGATTCGAACTGTTTCTCGATACGGTAGAACGGAACAGCGTTTGTATATTTGGCATTGATAATGCCGGCTTCCAGCGAAGGTGAAACCAGGCTGTTGCGCATAAGGTATGCGGGACACTTGGCCTTTACCATCCGCTCACTCTTTTTGCCCGAGTATACGCCTACGCGTATCTCTTCAAGGCCCACCCTGGACGGAACGAAATAATAGCGCTTTATTATCTCGTCAGGGAGCCTTTTATAGCCCTCCTCACCGAACTCATTGTCCAGCTCTTCATCGGACAGATAATAATCGGTTGTTTTTACTACTTCGAGTTTAGATATATCTGCAGCCTTTTTGCCCTGCGGACGCTTGGGTCTTGCTGCAGGAGCGGGATTTTCCGCCAGTTCCTCATCATAAACGGCCTCTGCCTCGTTGAAGAAAGCTATGGTCCCTTCGACCTCGCAGAAGGATATCTGGCCGTCAGGTTCGAATGCTTCTGTGGAACGCCCGAAACGATGACGGTTTGCGTCAGCGACTTCTTCCATGAACTTCTGCAGCCTGTCATCAAGTTTCTGCAGCTCTTCCTGTTTGGAGAGCACCAGATCTACAAGCTGTGAATGATCGAGATTATTCAGTTGTTCCGCTGACAAACGACTCATAAACATACCTCACTTTATGAGTCCATTGTACTATATATCCGCTGTTTTGGCTAATCTGCGGGTTCTCAGGCTTCGTCATAATGACTATGCCTCAATCGCGTCCACAGCCTTTCCTGAAGGTGCTTTTTACGGCATCCATCGCAGGCATCGATCGATTTTAAGGCTTACAACAGCGATTCTGGTAACCGTATGAATGCTTTATCCGAGGGTCAAAAACGCAGTATCCATCAGTGTTCCGACACAATAGAAGGCCTAAAATTTCTACCTTTTGCACAATACTTTTATGCTATCTCTTGCGGTGGATCAATCTCCCTTATGGGATTCCGGGCAACGATGGACAATCCTTCCATGAGCAGCTTGTACTGCTCCCTGGTTATCTGTATGGCTTCGTCAGTTGTCCTGGGCCAGCTGAACGATCCTACATCGAGTCTCTTGTACAAAAGCAGGAAGCCGTCACCTTCCCAAAGCAGGCCTTTGATCCTGTCCGAACGCGATCCGCAAAAAAGGAAAAGAACATTCTTCTCGTGAGGATCGAGGTGGTACTTACTCTTGATAGTTGTTGCCAGGCCTTCTATGCCACGCCGAAGATCAGTATAGCCGACCGCTATGATAACCTTGGTAAACATAGAGGTGTCATTTAGCACGGGCAGCCACCTCCATAAGAGTCTGGATAAGTTCTCTGGGCGTGTTGCTGTTCACGCTTATCGACAGTGTTCCAACCGAAATCGTAGCTTCAGCAGAAAAGCCACCACTTTGCGGTTGCACACAGGGCAGCACTGGTGATGAAGGTTCTTTTATCTCAACCAGTTCAATGCCACCGGAAGATAAAGCTGCTCTCCTTAGCTTGCGCAACCAATAATAGTAGGCAGTTTCTGAAATACCCATTTGAGAACAATACTCAGAGATGGTTAATCCGCTTGAATTACGGTTTTGAATAATCTGTGCCCAATCTGACGAGCGGATCTGTTGTGTAGCTACTTGCTCCTGGCTCATTATGCAAGACCTCCTTTAAAAACTTTAAAAACGGTAAAAACTGTTATGAAGTTTTTACAGTAAACTATAGTCCTACATAATTATCTCAAAACCAGGTTGTGTTGATAAGGTACCGAGGATGTACCGTTTACGTTTACTCTTTTTCAATATTATCATAACATTATCCCAATTACCATAATAATGTGCCTTAAATACAAACAAAACCTCCCCCCATTTCTGGGGAGAGGTTTTGGGAATCATAATCTTATTCCTAACGCCGTACTGACTATCAGGCTTTAATTATTTATCCTTGAAGAGCTGACCAACCTTAACAGTCTGGTTAAAGTTGTATGTACCATAGAGTGTTACGTTAACCTTTACAGAATCAAGGAAGATAGCTCCCGTTGTCTTATCACTGCTGTAGTTAATCTCAGTGATATTTACAGCTGTATCATCCTTAGAGTTCTTGCCAGCCCAGCTAGCAACAATAACCTTAGCGATATCAGCCTTAGCAACACTGGTTACATTAAGAGCAGAATTGTTAGTACCAACTACAATACCAAATACGTTCTTAATGGTCTCAGCAGTTCCATCAATGATTGCAGCTGTAGCCTGTACATCAGACTTGGAAACTACAACATTAACTGTGCCCATAGGTGTTCTCGAACCAGGGAATACTCCATTGGTAGCTGTAGCAGCATACTGTACATGATATCCGGTGAAGCTGTAGGTACCAATCTTATTCTGAGCTGTAGTTGAAGCAAATGCTGCAACCTCAATAGCAGAAGAAGTAGTTGCTAAATTATCAACAGTTGCTCCACCATAATTTACAGTTGAGCCATTAATTACAGAAGCAATAACAAAGTTCTTTACTTCGTTTGCAGCGCCGGTAGCAGGAATCTTGCTCTGGTTGCTGACAACAGCAAACTCAACCTCGTTAATGTGGAATGCATATCCGTTAACAATCTTTACAGCTTCAGCACTAATTGTTGCAGTCTCGTTAGCAGGATTTGTAGTACCCCAATCCTTTACAGAAGCATCAAGTGCTGTTGCATCTGCTGAAAGCTTCCAAGAATCTGCAGAATTCTTGTTCTGATTCGAAACTGCGAAGCTGACAGTCTTTGTAACAACAGTAGTTGTTCCAGCCTTAACAGTAACAGTAAGACGTACAATCGCAACGCCATCTACTGCAGTGCCACGGCCATCAGTGAACCAGCTCTTATCAATATCAAGTGCGAGCTTACCATTACCATCACCAAGTGTTCCGACAGCAGCATCAGAAACCTTCTTGCCTGATACAAGCGTTACCTTTACAGCATCAGCATTATTTGTAGCCTGCTCAAGTGAGTATGTGTAGCCGCCGCTCTTGTTACCATCAAGGTCCTTACCCTGAATAGTAAGAGTAATCTTATCAAGGCCATCTTCCAGACCATCATTCAGGTTAAGAGTCTCTTTAGAGAGATCAACAGTTGTTAACTCAGAAACACGGTTTGTGCCCTTAACAGTGATAGCAAATACATCAAGATCCTTGCCGTCCTTATCGCAAAGAATAATGTATGTGCTTCCTTCAGAAACGCCGTAAACCTGGTTCTTAGCAGTACCGGTTACCATTGCGATTCTCTCGTCAGCAGAGCGAAGGATGTATCCCTCTGTGTTGCTAGGGCCATCACTAACAAAAGTTGTCTTCGAGTTATCACTAAGTGTGTATTCTACCTGCAGGTTCTTAGCGCCTGCACCAACACGGATAGTGTCAACCTTCTTGTCAGGAGTAGCACCGAACGAATAAATCTTTCCTGTCTGTGTTGCAGTCTTTGTAACACCGGTAACAGTAATGGTATCCTCTAACTTAATAGGAGTGTTAGAATCCTCTTCGTATCCGGTAATGATTGAAGCCTTGATGGTGGCTGTGCCTTCCTTATAGAAGTAGATCTTCTCACCAATGATGTATGCTACATCAGAATCATAGCTAAGAGAAGCAACCTGATCCTTGATATCAAGCTCAACGCCATCAGCATTATAGAACTTATAGGTGATATTAGTGCTATCGCCAACATAATATGCCTTCTCAGGGATAAGTTTCATGCTGGTAGCATACTTAATATCATTCTTTGCTGTGTGGAACTTGATAGCATCTGCCTTGCCATATGCAAAGTAGTAATCAGTGTCCGAATTGAAGTTAGAGTACATTGTAACGGTAACAACCTTGCCCTCTACAGCAACAGACTTAACAACACCGGTAACGATGGGCTGTTTAGCAATAAGGTAGTAGATCATATCGTTAGCAATGTCGTCCTTAGTGATAAGGCCTTCCATATTGCCTTCGAACTCTACAGCGAAGCTGCTAGCGGTAACCTGCTTAGCCGATACAGGCTGAGGCATAACTGCCTTAACAGTGATCTCCTTGGAAGCGGTAGCCTTGTCAAGCTCTGCGCTCTGGAATGCTTCGAACTTAACCTTGTGGTCGCCGTCCTTCTTGAAAGTTACCTCGTAAACACGAGCCTGTCCCTCAACTTCGGTCTGAAGCTCGCCGTCTACATAGAGTCTTCTCTCGTCGCTGTCAACGCCCTTACGAGGAAGGGTAACAGTGGTCTTAACGCCACAAACTACTTCCTGACCATCCTCAAAACCGGTAACGGTAAGAGTATCATCAGTAGCGTTCTTCTTAACAGTAATTACAGATGTTCCAAGAGACTCGCCGTCCTTGAAGATCTCAACTACTGACTTACCAAGATCTGCAGCGTAAACGTACTTCTTAGTCTTAGTAACGGAATCGCCGCTCTTGATAACTGCCTTGTAGGTGTGGTCAGCTGCAACAGCCTTCTTATCACCTGCAAGCTTGTAGATAGCAACTCTCGACTTGTAGCCGGA
>JAEEGL014982342.1_pt1 | contig 12317 bp, 9 predicted proteins | sample 9134231 | NCBI WGS metagenome assembly JAEEGL01 (sample SAMN16246548, study PRJNA631951) | gut metagenome | biome: gut microbiome; feature: rumen; material: fiber-attached | host: Bos | place: Iran: Karaj | collected 2018-10 | reverse complement strand
GTTTATTATTATGTGATTGCGAGCAGGTCAAGAGACTCGAGAAGGCGCCCGGGGTCTGAAAATGAGCGAGCGCGGCCTGTTACTCTGCTGAAACAAATACGATTTCGGGAGTAGAGCCCTGATCAGGCGCCGGTCAGGCCGCATAAACAGCATCGAGCCGGTCAATGAAATTGCCGCCGCTGATCTTCCATACTCCGTCGATCAGTTCAAACTCAAAATCCAGATATTTATCATCCTCGATCTCCCAGCGACCGGTCTTATATGCATAATAATCCCAGCCGCTCAGCCTCACCGTTGCCCGCGTGTCCGTCGCACTGAGAACTTTCAGGACGATTCTGTCGGTCATGTAACTGCCGAACAGGTACCTGTAATCGCCGTAGTGCGTACATGAATAAACGGCGTTGTCGGTAAACAGCAGATAATTGCCGCCGTTCAGTATCCGGTCCGCCATCGGTCCCGTCAAAAACCGGCCGGCATAGCTGCGCCAGATGCGCGGATCCGCCATTGTCCCCGAGATGCGGTCAAACCGCGTGTCGCCGCGGTACAGATGCTCCGGTTCCGATAAAGTTGTTCCGTCAAAATCAAATATGGATTCCTCATAAAGCCCTTCGGTATCCACGCGGGTCAACATATACAGGTCGCATACGACGGTCTCGATGACGCGGCGGGCGTTGTCAACGCTGAATTCCGTTGCCTCAAAGCCGGAAGCATACTCGCGCAGCGCCGCATCGGCGGCATCCATTGACGCCAGTTTCCAGCCGTTGTCCCACTTAAACGACACCGTTATGATTACATCCCGGTCTCTCGGGTCGCCTTCGTACATATTCATTACTCTTGTGCGCAGCCAACCGGTTCCGCTTTTTTCGTCAAGAACGAGACTGTCCAGATCCTCTTCGGAAAACCTGAAATTGCGATAATAAGCGATCTGCGCACCCTTCTGGTAATAATATGTTCTGCCGTTCTCCAACGTCGTATACCCGCTGAAGAATTTTTCGTTGCGGTTCAGATAATCTGCGATTTCCGGCAGAAACGTCGCGTTGACCAGCGCTCTGAACCCGGCTTCGTCGTAACCGGATCTGACCGGGCGATAAAAACCCGCTTTCTCGCCCGAGGATATAAAGCGGACAAAAGAATATGAAAGCGAAGCAGTACGCATATCGTTGTCAAACCCTTCGAACCATTCAAAATAGCCTCTCATGCTGTTGATAATATTATACGCGTCGCGGATGAGTTGCTTAGCCTCCCCGGGCGATAATTTTGACGGATCGGTACTGCGCGCCGCAGGCTCGGGCGGAGACGGAAGTTTAGACAGGTCCGCTTTGAACATGCCCGTAGAAAATGTTTTAAAGAATTCTTCGTTCGGAAGCGTGTCCTGAGGCGTTACCGCCACGATACAGCCGTTCATCAGGAACAGATAATCATATCTGATAACGCCGCTTTTTTCTTTCCTTGTAAATTTTACTGCGTCAACGGTCCCGTCGTGCAGCACAAGTTTTTCATTCCTGATCGATATATACTCCTCCGAATTTGTTTCCTCATCACCTTCAGGCAGCGGAATACCCGGGGCGATCAGCGAAATGACCTCCGAAATACTGCTGTGCGAGAGGTCTTGCCCCTCGATCAGTTCCGTGTACATGAACCTTGCTTCAATATACCTTCCGTCCATACCTCCGTCTATTTTGAACATATACCCGATCCAGGGCAGATCAAACATACCGTTAGTAATAACCGAACCCCAGGCAAGATCGGCAAACTCACCGTTCAGCATCGGGCCCGTGGGCGTGAGCGTTCCGTCGGTAAACAGTTCGAGCAGCCGGCCGTAAAGAGGGTTGAGCTTGTCCCGGTATTCTTCATATTCATCTCTCAGCAACCCGTATAAGCTGACCGAATCTTCGCATAATATCGCGGCAACCTCGTCATATTTTCTAAAGTTATACTGTTTAGAATAATAACGTTCGGTCGTTTCCGCGGGCTCCGGCGTGGCAGTCGGTTCAGGCGTACCGGTCGGCGCGGGCGTCGGCGTCAATTCAGGCGCTTCGGTAGGCGCGACCGTCGGAGTCAATTCAGGCGCTTCGGTAGGCGCGATCGTCGGAGTCGATCCGGATTCTGTTGCCGCGGGTGTGCCGCTCGCGATATTAATACCGTCTGGTCTATCCGGCTGACGGTTTTTAACGTAATTGGCCGCGATCAGGCCGGCGGAGATCCCCGCCACCACCAGAGCAGCGATCAATACGGGCGCCGCGATCCTGCGAAAAGTATTGCCCGCCCTGCTTGACGCAGCGCCTTTGCCCGGCTGAGAGTCCGCAAGTTCAGGGCAGTTCTTAACTACTTTTTCCGGAAGATCATGCGAATATTTTCTGATAAATCTGTCGTTCATACTTCGATCCCCTCTTCTTTCAAGCGCCTTGCCAGCTCGTTCCGAAGGCGGTGGAGCGTGGATTTTACCGTTCCGCCGGGCATGCCGAGGCAGCGTGCGATCTTATTCACCGACGCGTCGTAATAGTAGCGGGCGACAAACACTTTCTGGTCTTTTTCAGGCAATTTCTCGGAAAATGTGTTGATCACCGCTTTGATACGTTCCTCTTCGGAGCGGGATTCGGCTATTGCCGCCGTATCGTCGCGGTCAACGTGCGGGATGCTGCCGGCGGCCTCGTCCAGAGGCAGGATCAGTTCCTGCGGGATACGCTTTTGGGCATTGCCGTCGCGGACCCGGTTCAGCGCGGTGTTGCGGGTGAGCGCGGTGAGATACGCCTCCAGATTATCCGGAGCCGCAGCGGGAAGGCTGTTCCAGGCTTTCAGGTATACGTCATTCAGGCACTCGGATACATCCTCTTCATTTTTGAGGATATTCCGGGCAACCTTTCCGAGCCGCCTGCCGAATCGGGTCTCAAGCGCCGAAAGCGCTGTTTCGTCCCGCTCCCGTATGCACCTGATCAGTTCCGCGTCGTTCAAAAAACTGCACTCCTTTCACCGGAGGGAAACCCCTTCCGACTATATAGACCCCGTTTTTTAAAGAAGGTTCAGAGGAGATCTCAGATCGTTTTTTTGAGTGTCATAAACAAAATGCTGTGGCCGCTGACGACGTTATCCGGTTCTTTCCGGCGGTCGATCGCATATTCATTGCAGGAAAAACTGTATTCGCCGGTGCGGATCTGCACGCTGTCTGATGCGCTGAAACCCTCAAAATCGAGTTTCAGAGGCTCGGAACGGCGGTTTACGGCGGAAACGAACAGCCTGTCTCCGTGCGAAGTGACGAGCAGGTCAACATTGTCCGAATCCGCGGTTACGCGAACTATATTGCCGCCCATGTGCCCGCGGAGCAGCCGCAGCAGTTCGCCGGAACTTTCAACGCGGCATGACGGTCCGTCAACGGTTATCATTCCCTCGTTTACCGGCATGAAAAACTCCGCGCGGCTGATGTGATACTTTTCGGCGTATTTGGCCAAAAAGTGGAACTGAAGGCAATTGGAGAAAAACAGGCCGTTGCTGGAAGGTTTCCCCCACGAGTAGTTCCATTCATCGGCACATACTCTGATCGGGCCGAACCCGTCGGAGAACAGCTCGTCTTTGTAAAAATCGAGGCCGATGTCGGAGCCGTCGGCAAAATTCGTTTCCAGCATTTCACACGTTGCCATCCCGTTTTCGCCCTGCGTCGCATCGGGAAGTATGCCGATGTAATTATGATACGAGACGAATTCGTACGGTTCCTTCATTGCGGCAACGAACTTGTGATTCCACGGCTTGAACGCTTCCGCCCACGTGAGCCCCGGGACCGGAATGATGCTTTTATCGGCAGCTCTCATGCCTCTGATGATCTCGTCGGTGCGCGCCGCGGCAAGCGCGGCATCGTTCTGATACTCGCGGCCGAAGAAATAGACCTCGTTGCCAACGTACCAGAGTTTAACGTTGAACGCGTCAAATCCCAAAGCCTGCCGTTTCGCTCCGAATTCGGTATCAGCGCTACCGTTGCAGTATTCGACGTAATTGAACGCGTCTTCGCCGTCGGACAGCAGCAGGCTGATCGTTATCTCGGGCTCCGCGCCGAGTTCTTTGCAAAGCATCATAAATTCATTCAGCCCGATGTCCAGGCAGTCCTGATTGTACGTGTCGGGGAACAGGAACCATTTATCGCCTCCGTGGGCGGGTACGCGGAACTCAGGGGCAACGAGGCTCTGATGCCAGTCGAAGTGATCGGCCGCGCAGCCGCCGGGGAATCTGACAGACGTGGGAGCAATATATTTAAGCGCTTCTATTACGTCTTTACGCATGCCGTAGTAGTTGTCCGCGCACATGAGCGAGACTTCGAATATATACGCTTCGCCGTTAACGGTGATCACGACGGTGCCCTCCTTGCCGTCTTCCCGCTCATTTCCGGCATGGATCACGGCGGAAAGTACAGTGTACGGTGCACTGTCTGCGGTCAGTTTAAGCCGGACGGTCTCCCCGCATACGTCTGCGGTCAATTCCGCGTTCTCACCGACTGCTTTTGCCCATAGCTTTAATTCGCACGACTCCCCGCGTCTTAACCGTATGAACGGCGAGGTCTGGCGAATGCTGCCGTTTCTGACGTCAACAAAATTGCTCCGGCACAGGCTTTCGCTTTTTCTGTCGGTGACGAAAAACGCTTTTTCACCGGATAATTCCCAGCCCGCCGGTGTGTCTGTCCCCGCGAAGAACTTCCGGTTGTTCAGGAGCTGCGCGGACAATCCGCCGAAGTATCCTTTTCTGGTGATCTCTGTATTAACGCCGAACAGGCCGTTTTCAAACGCGGGCCCTTGCGCGAAATCGGTTATATGAACGGTTTTGACCGACGTGTCGCTGTTAGTCATATATCTGCCCTCCGGTATCATATTATTGCCCGCCGCGGTCACCAGCTTATTTCCGCGCTTCCGGTGAGCGCCTCCACGGTATCGATCACCACGACGCAATCCGGATCGACCCGCTTCATAATAAGTTTCATGATGTTCTCGGGCACCGATACGCATCCGCCCGTGTAGGGCTTGACCGTACCGAAACAGTGGAGAAAAATTGCCGACCCGCGTCCGGGCGTACCTTCCTCGTTGAAGCTGATGTTCAGGCAATACTGATACGGGTACTCGTAGTCGACAATGTGCTCGCTGTCGGCAAGGTCTAGGTCCGGATAGTCGGCAATATCGACCATCTCGTTATAGTGCATCCCCTCGCGCGCGTCGCCGGACCAGTAGGTGTTATCGTTCACCCGGAAGTACGGGATCGCGCAGCCGGGGTCCGCGGCAATTCCAAATGCCTTATTAAATTTATATACGCCTATCGGGGTCTGTCCGCAGCCTTCCGCGTGGTCGGCGTCGAGGCACAGGCCGTTCTTTCCGACGTATCCCGGCGTAGACAGGATCTGCTTCCAGTTTCCGTCCTTGTCCCGTTCGTGCATCGATACGGTAGCCGTCGTCTTATTCATGCCCATTCCCGCGACAACAAAGATCTGCTTCACCGAGCTGTCCTTCGCGGCGGGAAGCGCCTTCACCCAGTCAGGCGAATCGGTCTCCTGCTGGGTCGAGGAATGGATGCTTTCGCTCCCCCGGTCCCGTGTAGAAGCGGAACATGCGGCCAGAGAAAACAGCGCCGCGATCACGGTCAGCACGCATAAATGTTTTCTAACAGATCTTCTCATGTATGATCCCCTTTTCTGTTATAAAAATTCCGGCCGCGGACAAGGTCTGCCGGTCTGTTTTCGGAGGCGCCGGGGACAACTTCTCCGGCCCTTATAAGCGGGAATATTATACCATTTTATGCGCGATGCCGTCAATTAAACCGGCCGGAGGTACGTCCGCATTAATAAACAGGGCCTTCCGGGTCATATTATTTACAACAAAAGTTCCGCATTTGTGTTATAATACAGATCGATGACGCAGGGGCAACAGTTGAGATAATTGCCAGTATCGCAGGAGAATACTGATGAACACTTCTTTGGACCGTAACAAAGCAGCTGCCTTGGAAACCGGTGAGATCAATACCTGCAACTTTCTTCACGCCTTTCCGAAAGAAAAGCGCGGCGATCAGATCAAGACCTCCTACAAAGAGATCAAAGACCCTGACAACGGCATTGCGATCAACGAGATGGAGGTCTTCGGTACGCCCCATAAAGGCTGAAATTTGATAGAGTAAAGGATAAAAAATGAGTAAGAAGAAAACCCGAAACTATGCCGCCTTGCGGCTGATCCTGGCAGGTATCATTATGTTGACACTATTTACTTCATGTGCGCCCGGGCCCGCGGCCGGCGGAAACAGCCAAACAATTGACGATGCTCCGTATCACGGCGGAGTGGAACTGTACCAGCTCGCGCCGGAGCCGGACAGTCTTATGATGAGCTACGTCATCGTCACCCCGAACCGGAAGGTGATCGTAATTGACGGCGGTATCGACGGGCGCGGCATGAACGAACCTCCGTACCTTCCTTCCGCTATCCGCGCGATACTCGGCATTGAAGAAGGCGAGTATTTTGAGGTCGAGGCATGGTTCCTGTCGCACGGCCACTGGGATCACTTCTACGAACTGGCCAAGATGCTTTCGGCGTACAATGAAAACAGCAACTACAGGATCAACAATTTCTATTTTGATTTTCCCGAATACGGCGTCGAGTGGAAGACGAACGGCGGCGACGGAGATTACAACATCAAAGAACTAAGAGTCCTGAAAAGAGGCATGAGAAAATACTACCGGCTCGTTCCTTTCACGGGGATAAACGGGGCCGATATACCGGAAGATCAGTGGGCCGAGCCCGAAGACATCGATGATAAAACGTATTATTATTACGATCTGATAAACGGCAGCGTGATCAATAAGGACAGTGTGAAAGAAGGACTTACCATCGACGTTGACGGCGTGGCGTTCAAGGTCATGTGTACATGGAGCAAGAGCGACGCCAACGTAAACAGCACCTCCGTTGTCCTTAAGATGATCTACGGAGAGCATACCGTGCTTTTCCTGGGAGACGCGGCGAAAGACACGGGCAATAAACTGCTCAGAGCGTACTCCGACGAAGAACTCAAATGCGAATACGTCCAGCTTGCGCATCACGGTCAATGGGGTCCGGATCAGAAATTCTACGAGCGCATCGGTGCGCCCAATTCCATCCGCCTGTGGCCAACGCCTATATGGGTCTGGCAGAATGCGCAGAAAACCTACGATATCGGCAATTCGCGCCTGTGGATGGGCCTTCCGGAAAGCAGCGAAGAGTTCGCGTCGCGGAAACTGGGAGAAAAAGGCAGGGATTATGTTGCCTGCCTGTATAAAGCATATCCGGAGAGCCCGTCAAAGGTCGAAAGCTGGACCAGGGAAGTCGTCAACGCGCAGCGTGTGGCTGTATTCGAAAAGATTCAATGAAATACATAAAGGAAGGGTTGACGTCTATGAGAACGGGCAGGTACAGCAGTCGGGCGTCGCGCTGAAGATATGGTGGGAGCCGATCTGGCAGATGTTCTTCCGCGGCTTCGGCGGCGCGCTGTTCTTCATGACGCGCGAGGGGCAGATCGCGTACCACTCCCAGACGGGCAGCGACGTTCGACGTTGCCGACGTTTTCTCAAATGACAATATGATGAGTACGCTGGCAAGGATCATAAACGGTTCCGTTGACGCTCAGACCGCTTTTGAACAGCTTGAGACAAAAGCAAACCAGAAGTGGGAGACTATACTGTCATAATACCGGCCCGGAGTCCAGCACCGCGCCCGCTTCCCTCAGGCGCGAACGAACGGCGCCCACGTCGACAGAGTGGGTGTTTGCACCTGTCTTCATTGCCACCGCGGCAGCAATTCCGGCGGCCTGCCCCAGACACGCGCAGATAGGCATGATGCGTACCGCCGAATGGGCCTCGTGCGTTGCCGACAGGCAGCGCCCGGCGACCAGCAGGTTGTCATATTCCCTGGGCAGCAGCGAGCGGTACGGGATCTTATAATACTCGCCGCCGTTGAAGTAGTAGAGCGTTGTACCGGTGCCTTCGGGATTGTGGATATCGATCTCATAATTCCCGACTGCGATCGTATCCTCGAAATCGACCATTTGCTTGATCTCGTCAGCGGTAAGCACGTGCACGCCTTTCAGTTTGCGGCTCTCGCGCACGCCGATATGGCTGGCGATCGAGATGAGTTCGGCGTCCCGGCAGGAGGCGGCATTTTCCTTCAGGAACCGGAACATCTCATATACCTGCCTTCTTCCCTCGAGCTCCGCGTCGCTGAGCGAGAACGGGTCGGTAGGGTCGTGCCGGATCACGCGCGTCGTGTTAAGGTGCAGGATGTTCCTGCCCAGACCGGTAAATACAAGAAGATTCTCACGCGGGTTCCGGAGCTTGCCCTCCCGCTGATATTGATTGTAAAGCGCGTTCAGCGCGGGTCTTTCTTTTAGGAAAAGGTCAATATCCACACCCGCCATGCGGAAGCAGGTCGTCAACGGCTGACAGAGGTTGTCCGTCTCGCGCCCCAGCTGATAATCGCACCCGGCCAGAAACATTAGTTCGCCGTCCCCGGTAGCGTCGATATAATTGTCGGCAGCAAACGGCTGAATGCCGGATTTGGTGGCAACGTTTACGCCCGTGATCCTTCTTCCTTCGTGCTTCGCCTCGACCACGGCCGCGTGGAACAGCACCCGTACGCCCGCTTCGGTCAACATATCGTCAAACACAAATTTGTAGAATTCCCATGATCTCTCGCCGTATTTTTCAAACCGTTCGCGCATTTCCGTGAAAATTCCGCCGCACAATATCCGCCGCTCGCTGTCTTTTGTGGTGTACAGCATGAACGGGTACACGAGGCTCTCGCTCATTGCCCCGCCCAACTGGCCGGTCTTCTCGATGAGCAGCACACGGAGCCCTTCCCGCGCGGCGCTGACGGCCGCCGCAACTCCGGCGATCCCTCCGCCGGCAACGATCAGATCGCATTTTCCCACGTCAACACCTTTTCCTTTCCGTCAACGCCGCCGTTCATCCCGCGGTGAACTCAAGTATGTCGCTCTCGCCGAATGTATTTCTGGTCTGGAGGTAATACGTTTCTCCGGCCGTCAGCGCTTTCCCGGGAATGCCTTCGTTGACGTTGTAATAGACCCACTCGCCTGTGCCGGGCGCGCTTCCGAGCCTGTACTCCACCGGAAAACCTTCAAGCGAAAGCATCATTGCCCCCGCCGTTTCTCCCGTGAACGCCGGCAGCGGAGGCTTTTCCCCGAGCCAGTTATTTAGCGCGTAAAGATTCTGCTGAACGTTGTCAAAAACGTCAAATCCGAAGTCCACGTTAGGCTCGATATGCGTGCTTTCGTACAGCGAGATGCCTTCCTGGGGCTGCTCGAACCATTCCAGTGGATAGTTCCAGCGGGCGATCACGAGCGCCTGCGGCGACAATTCCTTGACGTTCCTGAGCTGGCGTTCGAATGTAGTCTGCCCGTTGACAACGTTGTTGAGCGCGTCCCAGTTGAACCCGCCCTTGTGCACCGACGCCCACGCCGCCATCTGTTCGACCCTGCCGCCGTTTCCTTTAGAGTAAAAAGTGCGGTACATACCCTCTCCCGCGGCATTGTCCTCCTCGTTTTCGACGAACAGCCACACCGGCACGTCCGCCGGCACCGCCTTGTACCCGTTCGCGTCGGTCTCGGTACTCCCGCTCATATATCCGTTGGTGTAGCGGATGTTCCAGCGCGGGTCGTTCACGAGCGCACCGTTTTTCCGCAGCTTCGCCTGAAGGTCCCAATCTATGAATATCTCGATGAACGGTTTTTCGGCGTTCTCCGTGCCGTCGTCAAATCTGTACCAGGCGTCCGGGTATTTTTCGTACAGCGAGTACAGGTCGTCAAGCACGTCTTTCAGGCCTTCATAGTTTTCTCCGGACAGTCTTGCCGCGAAATATATCTTCGGTACGTCGAAGCCCTCCGCGCCCGCGGCCGTTTTAAGCAGATTCTGCGCGTTCAGGTAGTTCCCCACGGTATACTTCTTCCAACCTGCCGAATCAGCGGTCCTGTAGCTGGTGTAGTTCGTCCAGTCAACGCAGATCGCGTTGCAGCCGAGCGCGCTGATCCAGTAAAGATGCTGTCTGGCGGTCGTCTCCTTGCGCTGATCGTACAGGCCCAGCAGAGGCGTCGTGGCGCGGTACATGCCGCTTTTCGATATCGTGTTCGGATGCTCCGGGCTCAGGTGGTACCAGCCTTTTTCGGGCCGGTCGTTCGTTGAAGGGCCGATATCGTCGTCATACCAGATTATCATGTCCATGATCCTGTTGTCCTCGCTTCTTTTCACCGGCTCCGACGGGCGTTCCGACGTCGCGCGACTCTCCGGGCCGTTCTGCTCTCCCGCGGGCGCTTTCACGCAGGCGGTCAATTGTATGAACGCCAGCGCCGCCGTCAGCGCCGCCGATACTGCGGTCAATATTTTTCTGCCTTTTTTAATGCTTTTGCGTTCCATTTTACTTTTTGCCCTTCTTTTTGACCGCGACGGCGGCAACGATCCCGGCCGCCGCCAGCAAAGCAGCGCAGCCGCAGACAATAATGACCGTTTTGCCGATATTGCCGCCCGACGGAGCAGCGGTCCGGGCGGGCACCGTCTCCGGTGTCTCAGCTATTGTCCCGGAGCCGGAAGTCGCGGGAACGGCGGTATTGACGGAGGGAGCATCGGTGGCGGGCACTTCGGTCGGAGGCGCTTCAGTGGGAGCAGCTTCCGGCGTCGCTGTCGGTTCTTCTAGCTCGAGACCTTCGAAGACGAGCTGATGGAGCCATGCGTGATACTGCCTTGATTCCGCTTCGAGGCAGGTCACTTTCAGCGTGTGCATGCCGTACGGCAGCCTGTACACGCCGAGTTCGGCAACGCTGTGCTCCCAACCGCCCGCATGATATATATTCACATTTTCCCCGATAACGATATCGTCAACTTCAAACTTCAGCGCACCGGAATCGTTGTTCAGAATAAACGAAAGCGTCACTTTATACGTTCCGTTCGCGGGAATGAACACCGAGCCTTCAAAATACTCCCCTGCTTTCGCAAAATCCACCCAGATCGCGCTGTCTACTTCCGGCAGCTGATCGGCGCGCGGAAAAGGATTTTCGAGGAAAAATTCCGATGATTTTGTAAATGATTCGCCGGAAAATTCAAATATTGCCGAAGTGAGCGGCGCGCTGAGTTCGCGCAGCCGCAAGCGGTCGAGAATGCCCTGGTAATAATCGCCCTCCACGCCGGTGATCTTCAGAATGTGGCTGCCTTGTTCGAGCCTGAACGAGCCGAGCAGCCGCGAAGAAAGCGACCATTGACCGCCGTTATTGAAATCGACCGGATCTCCGCAGGGCATGCCGTCAAGCTCTGCTCTGAATTTCCCGTGGTTGTGATTCATAATGTAGTCCATGTAGACGAGATAATTGCCGCTCTTTTCTACTTCAAATTCGCAAAGCAGCGACAATTCCTCGCCGAAGACGTTGAAATCGACCCCCGCTTCGACCGGTAGCGCTTCGTGCGTGTACGGCTTCGTAAACGTCGGAAATTCGTCCTCGGTGTCAAATTCCATATCTTCAAATTCGATGACAACGTCCGCCGTTTTTTCTTCACCGGCAAGCGCGGTGAGCGGAACCGCGGTCAATAAAACCGCCGCGCCTATTATTGCCGCAAGTATTCTCATCTTAGCTCCCCCTTTGCAGTTGCCGGTATCCGGCTTTGCTGATCCCGCTGTTCGCTGAGATTTTAGCAGATTTGGCTCGCGGGAATCAAGGTTTTCCGTGTTGAGGGGACAGATTATTGGTAAGGTGTTTTGGCCTTTTCTTGCAAACTCACTTTAAGCAGGCCGTCAGCAAGAAAATAGTTTCTTCTCATAGTTTGAAGAGGGAAAGAGTATTCGGACAATTCTTGCAAAACACCTTTTCCCGGACGCTTGCAAGAATTGTCCTCTTCACTAAAGATAATATTGAGCAGCGAGGCGAACTATATCGCTTTATTATTTCGCCGAGATCAAATTCCTAATTAATTCCTCTAATTCTGATTTCTCCTTATACGCCACACGATACCAGTCTCCGTCAGAAATACGTACTTCCCGGCTGCCTACGAGGTATATCCTGTCCGTTTCTCCGTCGCGATAGTAAATATCCAGGACCCACGCCATACCATACAGGGACTCGCCCGCCGTCTCAAGAGCATGAAGATCAAACAGGCTGCTCATGATAAGGCCGATCTCCTCGTCGCTCTCTATCTTTCCGGAGTAGTCGGGCGCGAAAGGCCTGGAACTGACGTCGATATGGTCGATATGATCGATATTGCGGAGTTCGAACAAACGGGCTGAAGCGAGTGTACGGAGTTCCGGCATCACGCATTCGATTATTGCCGCAAC
>JAEEGL014430961.1_pt1 | contig 12317 bp, 12 predicted proteins | sample 9134231 | NCBI WGS metagenome assembly JAEEGL01 (sample SAMN16246548, study PRJNA631951) | gut metagenome | biome: gut microbiome; feature: rumen; material: fiber-attached | host: Bos | place: Iran: Karaj | collected 2018-10 | reverse complement strand
TTTTGACATATAAAGATAATTTAATAATAATTGATGAAAAATATAATCTTGATAAGGAAAAGAAAATTTGTCAATATTACGTATTATTTAATAATGGAAGAAGTGTCAAATTTCAAGAATTTAGTGTCAATGAAATTAATATTATTCGTAATTATCTATATAAAATTAAAATTGATAGAGAAAAAATGAGAGTAAATATAAATGAGGAAGTTAAAGTTAAATATAAATTAGCACATGCTGGTTTTGCTAATTATAAAACTTTTTTCTTCATAACGATATTCTTTTTAGATTTATTATTTATAACATTATGGATTTGTAAATCATTTTTTAAATAAGTAAGATTTTTCTTACTTTTTCTTTTAAATTGTTGATTTTTGATTAATGGTATGATACATTATATAAGTAGAGTAATATAGGTGAAAATATGGATAAAGAATTTGAACCAAAAAAGAAATTTAAATTGAACAAATCATTTTTTTATAAATACATTTATGTGTTTGTATTAGGATTTATATTATTGCTAGGGGTAAGTTATAGTTTAACTTTTTTTAGGCAAAATTATAAAATAAGTGATGGAAGTATGAGTAATAGTCCTGTAAATATTAAGTTAGACAATAATGCAAGTACAAATAGTATTAATATTAATGCTACAAGTATGGATGTTTTAGCAAGTGATAAAGACGGGTTATTGGAATTTAGTAAAGCAATTGTAGTTAATAATGATTCACAAGTAAATGGAGATATTGTTGTTTCTTTATCAAGAACAAGTGGACTTGCTTTTTCTGATTTAAGATATGCACTATTAATTGATGGAACAATAATGGAAATAGGTGATATGCCTTTAAGTGGAAAAATATATGAAAGTGTTATAATGGCTAATGAAACACAAAATATTGAGGTAAGAATTTGGCCAAAATCAAGTTATACGGGAGTAGAAACAACTTTTGTTGGAAGTTTAAATTTAGAAAGAAAAATTCACCCTTTAACAGGTAGTGAATATGTTGATACAACGACTCTATCAAGTACAAATAATTATGTATATTTTAATTGTACAAATAATAGTGATACATCGACATGTGAAACATGGAGAATAGTAAAAATTGAAGGAGAAAGATTAGTCCTTACAAATGAAGCCAATTATACAAGTGTAATGTCAAATATCAATAATTTGACTAATAGTAATAAATTTAATACAACATTAGTTCTTAATGATTATAGTTTAGTTACTAGTATGTCAACTGATAATAAGGCAGTATATTTAAAGAAAACAGTTGAAATAAAAGATGGAAATGGAACAAGTACAAGTCCATATATACTATATAATGATGATTATAATCCACTTGATGAAAAAGTAATTGCAACTATTACATATAATAATGGTGGTGATACAAGTGTTACACAACCTATTTATTATGGAAAAACAAATTATGTATCATATGGTGTAAATGATTCTGATTTTATAGGATGGACTACCACTCAAAATGGAACAATAGTTGATTATGAATTAGGAGACATAGTTAATTTTAATAGTAATACTACCCTTTATGCTGTAATAAGAAAAACGATATCAAGACAAATGAGAATGAATGTTGATACAACAACTCAAATTAACTTTGGAAATAAATCACGTGATACTAACGGACAAGGAGTATATGTCTTACCTGGGACAGAAAGTGATGCATATCCAATCTATTATTATAGAGGAGCAGTAACTAATAATAACGTTATCTTTGGAGGTTTTTGTTGGCAAATAGTAAGAACAACAAATACTGGTGGAATTAAAATGATATATAATGGAGTTGCAACAGGAGATGGAAAAACATGCGAAAATACCACTGGAGCATCAAGACAACTTGCAACGACTTCTGCATTTAACACAAATTATCAAAGTGTATCAGATGTAGGATATATGTATAATCAAAGATACGCATATAATTCATCAGGATGGACAACAAATGCGTTATTTGGAAGTACTGCAACGTGGGTAACTGATCACTATGAATTAACAGATGCAAGTGTAACAACCCCTGATACAACCCATCATTATAGTTGTAATGCAACTACATCAGATGCAACATGTACATCGTTAAGATATGTATATTATGTAAGTGGAACCACAAAGTATTATATAACATTAACAAATGAAGATACAATAGAAGATGCATTATATAAAATGACAGGAACAGGCTCAACTACCACAAAAGCAAAAAATGCAAGTTATGTATTAAATAGAACGGATTCAAAAGCCAAAACAGAGATAGAAAATTGGTTTAAAACAAATTTAACGAATGAAGAAGATGCAAGTAAAACAAATTATCAAGAATACTTAGAAGATACGATATATTGTAATGATAGAAGTTATAAAGAAACAGGAAGTAGTAACACATATAATCAAAGTGGATGGAATCCAAATGGAGGAAGTTTATCTACATATTTATATTTTGGAACACGGAATAGATTTAATAATAGTAATTGGTATAGTACAATAAATATACCAAGTATGGAATGTGAGAATGTAACAGATAGATTTAGTGTAAGTAACCAAGAAGCAAAATTAAAATATCCAGTAGGATTATTAACAGCAGATGAAATAATCTTAGCAGGAGCAGCAGGAAATTCAACAACAAGTAATACATCATATTATTTATATACAGGAAATTTTTACTGGTCTTTGTCACCTGGCAGCTTCAGCAGCAGCCGCGCCGGCGAGTTCACTGTGGGCAGCGGTGGCGGCTTGACCGACTATTATGTGTATAACACTGTCGGTCTTCGTCCCGTCGTTTCACTTAAACTTGGAACAGAGTTTGAAGATGGAGGAGAGGGAACAGGAACAAATCCATATGTTGTGAAATATGAATAGAAAATCTTTAATAGGATTTTCTATTTTTTTGGAGTAATTATTATATAGTATTTAATAATCTTTTTCGACAATTTTTTAATAGTTTGTTTGATAATCTAATAATACGAGGTGATAATATAAAAAAAAATATTGGTGTTATTATGATGGCAGTATTACTCACTTATTTTTTTAGTAAAATCATTTTTTCAAGTTATGAATCGGAACAGGTAATGATTAGTAGTGGTAATATTTATCTATTACAATATGGTTCTTATATTAATAAAGAAGTTATGAATGAAAATATTGAGAAACTAGATAATTATATTATTTATGAACATGATGATAAATATTATGTTTATTTAGGAGCTTATACTAATATTGAAACAGCTAAGAAAATGCAAAAGTATTTTGAAAAGAATAACATATATACTTACATAAAAAATGATTATCTTAGTAATTTAGATATTATAGATAAGATAACTAGTTATGATAAAAAGATTTTTAATGAAAAAGATTTTAACAAAAATAATGAATATAATAAAAATATTTTGGATATTCTAAAAAAAAGCGTATTTTAATAGTGGTGATAAAATGAAAATAAAAGATTTACCGGTTAATGAAAGGCCACGAGAAAAACTAATTAACTACGGAATAGAGAGTATTAGTAATGAAGAGCTATTAGCAATAATTTTAAAAACAGGTGTTAAAAATAAATCGGTAAAAGAGTTAGCTAGGGAAGTATTAGATAAAATTAATTCAATAAATAATTTGGAGATGATTAGTATTAATACTTTTAATGATATTTATGGGCTTGGTAAAGTTAAAACAATTGAATTAATGGCTGCTATTGAATTAGGTAAAAGAATCTTTTTAAAGCAAGAAAAAAAATCTAATTATAATAATCCTAGTGATATTTATATTGAAAACATCTATTTATTTAAAAATAAGAAACAAGAATATTTTTACTGTCTTTATTTAGATAATAAGAATAATTTAATTGAAAGGAAACTATTGTTTATGGGAACAATTAATCGTAGTATTGTACATCCAAGAGAAATCTTTAAAGAAGCTTATCTTACCTCTGCATCAAAGATAATATGCATGCATAATCATCCAAGTGGGGATGTTAATCCTAGTATGGAAGATATTAGACTTACTAAATCATTAATTGAAATTGGTAAATTACAGGGAATTATTATAACTGATCATATTATTATTGGTGATAATGAATATTACAGTTTTCAAAAAGAAAGAGGTGATATGTTTACATGAATTTAAGAAATATTATTCTTTTTCTATTACTTCTAACTCTCACTTATTTTACACTAAATTATCCTAGTTTTGTTATTAAGCCTTTCTATTATATTAAGGATATATTATTTTCTTCTGTTCATGCTTTATCTTCAAATACTAATTTATCAGAGGATGTTAATGATAGTATAATTAATAATCTTAAGCAAGATATTTTAAAACTTGAAAAATTAAATAATATTAATTTATCATTAAGTGACTTTGAAATGATTAATGCAACGGTCATCTCTAGAAATCGTGACTATTGGTTTAATACTTTAACTATCAATAAAGGCATGGCTGATGGAATTAATACTGATATGGCAGTTATTGATTGTAATGGCCTAATTGGAAGAATAAGTATGGTTACTAATAATACTGCTACTGTTAAGTTAATTACTACTAATGATACGAAAAATAAAGTAAGTGCAGTTATTCATACTAAAGATGGTGATATTTACGGAATTATTAATGGCTATGATTATATTAATAATTTTTTACAGTTAATTATTACGGATAATAAAGAGATAGAAAAGGATAGTAAAGTTGAAACAACCGGGATGGGAGGAGTATTTCCAAGTGGGATATTAATTGGAAAAGTCTATGATGCTATAAAGAAAGAAGATGGTGTGACTAATATTATTCGAATTATACCAAGTAGTAATATTGAAGGAGAAAGATATGTTACTGTTTTACAAAGAAAAGAAGTACTTATTAATTAGTTTATTATTAATTATTTTAGATGGTATTATAGGATATTTTATGCCTAGCTATTTTAATAAATTAAATTATTTTTATCCAATGTTAATTATTTCATTTCTCCCCTTTATTTGTTTAGTAAATAAAAAATTATGCTACTTTTGGGCTATAATTATTGGAATAATTTATGATTTATTATATAGCAGTTTTTTTCTATATAACTTGATTATTTTTATTATTTTAGTTAGCATTGATATAAAAATAATTAAAATATTTAAAATAAATATTCTATTATTAATTATTTTATGTTTAATAAATATAATTATCTATGATTCCATAAGCTTTTTTTTAGTTGTTCTTACTCAATATCAAATTGTTACTATCTATGACTTGTTTTATAAAATTAAGCATAGTCTTTTATTAAATTTTTTGCTGGTATTTGTCGTTTGGTTTTTGTATAGAAAAGATTTCTTACATGCATAAAATTAACTGGTGATAGAATGAAATATAAAAGCTTAGAGAAATTAGGAATAGAAAATAATGGAAAAAAAGGGAAACATCGAATAATTAAATTTATAAATAAGACTTTAATGGCAATTTTTTTAGGATTAGTTTTATTGATTATTATGGAATATAGTCCTAAATTTAAAAATTATATGCAAAATGAAGTGTTAAATAAGAATATTTCATTTGGTTTAATAGGTAAACTTTATGATAAATATTTTGGGGATGTATTACCAACTACTAATGAAAAAATAATGCCAGTTTTTAATGAAAAATTAATTTATAAAAATAAAGAAAGCTATCAAGATGGTTATAAACTAACTGTTAGTAAAAATTATTTAGTACCAATTATAGAAAGTGGAGTAGTAGTTTTTATTGGAGAAAAAGAAGGATTGGGTAATGTAATAACTATTGAGGGTGAAAGTGGTAGTACTATCACTTATGGTAATATTAAAAACACTGATGTAAAATTATATGAATTTGTGAATAAAGGCAAATATTTGGGGGAAGTAAATGATGAAACTTTATATATAATATTATTGAAAGATGGAGAGTATTTAGATATTGAAACATATTTATCTTGACAAGTTTTTTTATTTCTTTTTATTAGTTATTGTATTAACAGGAAATTTTAATTACTTTTTGGGATATTTTTCTCTTTTATTCATTCATGAAATAGGTCATGCAATAACGGGGATTGTACTGGGATATAAACTTAAAAAAATAGTCTTTTATCCTTTGGGTGGAATTACAACATTTTGTTTACCAGTTAATATTCCTTTGAAAAAGGAATTTCTTATTTTGATTATGGGACCAGTTATGCAGATAATTGGATATCTATTTTTAATAAAATTTTATCCCTTTATTCGAGTTTATCATTACTCAATTCTTATTTTTAATTTACTTCCTTTATATCCATTGGATGGCGGGAAAATACTAAATATTTTATGTAATTATCGATTTAATTATTTAAAAAGTTTTAAAATAGTTTATTGTATTTCATTAATTATGATAATTTTTCTATTATTTTATTGCTATCTTAAATTTAATTTAAATCTACTATTAATGATTTTTTTTATGAGCCATAAACTATTTAAAACGTATAAAAATCGTTTTTATTATTATCAAAGATTTTTATTAGAAAGATATCTTTATCACTATTATTTTCCTAGATTAAAATATGTTGATAGTATTAAAGAATTTTATCGTGATTGTGAGCATATTATTAATTATCAAAAAGAGCAAAATTTTTTAAAAAAATATTTTATGAAATAATTATCTTGCATCTTTTAAATATATTTGAAAAAAATGTGCGTGTAAAAGTTTATTAAGAATTTAAAAAGAATATTTTTATTAATGATAGTCGGGACTAAATTTCGGAATTTAGTTCTTTTTTTATAATATGGATAGTATAAAACATATAATTTAGTATGAAGAGAAAATTAAGTTTATTATTTATTATAATTGCTATTATTCTTAGTATTTCTATTATGTCAATAAAGATTATAAATGATAAAGTGACTCCATTAGTAATGGAGTATAGTATTGGAGAAATGAAAAGAATAATTACAATTATTATTAATCGTAGTATCAATAGTGATATTCTTGATAAAAATGATATGGATAATTTATTTGTTATTACTAAAAATTCTAATGATGAAGTCCTAACTATTTCTTTAGATAGTATTATTGTTAATAAAATAACAGATAACATAAGTGATGTTTGTGAGGATAATTTAAGGCTTATTGAAGAGGGGAATTATCAGAGATTAATGAATAAATTTAATATTGGTGAGGAATATTTTTTTGTTCCAATTGGGATTATTTTTAAAAATACTTTACTTAGCTCTTTAGGACCAAAAATACCAATTAATTTAAAAATGGTAGGTAATGTCACGAGCGGAATAAAAACGGAAGTTAAAGAATATGGTATAAATAACTCTTTAATTACTATATCTTCTGAAATATCTGTTGAAATGTTGATTGTTTTACCATTTAGTAGTGATTATATAAGTATAACTAATTTGGTGCCTATATCAATTAAATTAATTCAGGGTAAAGTACCAAACTACTACGGGGGAAATATAATAAAATAAAAGGAACTAGTTTAAAGTTCCTAAATCTAATACTTCGGTTTTACCTAATTCATCTTCTTGAATTACATTAGGTTGTACTATAGTATTTGTTGCTTTTACATCATTGGTAACATTGTTAACGTTTTGGTTCAATTCTTCAGTGTAAATATCATTACCTAACATTTCTTCACTATAATGTGAATCTAATTCATCGTCAATTTCAATTAGTTTGTATATTTCGTTAAAACTTGTTATTCCTGCTAAGACTTTTTCAAGCCCATCTTGTAACAATGTAGTAACATTTTCTGTATAAACTAATTTACGAAGATCTTCTCTTTGGAGTGTTTCATCATTAATTGCATCTCTTAAGTAATCATCAATTAGTAGTACTTCTTGAATAGCAATACGCCCTCTATAACCATTACGGCATTCATCACAATGTGTTTCACCAACATCATATACTTCTTCCACATCTTTCCCTAAGGCTTTTTTAAATACAACTTTTTCATAAGAAGTAGTAGCTCGCTTTCTTTTACATTTAGGGCAAAGCATACGAGCAAGTTTCTGAGAAACTATACCTTCTAGAGCACTAGATAATAAATATCTTTCAACATCCATGTCTAATAGTCTTTCGATGGTGTTTAATGAGTTATTTGTGTGGATAGTTGAAAATACAAGGTGTCCAGTAATAGAAGCACGTACAGCAATTTGAGCTGTTTCAGTATCACGAATCTCACCAATTAAGATAATATTGGGATCTTGTCTTAAAATACTACGAAGTACACGTCCAAAAGTAAGACCAATCTCAGAATTAACTTGAACTTGATTAATGCCCTCAATATTCATTTCTATCGGATCCTCAACGGTTATTATATTTGTTTCTGGAGTATTTAAAGTTTGTAACATTGTATAAACGGTTGTTGATTTACCAGAACCAGTTGCTCCTGTAATTAAGATAATACCATTTGGTACACTAATCATTCTTTTTATTTTCTCTAAATTTTTAGGTGAGAAACCTAAACTGTCTAATCCATTAGCACTTTGTGAGTAATCTAAAATACGAATTACTATTTTTTCTCCTAAATTGGTTGCTAAGCTAGAAACACGCATATCTAAATCAATTCCATTAATATTTCCTTTAATAGCTCCATCTTGAGGAAGACGTGATTCTGTAATATTCATGTTAGATATTAATTTAATACGAGTAGTTAAATTTCTTTGATAGGCTTTAGGTACAATAGTGTGATCCTGTAAAACCCCATCAATACGAAGTCGAACTTTTACACCACCTTCAAAAGGGTCAAAGTGTATATCACTTGCCCCTTTGGATACAGAATATATAATTAAATTATTTACGATATCAACTATTTCTTTGTTTTTAAAATCATATTCGATCATAATTCCCTCATTTATTCTCTTATTAATATTATATAATTTTTTTCTTTTTTTATCAAGTCTATTCGAAGAAATAAAAAAAAACTTTAAAATAGTAGCAATTTATATTAAATTATTATATAATAAATTTATACGATAGGTGATATAGATGATAAATAAAAAAGGGTTTGTTTTAACTGAGACATTGGTTGTTACTGTTTTTCTTGTAACAATTTTTACGTTTATCTATGTTTCAATAATACCTTTAATGGGAAAATATGATGATATGACATATCGTAATTCTAATATTGATATTGTATATAAATTGTATGCTATTCGTGAAATGATTGATAAAGATTCCAATAAAAATATTATTCTTGCTAATACATTTAAGAATCTTGGTCGTAGTGATTTTGCCGATTCTAATTACTATGACCATCTAATAGAATATTTAGAATTAAATGATTATCTTTTAGTTATTGCTGATAATATCAATAATCGGTTAACTAATTTTGATAGTCTTCCTGGAGATACTAATAATGAAATGTATGATTATGTTTCTAAGTATAAATCTTTTGAAGGAAAAGTGCTAGTTCTTTTAGATAAGAATAATCATACTGTAGCACATTTATTAGTTCAATAATTAGAAAGAGGGAGAAGAAAATGATTTTAAGAAAACCATATGCTGTTTTAATAAAGTATTTTAAGCCTATTCATATTTTTATGTTTGTTTCTTTTGGATATTTAGTTTTTGTATTACGTAAAATATATATATTTTTTTCCAATTACATTAAATTAGGCAGTTTTACTTATGTAGAAAATATGGTAAACCGTTACGTTCCATGGATATCAATTATTCTTGTGGTTATTTTATTAGGTTTATCAATTGGTATTCTATTATTGATGAATAAAAAAGAAAAGCCAGTATTGTTTTATAAAATAATGATTACATACAGTGTGTTTTTAATCGTTATGCTTATTTATTATATGATTTTCTTTAAATCACTTGATAATACGATTTATGAACCATTAAGAATAGCTGTTAATCGAGATATTGTTTTATTTGCTTATATTTTTAATTATTTCTTTGTTATTTTTAATTTTATTCGTGGATTTGGTTTTGACATTAAAAAGTTTAGTTTTGATCGTGATAAAAAAGAGCTAAATTTAGAAGAGAGTGATAGTGAAGAATATGAATTAAATGTTAACTTAGAAAAAGAAGATATTAAAAGTTTTCTTAATCGTCACAAAAGAGAGTTAAAAAATTATATAAAAGAAAATAAAGTTTTTTTTATTGTTGTAGGAACTATTACTTTTGTGTCAATTAGTTTATATTTTGGTTATGATTATTTCGTGGTCAATAAGGTATATAATGAAGGAGATACTATAAGTGTTGGTGATATTACTTATCGAATTAATAATAGTCGAATAAGTAATATGGATAAATATGGACAAGAACTAGGATTGGAAAATGATTATTTGATAGTTGACTTATCTTTTACTAGTAATGGTAAAGAGTATTTAGATAATGAAGCATTACGTGTTCATATTGGAGATGATTATTACTATCCTAGTATTTCTTCTTGTGACTTATTTAGTGATTTAGGCGTATGCTTTAAAAATCAAAAAATTGATAAAAACTCTGATAATAATTATATTTTTGTTTATAAAATTAAAAAAGAATATAGTGATATATATATCGAAATATTAAAAAGCAAGGGTGAAGAATATAAATATAGTAAGGTGAAGTTAGCCTATAATAAAGATAAAATAGAAGATACATACAAAAAAAATAGAAAGTTTGTAACTAATGACTATTCATTTAAAATTGATGACTATTCAATAACTAATAAAACTAGTTATCAATATGAAGACTGTAGTTCTGGTAAATGTATTACATATACTAAAGGAGTAATGCCTAATACAGGAGAAATGGTATTAGCATTAAAAATAAATAATATTGAAAAAATTAGTGATGATTTCTTAAATAGTGCTATTGGAGTAAAGTATATCTCAAAAATTTATACTGGTAGAGATATTAAATTAATTGATAAGAACAGTGATTACTTATATTATAGTGTTCCTATTTTCGTTAAAACAGGAGATAGTTTCGATTTAATTGTAACAGTTCGTCCAAATAGATATCATATTACATTAGGAGGATTAACCAATGAGTAAGCAAAGAAAAAAGAATCTTATTTTTGCAATAATATTCTTTATCGTTATAGGCATTATAAGCTATTTTATTGCTTTAATTTAGACGATTGTCTCTTTAATTATTGAATAGTAAACATTAGATAATTTATCTAATGTTTTTTTATTTACCAATGCTTCAATAATTATTTTATCTTGATAGTCTTTTTTTAATATTTGTGATTCTTTTAATAAATAGTTAATTAAATCATTGTTATTGTAACTTTCTTCTATTCTAATTAAATATCCTGTTTCGATTTCTTTTATGTTATTCTTAATTAATGAAGATATTGTATTACTATATGCTCTAACAAGACCATTACTGCCTAGTTTTATTCCACCAAAGTATCTTATAACTATGGCAATTGTATAGCATAAATTATTCTTCTTTAATATATCAAGAATAGGGATTCCGGCTGTTCCTGCTGGTTCACCATCATCATTATATTTTTCATTATTGGGAAGAATATAGGCATAGCAAATATGTGTTGCAAAGGGATGGTTACTATGCAATTCATTAAGTAGTGAAGTTATTTCATCAACTTTATAAACTTTTTTTACTACACCAATAAACTTTGATTTTTTAATTATAATTAGGTTTTCTTGATTATTTTTAATTATTTTCATAAACATCAATACTATTATAATAAAATTTTAAAAAAAGTAAAATAAAAAATATATTTTATGCTATAATTACTATGGAGGATTTATTATGCAAATTATAGAAACGATTATTTTGGGAATAATACAGGGGATTGCGGAGTTTTTACCTATATCAAGTAGTGCTCATTTGATTATATTTAGGGATGTGTTTGGTATAGGAAGTTTTATTTCAGGAAATTTAGAAATGAGTTTTGATATTGCTCTTCATTTTGGAACTTTTTTAGCTATTTTGGTATATTTTATTAAAGATTTCTGGAAAATGTTTATTAAAGGTTTTACTAAAGGATGTAAAGATGAAAATGGCAAAATGATGTGGATGATTGTAATTGCAACAATTCCTGCTGCAGTTTTTGGAGTATTATTTGAAGATAAAATTGATGAATTAGTACGTAGTAATTATATTTTAATTGCTATTTGTCTAGCTATTATGGGTATTATAATTAAATATACGGATAAACTAAGTAAAGATACAAGAAGTTTTAAAGATATGACATTTAAAGATGCAATTTTAATTGGATGTGCTCAAGTATGTGCATTAATTCCAGGATTTTCAAGAAGTGGAACAACCATTGCTGCAAGTAGATTTTTAAAGATGAAAAGAAGTGATGCAGCTAAGTTTTCATTTTATATGTCAGCACCAGTAGTTGCTGGAGCCGTATTTATTAAAATAGTAAAAGGAG
>JAEEGL013909306.1_pt1 | contig 12317 bp, 8 predicted proteins | sample 9134231 | NCBI WGS metagenome assembly JAEEGL01 (sample SAMN16246548, study PRJNA631951) | gut metagenome | biome: gut microbiome; feature: rumen; material: fiber-attached | host: Bos | place: Iran: Karaj | collected 2018-10 | reverse complement strand
CAGCGAGCGAGGGGTGACATTGTTGAGGATGTTGGCGGCCTCGTTCATCTCCACCATGAACGTCGATTCGCCCAGGGCGATGTTGTCGCTGGCTCCCACGCGGGTGAATATCTTGTCAACAGCACCGATGCGCGCACTCTCGGCAGGCACAAAGCTGCCTATCTGAGCCATGAGGGTGATGAGAGCCGTCTGTCGAAGCAGCGCCGACTTACCCGCCATGTTGGGTCCGGTAATGATGACAATCTGCTGGTGTGTGGTGTCGAGCAGGATATCATTGGGCACATAAGTCTCGCCAGAGGGCATCTGTGTCTCGATGACAGGGTGTCGCCCTTGATGAATATCGATGACATCAGAGCCATCAACAACAGGGCGAATGTATTTATTCTCCTCTGCCACCTTTGCAAAGGCAAGCAAAGTGTCGATGCGAGCCACCACAGCAGCGTCGGCCTGAATGAGAGGTATGTACTGCTGGGCACTGGCAATGAGCTCTGCAAAGAGACGCTCCTCGAGTGCCTGTATGCGCTCATCAGCACCGAGAATCTTCTCCTCATACTCCTTCAGTTCCTGTGTTATATATCGCTCTGCCTGTGCCAGTGTCTGCTTGCGCACCCAGTCGGCAGGAACAAGGTCTTTGTAAGTGTTGCGCACCTCGAGATAGTAGCCGAACACGTTGTTATATCCAATCTTCAACGACGAAATGCCCGTTTTCTCTACTTCGCGCTGCTGTATCTGAAGCAGGAAGTCTTTTCCGCCTCGTGAAATCTGTCGCAGTTCGTCGAGCTCGCTGTTATAGCCGTCGCGGATGATGTCGCCCTTGCTGATGAGCTGTGGCGGATCGGGTTGCATCTCGCTCTCTATGCGCTGCCTCAACTTCTCGCAGACGTTTATCTGACTACCCAACTTCCGCAGACTGTCGTTGTCGGCTTCGGTGCAAGCGGTGCGCACAGGCTCCAATGCAGCGAGTGCTCTGCCCAGCTGCACCATCTCGCGTGGCGACACACGCCCCGTAGCAACCTTCGAGATGATGCGCTCAAGGTCGCCAATGCGTTGGAACTGTTCGTCGATAGACTGTCGGAAATCGACGTCGCGGAAGAAATACTCCACTATGTCCTGTCGCTGACTGATGGCGTTGACATCCTTCAACGGGAACACGAGCCACCGTCGCAGCATACGTCCACCCATCGGTGTGGTGGTCTTGTCGATAACCCCGAGCAGTGAAGCTCCCTCATCAGCCATCGGATGGAGTATCTCGAGCGAGCGGATGGTGAAGCGGTCGAGGCGCACATAGCGCTCTTCCTCGATGCGCGACAGAGTGGTTATGTGTGATACGTGGGTGTGCTGGGTGATGTCGAGATATTGCATCACAGCCCCTGCGGCTACGATACCATTCTTCAGATGCTCCACACCGAAGCCCTTCAGCGACTTGGTGGCGAAGTGTTTCAGCAGTCTTTGCCGCGCTGTCTGCTCGGTGAACACCCAGTCGTCTAGCTCAAACACACACAGTCGTGTGCCAAAGAACTGCTCAAACTCATGCCGCCGCTCGCGGTTGTAGAGCACCTCCTTAGGCTGGAAGTTGGCGAGGAGTTTTTCTATATAATCAAACGATCCCTCATCCACAAAGAACTCACCCGTCGATATGTCGAGGAAAGCCACACCACAAGCGCTACGCCCGAAGTGCACTGCAGCAAGGAAATTGTTCTCCTTATGGTTGAGCACGTTGTCGTTCATCGCCACGCCAGGCGTCACAAGCTCGGTTATTCCGCGCTTCACCAGTTTTTTTGTCAGCTTGGGATCCTCTAATTGATCGCAGATAGCCACCCTGCGCCCCACACGGATAAGCTTCGGCAGATAGGTGTCGAGGGCGTGATATGGAAATCCAGCCATCTCTGTCTGTCCCGTCGAACCGCCGTTGTTGCGGCGTGTGAGGGTGATGCCGAGTATCTTAGAGGCATCGATAGCGTCTTCGCCATAGGTCTCGTAGAAGTCGCCACAACGAAACAGAAGCAAAGCCTCGGGGTGCTTTGCCTTCAGCGAGAAGAACTGTTTCATCATCGGGGTAGTACCCGCGTCTTTATTTGTCATCGTCGGAATGTCGCTTTTAATCTGTTTTTATTCTTCCCTCACCGAGTTGTCGGATCTGTATTATTATCTTTTTCCACTTCCCAAAACGCATCGAAGAGCCTCAAGACGTCGAGGTAATGCTGCCTCACGTCGGTCCATTTATAGTAGTTTCCCGTCACGGGTGTGAGCGGCAGCCGTGCCTCGTTCTCGTTGAGCAACACCTTCACCAGTGTGTCTTTCTTCGCGTTCTTATGTCTGTAGAACACCATCTGCACGTTGCATGCCATGGGGAAGATGTCGTAGCATCGCCATCCCATTTTGTCGAGCTGCTCGAGATTGTCGGTAGCAAGACCGTAGTTGTCGAGCTCCATCAAACATGCCAGCGGCAACACACACACCTCGTGGCCATAGCGGAGCGTTGCCCCGGGGCGTTTCTGTAACAGACAGCTGTCGGCCTCGTCGATCATCTTCTTCAGCAGGAAGCGCTCAACGAACGACATGTTCGCGTCGTTGCCTGTATATGGACCATAGTGGGTGTACCACCAGGCGTTTGTCTGAAGCCAGTTTTCATACAGCTCATCGGCGGTGAAGAGGTTGTAGAGAGTGATGCTATGTCGCGCCTCGCTGCTCTGTATATTGCTCGCCAACTTGAAGAGACGATAGTTCAGGTCGGAGGCATTGATTTCCTTCTGCCAGTATTCCTCGTCATTGAACAGGCTCCGCATTACTCTGTCGTGCTTCTCATGCCGTGCACGGAAAGCCTCATAGTCGCCCTTTGAGCGCTCCGGCAGACATTTCTTCTGCAGCTCAGCGTCCCAGAAATTCATGTAATGCATATCGTGATCGCTGGCATCATGACTGATGCGGAGGCGATTGTTGTGCCTTAGAAGTTCCTGCAGAGCATTCTCCATCGACAGTATGCAGCGTATCACCACCGTACTCTTAGCATCCACATGCACGTCTCCCTTAAACACCTCGGGGAACCGCTCATACATCCGCCGGGCTATGTCGCGATGCTGTTCCGCGCCTCTCTGCGTCAGCTCGCCGAATCGGTTGTGTGCCTCGCGCCGCAGCAGGCGCACCTTGTCGAGCGTCTCCTTACCCAGTGCCGTCAGCTTATCAAGGCTGTCGGCGTGCTCCAGCATACCGAGAGCCACGTCGTAGTCGCTCTTGCTCACCAGATAGCGCGAGCCGTGGCGGCCGTAGTGTGATATATATACGGGCTTGTATCCCTTCGGCGCTGGCGTCAGCCCATCGGCGCGCGGACCGGGATAGGCATAGTAGTTACTCCCCGACACGCAGTTATCGGCGGCAATCTCTTCGCGGGCCTGCTGCGAAAACACGCTCAAAGGGAAAACAAAGAGAACAAAAAGTATCTTCAGGTTTTTCATATTCTCCTAAAAAATGTTTCTGCAAAAGTAACATATTTATCCCTTAAAACAAAATGTTTTAGTGCAATAAAAAGACATAATATTTGGTATATGAAAAATTTTGCTAGCAAAATTCTTAATAAAGAGGCTTTCTATTGGTATTAAAGAGGCTCTTTAATCGAAATTTTGCTAGCAAAATTTTCAGTAAATGATGCGAGATGCTGCGATGCTTTATAAATAAATTAAAAGCAAGAGATTTGCATATTTACGGATAAGTGATTAATTTTGTCACGTGATGGAAAAGGGAGTCAGTAATTACTCCGCAAAAAAAGACAATGATGAACAGCAACGACTATGAGATAATGGCTCCGGTGGGTTCGCGCGAGAGTCTGACTGCCGCCATACAGGCAGGTGCCGACAGCATCTACTTCGGCGTGGAGAAGCTTAATATGCGCTCTCACTCGGCCAACCACTTCAGCATCGACGACCTGCGCGAGATTGCACTGACGTGCCATGAGCATGGGATGAAATCGTACTTGACGGTGAACACCATCATCTATGGCGAGGACATGGCCACGATGCACGAGATTATCGACGCTGCCGCCGAGGCTGGCATAAGCGCGGTGATAGCAAGCGATGTGGCGGTGATGACCTATTGCCGGCAGCGCGGAGTGGAGGTGCACCTGAGCACACAGCTCAATATATCGAACATTGAGGCGCTGCGCTTCTACGCTCAGTTTGCCGATGTGGTGGTGCTGGCGCGCGAGCTGAAGATGGAACAAGTGGCCGACATCTACCGCCAGATAGTGGAGCAGCAGATAAAAGGACCTCGCGGAGAGCTGGTGAGGATTGAGATGTTCTGCCACGGCGCACTCTGCATGGCCATCTCGGGCAAGTGTTATATGAGCCTGCAGAACACGGGACGCTCGGCAAACCGCGGCGAGTGCATGCAGATTTGCCGACGGTCGTACACCGTCACCGATAACGAAACGGGCACCCAACTGGAGATTGACAACAAATATATAATGAGCCCTAAGGACCTGAAAATCATCCGATTCATCGATCGCATGATGGAGAGCGGGGTGAGGGTGTTTAAGATTGAAGGACGTGCCCGCGGTCCTGAGTATGTCTATACGGTGGTGAAGTGCTACCGTGAGGCTATCAATGCGGTGTGCGCAGGTGAGTTCACCGAGGCTCGAAAGGACGAGTGGGACGAGCGACTGGCGCGGGTGTTCAACCGTGGCTTCTGGGATGGCTACTATCAGGGGCAGACGCTTGGCGAATGGAACGACCACTATGGCTCGATGGCAACGGAGCGTAAGGTGTATGTGGGGCGCGGAGTAAAGTATTTCTCACGCCTCGGTGTGGCGGAGTTCACCGTAGAAGCCTCAACGTTCAAGCCCGGCGACAAGATGTTGATAACAGGTCCTACGACGGGAGTCATCTATGTCACTCCTACCGAGGTGCACGGCGATCACGGTCCTGTGGCCGAGGCAAGGAAGGGTACACGCGTGTCGATTGCCGTACCGGAGAAGATACGACCTAGTGATAAACTATTCAGAATAGATAAGATAGAAGGAGCCGATTAGCATTTCTATGTTTCGCTTTTTCCATATAATAGCACTCCTCTTTCTCGCGCAGACTGTATTTGCACAGACTGAGGGTCCTCTCGACGAGATGAGCCGGGCCGAGGAGGTGAAGCTCAGCAACACCACTTTCGACCCGATGATAAAGGTAGGCAAGGCTCTTTTAGAGGACGACAGCGTGATGTATGTGGAGCTGAACAGGATATATGTTTATCCGAAGAAGGTGTTCAAAAACAAGAGGGCACAACAGAAATACAACCGCGACGTGGCAAACGTGAAGAAGGTGTTGCCAATAGCAAAGGAGGTGAGACAAATGGTTGTTGAGACATACGAATATCTGCAGACGCTTCCCGACAAAGAGGCGCGCAAACAGCACATGAAATATGTGGAGAAGAGTCTGAAGGAGGAGTATGGTCCGCGGATGAGAAAGCTGTCTTTCAAACAGGGAAAGCTACTTATAAAACTCGTGTATCGCGAGTGTAACTCGTCATCCTACAATCTCATCAACGCCTTCATGGGTCCTATCCGCGCTGGATTCTGGCAGGCTTTTGCATGGGCCTACGGTGCTAGTCTGACGAAAAAATACGACCCTTACGACGATGACAAAGAAATAGAGAAAATTGTCTTGCAAGTGGAAGCCGGACAGATATAACCGTAGATTTTTTTATCAGTATACCACACATTACGCAGATTAAACAGATTAAATAAATCCGTAAAATCTGCGTAATGTGTGGTATAATTTTTCTTTTTAGTTATTCTTTTGAAAGAACCAGAAGTACCGTCTGCCCTACGGCTTTCAGAGTGTTGCGACTGATGTTCGACATGTCGTCGGCAATGGTGTGCCATGTTGATCCAAACGAACTCTCACGGCAGTTGGGGTGGAATGGAATAATGTCGGCTGTGGGTATACGGGCAATGGTATTCAGCGGCACATGGTCGTCGGTGATCTGCCCACCCTCTTCGTAAATGAAGAACGAGCTCTGCCCTACTTCGCGCGATGCATCCCATATACGATCGACAATGTCGCGGGCATATTTCAAAGAGTACACCTCGCGATAGAATGTAGCATTCTCACCTCCCACCATATCGAGCAGGATACCATATTGAGGCGTGGGTACAAGTGGCATGTTCTGAGCGAAATACTGCGCTCCTAGAGCCCAGGTGTTATCGTCGCCCGGTTGTCGCTCTTCCCACTGAGGAGTACCCCAGTCCTCTGCGTCGAAGCATACGAAATCAATACCTACATTGAGTGTAGAGTCTGCCTGTAACAACCTGGCTATCTCAATCATCACGGCTACCCCTGAGGCGGCATCGTTAGCCGCAAGAATAGGCTTGCGCCAGTTGTCGGGATCGGGGTCGTTATCTGCCCACGGACGGCTGTCCCAGTGGGCGCAAAGCATTATCCGACGATCAATGTCTGTGCGGTGACGGGCTATAATATTACTACTCTTGAGCATGGTGCCGTCGTATCCACGCAGGTCGGCATCCTGACTCATCACCTCACAACCATAGCTGCGAAACTTACTGATTATCCATTTCTTACACTTTTCATGGCCTTCGCTGTTCATGTTTCGCGGTCCGAAATCGCACTGCGCAGCCGTGAAGGCATAGGCAGAGTCGGCATCAAACTGCAGAGTGGTAACAGCATTGCCGGCGCTGGTATTTTCGGTTATATCAACCGACTTGCCGTGTTGCTGAAACAAAGATTTTGCCGGTCCTAAAGCAAGAGCGGCAATTATTAAAACTGAGGTTATCAAAATTCCTAATATTGTTTTTCTTTTCATTCTAAATATAAATTGTCTTTCAGCGACATTTTAACGACGAACCACCCTCAACCAGTTTTCGCCCCATATCTTGCGTATATCGCTGTGGCTGAAACGCTGTTCGAGCAGTTTTATCGTAAAGTTTATCATCTCCGACGCATCGGCAATGCCTGCCACACCACCATCACCGTCGAAGTCGGATCCCAAGCCCACATGGTCGATTCCCATCACGTCGATGGCATGGTTGAGGTGCTCCATTGCATCTATTATCGACGCCTCGCCAGGATCGCGGAGGAAACCATGATAGAGTGTTATCTGCATCACCCCGTCTTTCTGAGCCAACGCCTTCATCTGATCGTCGGTAAGATTTCGTGGCACATCGCACAGACTTCTGCAGCAGCTATGCGAACACACAATGGGCTCGCTACTTATCTCCAGCGCATCATAGAAACTGCTCTCGGCACCATGTGACAAATCGACGGCTACACCGAGACGGTTCATCTCTTTTATCACCTTCGCACCAAACTCGCTCACACCACCATGTGTCTGGCTACCACGAGCTGAGTCACATATCTGGTTGTCACCATTGTGACATAGTGTTATATATACTATTCCACGCCGTGCAAAGTGCTCAACATTGGTAATATCGTCTTCTATCGCCAATCCGTTCTCTATTCCTATCATGATAGACTTGCGGCCGGCGCGCTTATTCAACAATATATCATCACGACTTCGGGCGATGGCTACCCTGTCGGCATATTTCGCCGCGATAGCTTCTATCTTATCGAAAATAAGATCGGCATATGCCTTTGGTCCGCTGACAGCGAAGGGCACTTTCTCTTGGAATGTCTCGCCATCGCGCGGTTGCGGCAGGTAAGACACCATGGTGGTAACATCGAGCCGCCCCTCGGTCATCTTTGGAAGATCGACGAGGATATGACTATCGCGCTTGCCGAAATCTATATTCTGCGAAAAGAACATCGGTGTGTCGCAATGGCTGTCGAGGGTGATTATGTCGTCGTGAATACGCTTTGCCTCAGCAAACAGTCTTCCTCTCTCCACAAGCCACGCAAAGATTCTCCTACCCTCTTCACCCAGCCACTCCGGATGCCATTGCACACCGAGCACACTCTTGTGCTCACTGCTCTCAACGGCCTCTATCAATCCGTCAGGACTTGTGGTCGAGACGACCAAGTGTGGACCGGCATTATCCACCACCTGATGATGAAACGAATTCACGCGCAATTCATCTGTGCCGTAGATATCATGTAGAATTGTGCGAGGCAATATGCTGACACTGTGTGTCTTCACCTCACGCTCTTCCTGCTGCGAGTGAATTATGCCTACATCGCTTTTCCATTCTTTGGCAAGCGACAAGTCCTGAGCCACATGTCCTTCGAGTGCTATTGCTAAAGTTTGTATGCCTCGACATATTCCGAGTATCGGCATCTGACGATTGAAGGCCAATCGGGCTATTATAAGTTCGGGAATGTCGCGCTCTTCGTTCACATCGCCAAGCAATGGTGATGGTTCTTCGCCAATAAGTGTCGGATCGATATCGCCGCCGCCAGTAAGCAACAGCGCATCTATATTGTCAAGTGTGGAAAGAATTACCTCCTCGCTTTTCAACGGAGGTAGAATCATTGGTGTACCGCCAGCAGCCTCTACTTGCTTGTAGTAACGCTCGCGCAGGGTGGCATCGCCAGCGGTATAGTTTGAAGTAATGCCTATTACCGGACGGGTAGTTTTCTTATAATTACTATATATGCCGTCTAAGATGTTTTCTATTTTGTTCATTTTTCGTTTTTCACAGGCAGTTCACGACGTATGCTCTGCTCGAGAGAGATGAGTGTTTCAGTCGATACTATGCCTGGTATAGATTGTATATGATTGTTTAGTAGGTCCATAAGTTGCTCATTATCACGTGCATACACTTTTGCCAGCATTGTATAAGGACCAGTAGTAAAATGACATTCAACTATCTCGGGTATTTTTATTAATTCCTTCACAACGTCTTTATACATGTTTCCACGCTCAAGGTTAAGTCCAACATATGTACATGTGCTGTAACCCAGACTCTTTGCATTCACATAGAATCCGCTACCGGTAATCACTCCATCTTCAACGAGTCGTGATACACGCTGATGTACGGCAGCACGCGAAACACCACATTCTTCGGCTACATCCTTGAAAGGAATACGAGCATTGCGAGATATAATACTAAGTATTTGACGATCTAATTTGTCTATTCTTTCCATATCTTTTTGACATTATAATTTACTTATTACTTACAAATTGTCAGCAAAAGTAACTATTTTTATCATAATTACAAAGAAATACCCGTCTTATTTATCTTTTTAACACTTTATACTTGATTTTTATTAATTATCGCTATAAAAAAGCTATATAAATGCATATTATCGCCTAACTTTTTTATCTAATCGCGTTCTATTATCTGCTCACCCAACAGGGTTGCGCTTGTTGAACCTGTTATCTTCACTCTTACTGTTTCACCAACGTGGCAGTTGCCACGGGGTATAACAACCATCTTGTTTTGTTCTGTCCTTCCGCACATCTGTTCACGACTGCGACGGCTGAATCCCTCTATAAGGATGTCGTATTCATGACCTTCGTCGCGCTTGTTTGCAATACGCGACTGCTCAGTCTGCAGATGAATGAGTTCATTCAGACGGCGTATTTTCTCCTCCTCAGGAACATTATCGGGCAGATGTTTCGATGCATAAGTACCTGGACGCTCACTATATTTGAACATGAAAGCAGAGTCGTAACCTACCTCGCGCATCAGACTAAGTGACATTTGATGATCTTCCTCAGTCTCATCATGATAACCTACAAATATATCTGTTGATAATCCGCTGTCGGGGATAATTCTACGTATGGCATCAACACGGTCAAGATACCATTCGCGAGTATATTTACGGTTCATCAATTTCAATATTTTATTGCTTCCACTCTGCACCGGCAGATGTATATGCTTACACACATTAGGTACATCGGCTATCACATGCAACGTCTCATCACTCATATCTTTCGGGTGTGATGTAGTAAAGCGCACCCGCATCGAAGGCACACTCTCAGCTACCTTTCGCAAAAGTTGTGGGAAAGTAATGCCATCAAAATTATATGAGTTTACGTTTTGTCCCAGCAGTGTCACCTCCTTATATCCACGCTGACAGAGATCGTCAACCTCGCGAAGAATACTTTCCACATCACGTGAACGTTCACGTCCACGGGTATATGGTACTATACAATAATGACAGAAATTATTACATCCGCGCATTATGCTTACATAGCCACTCACACGATTATTACTGATTCGTTGCGGTACTATATCGCGATAAGTCTCTGTGAGCGACAAATCAACATCGATAGCCTTACCACCCACCTCTACTTGTGCAATCAAATCAGGCAAACGAAGATAAGCGTCAGGACCTGCAACAAGGTCGGCATGATGATTCTCTATGAGATCGCTTTTCACCCGTTCAGCCATACAACCAAGTATTCCTATAATTAACTGTCGTCCTTTGCGACGCTCAGCATTAAGGGTATCGAGTCGGTTGTAAATTTTATTTTCAGCATTCTCACGCACTGAACATGTATTCAGAAATATTGCATCAGCCTCATCTATATTTTCGCAAACGTCGTATCCTGCCATTTTCATTATAGAGGCTACAACTTCCGAGTCGGCCACATTCATCTGACAACCATAAGTCTCTATATAAAGTTTCTTCATCTATTGTCAATTTTTATATTTACAAAAATATAATAGAACAGTACTCCCGTTATCAGTCCGGCAATGGCATCAATCACATAGTGAGCCTGAATATAAACAGTTGCCATCGAAAGGAGTATATAAGGTATTATAAGTAAAATAAAAGATACTTTATTCTTAAGTTTATAAAGCAGTATCATGCATATAGTAGCCACTCCAACATGTGAACTAGGGAATGCAGCCGTTGGTCGCTCACCTGCTGCTTTGGCACTCTCTACCATCTGATAGAAAATACCATCGCTATAACCAGGTGTAGGCATGCATTCATTATGAGTGGCAAAATAATCACCCAGACTTGGAAATATGCCTTCACTTATCCGCTCCATGCCCACTGCCTTATAATAAAAAGTAGGACCTACAACAGGAAGTAAATCGAATATAAAGTAGTAAGCAAAGAATGAACCCATTATTATAAACATTATTTTTTCTATTTCACTTTTGCGGAAAAAATAATATATGAGTACGGTATAAAATATCATTGGATAATATATAGCATATCCTAAATTCATTGCTTCGCTAACAATCTTTTGCGGATAATTATCAAAAAATAATATTGCAGGCTGACAACCAAATATCCATTGTTCGACAGATGCAAAAATATGATCGAGATTAGGTATGGCTTTATTTAATTCATAGGTATCAGGATACCACCAAATGAGCATATATAATTGAAATACAATGCGTAGAAAATAAACAAAACGGTTAGATATCTTCTTATATATATAACAAAGCAAAAATGTAATTATGACAGGAATAATTCTTTTCAGGAGAAGCTCATACGGATTGTCGAGTAATCTCCATGCGAAAAGTATAAACAACATAGTAAGCACGGCATAGATTATCATCACCCATTCGAATGACAATAATCCCGTTTTCCGGCTTATATTTGATATAATTCTTTTCATTTTTTTATTTATAACTATTTTTTATAGCCAATTATTTTCCTTATACCAAGCAATAGTTTCTTTCACTCCACGCTCAAGATTATATTCTGGTTTATATCCAAGTTCTTCTATTGTAGGAGTTATATCACACTGCCAGTTACGCTGTTTAAGAATATTATATTTATCGTTGTTCAATGCTGTCACCCTACCAGTAAGCCGTCCATAATATTCACCAATTATTGTTATAATCTTAAGAATGAAAAGTGGTGACTTTATGCGTATCCACCAAGGTGAACCGAGCTCTTTATGAATGAGATTACTAAAGGATGACGACTGATATATATTACCATCTGAAAGAAAAAATTTTCTTCCACTCTCTCCTCTATTAAGAGCAAGAAAAACAGCATTTACTACATCCTTTACATATACAAATGTAATGTCCTGACGCTTATATCCAACAGAGAAATCAATATGACCTTTTATCGATTTTGCCATCATATAATAGTCTTTTTCGCGAGGGCCATACACTCCAGTTGGGCGAAGCACAACAATAGGCAGTTTATCTTTCACACCATCCAAATATTCTTCAGCTCTTAGTTTACTTTCACCATAAAGAGTATTTGGCTTAGGTGCATCTTTCTCATTTATAGGAATATAAGGTTGTTGTTCATGAATAGCACCAAATATACTCAGCGAACTTAAATAGATAAATTTCTTTATTTCTATTCCACTTCTTAAAATACCATTTACAAAATTCTTTGTTCCTTCTGTGGGTACACGGAAAAAATCATTCTTATCGGCACATTTCGTGACACCTGCAGCAGGCACAATATAATCAAACGAAAGAGTTGAGAGTTTTT
>JAEEGL012217213.1_pt1 | contig 12317 bp, 12 predicted proteins | sample 9134231 | NCBI WGS metagenome assembly JAEEGL01 (sample SAMN16246548, study PRJNA631951) | gut metagenome | biome: gut microbiome; feature: rumen; material: fiber-attached | host: Bos | place: Iran: Karaj | collected 2018-10 | reverse complement strand
CGCCCGCCGCGAGAGAGCCGTGCACGGCGCCGGCAGCGCCCGCTTCGGACTGCATCTCGGCGATCTTTACCTTCTGGCCGAACAGGTTCACACGGCCCTGCGCCGCCCACTCGTCGGCCACTTCAGCCATGGGAGAGGAAGGAGTGATGGGATAGATGGCCGCCACATCGCTGAACGCATACGCGATATGGCTGACGGCAGTGTTGCCGTCCACTGTCTTTTTGATGCTCAAGACGAAAACCTCCCTAAAAAAATAGAAATCGTACCGAAAGCTGTGCTCTTGGGCATAACTTTTCACGATAATTATTATAGTATGAATCCGGAAGGATGTCAAGCGGAAGAGCGGCAGTAAGCCAAGAAGAAACCCTTTTGTCGGCGCGGCGCCGCCCCTCGCGCCGGTTGCGTCTTGTCCCGATTTATGCTACAATACCCCCAACATCTTTGCGAAACGAGGTAACGCCATGATATCCGAAAACCTGCTTGAGAAATACGCCCGGCTGATCGTCCGCACGGGCGCCAACGTGCAGAAGGGCCAGGTGGTCATGCTGACCATTTCGGTGGAACTGAGCGAGTTCGCCGCGCTGCTGATCGAGGAGTGCTACAGGGCGGGAGCGAAAAAGGTGAACGTGGAGTGGCAGAGCGACGCCCAGAGGCGCCTTAACTTCACTTACGCGGACGAGGAAGTGCTGTGCGAAGTGCTGCCCTGGGAGGAAGAGAAGTTAAAGCAGATGACGCAGGACCTGCCCTGCCGCATATACATCGCCTCCGACGACCCGGACGCCATGGCGGGCATAGACCCGGGCAAGCTGGCGGCGGTGTCCCGCGCCCGCGGCAAGGTGGTCAAGCCCTACAGAAGCGCCATAGAGGGCAAGCACCAGTGGGTGATCGCGGCGTATCCCTCCGAAAAGTGGGCCGCCAAGTGCTTCCCCGGCGATCCCGACAAGGTGGACAAGCTGTGGGACGCCATATTGAAGACCGTGCGCGTGAGCGAGGAGGGCGACCCGGTGGAAGCCTGGAACGCCCACACGAAATTCATACAGGACAAGGCGGAGTGGCTGAACGCCCAGGGTTTTGCCTCCCTTAAATACAAAAGCGCCAACGGCACCGACTTCACGGTGGAGCTGATCCCCGGGGCGAAGTGGGAAGGCGCGGGCGTGACCAACAGCCTAAACGGCGCGTTCTACATCCCCAACATGCCCACGGAGGAGATATTCACCTCCCCCATGGCGGGCAGATGCGAAGGCACGCTGGTGGCGGTCAAGCCCCTGTCCCTGCACAGCCAGCTGGTAGAAGAGTTCTCCATCACCTTCAAGGACGGCAAAGCCGTGTCCTGCCGTGCGAAAAAGGGGCAGGAACTGCTGGAAAAGACCATACACATGGACGAGACCGCCTGCATGCTGGGCGAAGTGGCTTTGGTGCCCAAGGAGAGCCCGGTCAACCAGTGCGGCATACTGTTCTACGAGACGCTGTTCGACGAGAACGCCTGCTGCCACATGGCGCTGGGCATGGGCTTTAAGGAAGTGCTGCCCGGCGGCGACGACATGAGCGTGGAGGAAGCCCGGCAGAAGGGCGTCAACGACTCCCTCATCCACGTGGATTTCATGGTGGGCGCGGACGACCTGGACATCGACGGCATAAAGCCCGACGGGAGCACGGTGCCCGTGTTCAGAAACGGCACCTGGGCATGATGCATGCGCATCCCCGGCAAAAAAAGGAGCGGCTAAGCCGCTCCTTTTTTATTTGACTTTTTCGCCCTTCACTATCACCACGTTCATTTTCTGCACGTCCACCTGCCGCCACACGCCTTCGGTGACGTAGGGTTCTTTTTCCAGGTATGCGTCCAGCTCCCCGCGGGAGGCGAAGTCCAGTATCAGCACGGAGCCCGCCATTTTGCCTTCTTCGTCCAGCAGCCCGCCCGCGCAGACTATATGCTCCTTCATCCTTTCCATGTTTTCCAGGTGGCGGGGGCGCACCTCCATGCGCTTTGCCAGCATGTTTTCCCCGTCTTTTGCCGTAACTATGAACTGCATGCGTTTCTCCTTTCTTCTTCTCCGTTTGTCAGGCGTTCACCAGCAGCTCCGACACCGCCACGAGGCAGGCTTCGCCGCTGATCGATATCCTGCCGCCGTCTTTGGGTTCGCAGATAAGATATCCGCCCCGGTTTGACGCCTGGTATGCCCGTATCACGGGCTTTCCCAGCTCCTTCGCCCAGTACGCGCCTATCTGGCAGTGGGCGCTGCCGCACACCGGATCCTCCGGCACCGCCACCTTGGGGCAGAAGCTGCGGGACACGCAGTCCGTGTCCTTTCCCCGGGCAGTGGCGTTCTGCAGGCGCCCCGGCAGCTGCATAAGCAGCGTCTGGTCGGGCCGCATTTCCCTTACGTCCGCTTCGTTTTCAAACACGCAGACGAGGTCCAGCCCCAGCACCGCCTTTACCGGGCGCACGCCGAAAGCGCGTTCCATGGCGTCCGTGACGGGTATCTCCTTAAGCTCACAGGCGGGAAAGTCCATTTCGTACAGCTCTCCCCGCCGTTTCACGGTCAGTTTTCCGCTCAGGGTATTGAAGCTCACCTCTTTACCGCCCGGTTCCGTTTGGTTTAAAATCATGTACGCGGAAGCCAGGGTGGCGTGTCCGCAGAGCTCCACCTCCGTGCCCGGGGTGAACCACCTTAAACGGTAGCCCGCGTCCTCTTTGACTATGAACGCGGTCTCGGACAGGTTGTTTTCCCCCGCCAGATGTTTCATGAACGCTTCGGACGGCCACCTGTCCATCACGCATACCGCCGCGGGATTGCCTGAAAAAGGTTCGGACGTGAACGCGTCCACTATGTACTGCCTCATATATCCTCCCGTCAGAAGCTGATGGGCAGAAACGCCGCCAGCACGGCGAACACCACCCCGGGCAGCATGTTCGCCACCCGTATCTTTTTGCCCCACACCAGGTTTATGCCCACGCAGAAGATCAGCACGCTGCCCACCAGTGACAGATAGCCCATGGCGGTGTCGGTCATAACGGGCTTGACGGCGGAAGCCAGAAGCGTCAGCGCGCCCTCCCAAATAAACACGGGAATGGCGGAAAACACGCAGCCCCTGCCCAGGGAGCAGGTCATAACCATCACGATTATCAGGTCCAGCACCGCCTTGGCTCCCAGCGTGGACCAGTCCCCGGACAGGCCGTCCTGCAGCGCGCCTACTATGGCCATCGCGCCTATGCACACGGTCAGTGACGCAGTAAGAAAACCGTTTACGAAACCGCTGTCTCCGGAGTTGCCCGTCTTGCGTTTGAGCCATTCGCCGAACAGCTCGAAGCCCTTTTCGATGTTGAGCGCCTCGCCTGCCAGGCCGCCCAGCGCCAGGCACGCCACAACCAGCATGCTCCCGCCGCCCGGAAACAGGTCATTCAGCAGCATATGCTTAAGCGCCCCCGCCATGCCTATGAACAGCGTGCCCACGCCGCAGGCCATGGTCAGGGTCTGCTGGTGCCGGGGTCTAAGCAGCTTTCCGAACAGCAGGCCGCAGACGCCGCCCAGCACTATGGCGCCCGTGTTGATCAGCGTCCCCGTCATCTGTCGTCTCCGCCAAGGCTCAGGGCAAAGGCCAGGGCGCGCCCGGGCCAGCCCTCCACGTCCGTGCCAGTGCCGTCGCCAAAACCGTGGAAAGCGTGGTCGCCCTCTTCAAGCACCGATGGCACTCCCGCCGCGTCCAGCAGCCGCTTCATAAGCTCGGAGTTCAGGGGCGGCACCGTTTTATCGTCCTTGCCGCAGACTATGTAGCACGGGGGATAGTCTTTGTCTATGTGCTCCGCCACGTTGTAATCGTCCAGCCTGTCCCGCCAGGCGTCCCCCAGCATGATGCCGGCAAAGCCGCCCTTTTCATCCCGCCGCGCCTCCGCTTTCACGTCTATCACGGTGTATATTGGAAACAGGCACAGGGGCTTCACGGCGCCGTAACGCTTCCAGCCGATGTTGGCGCAGCCCCAGTTGGAGACGAGGTTCGCCCCCGCCGACCAGCCGCCCACGCACAGGCGCGCGGGGTCTATGCCAAGCTCCTCCGCGCTGTCCGTAAGCCATTTTACCGCCTCTGCCAGGTCGTCAAGCGCCTTTACCGCCGCCTCGGGTATCCTGACACGGTAGGTCAGAAGGAACACCTCGCAGCCCGCTTCCGACATGTGCCTTCCGGTGGGCAGCGACTCCACCAGCGTGCACACGCTCCCGTAGCCGCCCCCCGCGCACAGAAGCATGCAGGGCCTGGTTTTGTCCGGCGCGGCGGGCGATATCCGTATCAGGTTCACGTCCTTTTTGTACGGATCCTCCGTGCCTGGATACAGGAAGCGCTGCGTGACGCGGCCTTCCTTTACGGCGTCCAGGAAGAACTCCAGCCCCGCCAGTATGCCCGCGGGCCTCCAGCCGATCTTTTCCAGCCCGCCCACGGTAAGCTCCGAGTGCCAGCTGTGTTCCGGGTCTTCCCCGGGCGTATAGATCATGTACGCGGCGTAAGGCTTCATTTCCGGCAGGGAGTAGATGTCCTTAAGTTTCGTGTCCAAAGTGATCCCGGTCATGGTGCGGCCCTCCTTGAGAGTTTCAGGCTTCGTATACTTTTCTTCCGCCCAGGTAGACGGAGCGTATCTTTATATTGCGGATTTCGGCGGGCTTTACGCCGAAGGGGCTTTCGTCCAGCACGGCGAAGTCCGCCAGGAAACCGGGAGCGATCCTGCCCTTAACGTTCTCCTCAAAGCTGGCTTCGGCGCTTTTTACGGTAAAGCTGTCCAGCGCTTCCTTCACGCTGAACGCCTGCCCGGGCAGGTACGGCCCGGTGCCGTCGACGGAGGTCCTGGTGACGGCGCACTGTATGCCCTTCAGCGCGTCCGGCAGCTCCACGGGGCAGTCGGAGCCGTTGGACACGCTCACGCCCATATCCATGAGCGTCTTCCAGTTGTAGCTCGACGCGGCGCGCCGTTTCCCGACCCGCGCTTCGACTATGTGGTTGTCGTAATCCAGGAACACGCTCTGGGCGTACACGTGCAGCTTCAGCCGCGCCATGCGCTCCAGCTGGTCGGGACGGGTGATCTGGCAGTGGACTATGCCGTGGCGGTGGTCCTGCCTCGGGTGCTCCTTGAGCGCCTTTTCGATCGCGTCCAGCACGCTGTCCAGGCAGGCGTCGCCTATGGCGTGCACCGCCACCTGCATGCCGCTCAAGTTGGCGTAAGAGATCAGCGCGTCAAACTGCTCCCGGCTAAGCAGGGAAAAACCGCAGGTATCGGGGCAGTCCTCATAGGGTTCGCTTAGGTGCGCCGTGCGGCTGCCCAGCGAGCCGTCGCCAAGCAGTTTAAGCGGCCCTATGCGGAACATATCGTCCCCCGCGCCGGTCACGTTGCCCGCTTCCACAAAGCGCTTAAGCGCCTCCAAATCGGAGAAATTGCTCTGCTCGTACACACGCACGGTCAGTTCGCCGCTCTGCTCGAGCTCATGGTACGCTTCGTTCACCGTCTGCCAGGACAGCCCTCCGAAAGACGAATAGTCGTCGCTCTGGGCGCTGGTGACGCCGTAGGCGTTCAGCTCCCGGCACGCCAGGCGCAGCATGTCCTTTATCTCCTCCTTGCCCGGCAGGGGGATGAAGGGGCTCAGCAGCTCGATGGCGTTGTCGTACAGCCTTCCGTCGGGAACGCCGCCCTCCATGCCTATCGCCCCGCCTTCGGGTGCGGGCGTGTCCGCCGTTATCCCCGCTATCTCGAGAGCTTTCGTGTTCACCACGCAGCAGTGTCCGCAGGCGCGCACGGCAAGTATGGGGAAGTCTTCGGATACCGTGTCCAGGTCCAGGCGGGAAGGCATGCGCTTCACGTCCGTGAAATAGTCGTGGTTCCAGCCCCTGCCCCTGAGCCAGCCGCCCTTCCGGGGCATGTGCCCGGCAGCGAAGGATCTGAAGTATTCCAGCATGCCAGTGAGACTGTCCGTGTGCTCGTCCAGGCGGGCGGCGTTTAACGCCACGCCGTAGCTAAGCACGTGCATGTGTGAATCGTTGAAGCCGGGGCACACGAAGCGCCCGCCCAGGTCCACCTTCCGGGCGCCCTCCGCCAGGGCGAGTATCTCCTCGTTCGAACCCACGAAAGTGAACACGCCGTCCTCCTCGATGAACGCCTGCCCGAGCTCTTTTTCGCCGGTATACACTCCGGCGTTAAAAAATACCGTCTTCATGCTCCTCCTCAGGCGAACAGGTTGAATATGCCCGTCACGCCTATCATAACGTATACAGCCTTTTTGATGATCCCGTCGTTCAGCTTCCTGGCCAGGAAATGGGCCATGGTCACCCCCGCCAGTATCGCTAATATCCCCACACCGATACAGGGCAGAAGCGCCGAAGTGAGTATGCCGCTAAACAGCCTGTACAAGGTGTTGTACACCCCGTTTATCAGGAAAAACGCCGCCGCGGTGCCCAGGTACTCCCTTGCGGAATCCGTCTTGTTCAGAAAATAGATCACCATCAGCGGCCCGCCAATGCCGAAAAACGCGTCGCACAGCGCCGAGATCAGTATATACGCCGCCGTCTGCCAGGGCCCCAGCGGCTTTTTCTCCCGGCGGCGGGAAAGCAGGTAATACGCCGACAGCGCGATCAGGAACACGCCGAATATACGCTTTATCAGGACCTGGTCCACGTTCAGGGAAAAGCTGATCGCCGCGGAGCACACCGCCATATAGGGCAGTATGGGCACGAGCACCTTTTTCCAGCGGATCTCCTTAAGGTACGTGATAGTCATGTTCAGGTTCAGGGGCACCGACACGCACACCGACACCGCCGCCGCCGCGGGGATGGTCCAGTACAGCGGATAGACCATCATCTGTACCGGCCCGCTGCCGAAACCCGCTATGCCCTGCACGAGTCCCGCAAGCAGCGCAGCCAGCGCACACACGAGATACATGGGCTATCTGATAAAGTTGGTCCAGGCGCGGGGCTCCTCTTCGGGCAGCCCCATTTTCTGCGCGCCCAAACGGATGCTCTGCATGAGGAACACCATGTTGCGGGCGAGCTGGCGGGCGACGGTGCGGCCCTCCGTGTCCGCCTCGGCTTCCCCGGGAGCGCCGCCGTGGATGTTGTTCCAGTAGCGGCTGGAGGCCACGGGCATGGACGAAAGGGTGAAAAACTTGTTGAGTTCGTCAAACGTCGCGGTGCAGCCGCTGCGCCTTGCGCACGCCACGGACGCGCCCACCTTCATGCGCTTGTCAAAGGGCGTGGAATAAAACAGCCTCTGCAGCGCGGAGACGAGGGTGCCGTTTGCGCTGCCGTAGTACACGGGCGAGGCGATCACAAGCCCGTCCGCCGCTTCGAATTTGGGCGCCAGCTCGTTGACTATGTCGTCTATAACGCACTTTCCCAGCTTTGAGCACCCGTTGCAGGCCAGGCAGCCGCGCACGGCGAGCCTGCCCACGAGCACGTTTTCGTACTCCACGCCGAGCTCCTTAAACACGCTCTCCATTTCCCTGAGCGCCAGCGCGGTATTGCCGTTCGCCCTGGGGCTGCCGTTAAGCATGAGCACCCTTAATTTCCCGTTCCCGTCCATTTTTGCGTCCTCCCCGAGATACTGTGTTTTGGCTGTATTCTACAACCAAAGCGCTTTTACTGTCAAGGTTACGGAAAACCGCCTTTGTAAGGAAGGATCTCCTGCATTTTTGTTGACTTTAAGCAGGATTTCAAGTATAATTTCGTCAAAGACACATCGTTTCGGATGATCAGTGTATTCGCCTGAGGTGCACCGATGAAGATAACTCAAAGCGTAAAAAACGAGCGCCGGCTTCAACGGCATCCTTATGTTTGAATGAGAACTTTATTTAATAAAATCAAAATAGGCGGCCTGCAGCAGAAGATATTCAGTCTTGTGCTCATAACCGTGCTCGTGCTCGTGGGCACGTTCGCGGGCGTGTCCGCCTACCAGCAGCACGAACTCAAGCAGGTGGTGCAGCGGGCGAATCTGGAGCAGCAGGCGTCCATCGAAGCGATCTCCCAGCAGACCATGGCGGACACGCTCGACTCCCTGATCTCCCGCACCACCGCGCTGCAGGCGTACATAGCCGACGAGCTGTTCGCGGACGTGCGGGCGGACGTGCTGACCTTGCAGGCTTTCGCCTCCCAGCTGTTCATACATGAAGACAGCTTTTTGCCCGAGACGGTGGCGCCGCCCTCTGCCGAAAACGAAGGCGTGCCCTCCGCCCAGCTGATAAGCGAGGAAGGCGCCGACCCGGCGGCCTCTTCCCTGCTTGGCACCGTGGCCCACATGAAGGAGATCATGCTGGCCATGTACGGGAATTCTGACAGGATGAGCAGCGTGTTCGTGGGCACTGCGGACGGGCACATGGTGCTGGTCAACGACCGCCCCGGCGTGTTCCTTTCCGAAGACGGCTCTGCAAAGCCCCTGAACGTGCGCGAAAGGCCCTGGTTCAGCCAGGCGGCCAAGGCGGGGCAGCTTATATTCACGGGCGTGGAGCACGACGCCTACACCGACAGGCCCATGCTGGAGTGCGCCGCCCCGGTGTACCGAAACGGTGAGCTCGCGGCCGTGGTGGCCGCGGACATATACCTGTCCTCCATAAGCGATTACGTAAAGAGCACCGCCTCGGACGGCGGCTTCCTGTGCGTGATAAACCATGAGGGCAAGGTGCTGTTTTCCCCGGTGGACGAGGGCGTGTTCCGCGCGGAAACCTCCGACCTGGCCGAAGACCTGAGGCAGAACAAAAACGCGCAGCTCGCCGCTTTCATAACCCGGGCGCTTAAGGAAAGGACCTCCATGGAGCTGATCGCCATCTCCGGCAGGGAATACTACCTGGCCGGCGCGCCCTTGGACACCCTGGGGTGGACGGTGGTCTCCGTGGTGGAAAAAGAGCTGACGGACCAGCCCACACTGGCGCTGCTCAAGCAGTACGAAGAGATAAACCTGACCGCCACCGCCGCTTATGAACAGGGCGCCGCCCGGACTTTCCGCATGTTCGTGATCCTAACCGCGGTGGTGCTGGTGCTGGCCATAATAAGCGGGCTGATACTGGCATCAAGGGTAGTAAAGCCCCTGGAAAAGATGACCCTGCGCATCAATTCCATCAACAGCGACGATCCCGTGTTCCGCATGGACGACGCCTACCGCACCGGCGACGAAATAGAGATACTGGCGGAATCCTTTGCGGACATATCCGCCAAATCCCATGAATACATAAGGCAGATCACCCGCATCACCGCCGAAAAGGAGCGCATAGGCGCGGAGCTTGCGCTGGCCACCCGCATACAGGCGGACATGCTACCCAACATCTTCCCGCCCTTCCCTGACCGTCCGGAGTTTGACCTGTACGCCAGCATGGACCCCGCAAGGGAAGTGGGCGGCGACTTCTACGACTATTTCCTGGTGGACGACGACCACCTGTGCCTGGTGATGGCGGACGTGTCCGGCAAGGGCGTGCCCGCGGCGCTGTTCATGATGGCGTCCAAGATCATTCTGGCCAACAACGCCATGATGGGCAAGTCCCCCGCCCGGATACTCACCGACGCCAACGCCTCCATCTGCAAGCACAACCGGGAAGAGATGTTCGTGACCGCGTGGCTGGGCATACTCGAGATCTCCACCGGGCAGCTCACCTGCGCCAACGCCGGGCACGAGTACCCCGCCATCAGGAAGCCGGACGGCGCGTTCGAGCTGTACAAGGACAGGCACGGCTTCGTGATGGGCGGCCTTGCGTTCATGAAGTACCAGGAGTACGAGCTCACCCTGGAGCCCGGCAGCCGGCTGTTCCTGTATACCGACGGCGTGCCCGAGGCAACCGACGCCTCCAAGCAGCTGTTCGGGCTGGACCGCATGCTGGACGCGCTAAACAGGGACCCCGATGCCTCGCCGGCAGGCATTCTCAATAACGTACGGGCGGACGTGGACGGCTTTGTGAAGGACGCGGAGCAGTTCGACGATCTGACCATGCTCTGCCTGGAGTACAGGGGAGCAGCTTCAAAGGTGGAGACCGCATGAAAGAGATCACTGTAAAAGCCGTCAGGGAAAACCTGGCCGAAGTGCTGGCCTTTCTGGAGGCGGAGCTGGAACAGGCGGACTGCCCCATGAAGGCGCAGATGCAGACCTGCGTGGCAGCGGAAGAGATCTTCGTGAACATCGCTTCCTACGCCTACCCGGACTCAGACGGCAGCGCCACGGTGAAGATAGACATTTCCGGCGAGCCCAAAACAGCCGAAATCACTTTCATCGACCGGGGCATCCCCTACGATCCCCTGGCCAAAGCCGACCCGGACGTGACCCTGAGCGCGGAAGAAAGGGGCATAGGCGGCCTTGGCATATTCATGACCAAGAAGCTGATGGACGCGGTCACATACGAGTACAAAGACGGGCAAAACATGCTTACCCTCAAAAAACAGCTCTGACGGGGCTGTTTTTTTCGCTTGAACAAACGCGCGCGTTCCTCCGTCAAAAATCACGTAAACCGATAACGGAGGAACGCAAAATGAAAAGACTGCTTGCCGCGCTGCTTATGCTGGCGCTGTGTTTTACCCTTTCCTACGCGGAAGGCGATCCCGGGATCATACTTTTCACCGTTTACCAACAGATGGGCTGGGGCGACCGGATAGAAGCGGGCTGCGTGGACGAAAACGGCGATCTGTGGACGTTAAACGGCAGCGCGTCCAAACTGGGATGGCCTTACAAAGTTGAAGATCAGCCGGAGTTTCTGCCCACCACCCGTCTTAAGGAAAGGGCGGGCAGGCTGAGCTCCGACGAGCTGTTCGAGCTGAAGAGCCTCGTATATTCCGCCCAGCCTCAGGACGGCAGGTCCCGCCCCGCCGCCAACGACGCGGACACCGAGACGAGCTGGGCGGTCACCTACGCGGGCGACGGCAGCGCAAAGGCGGTCAAACTGGCCTCTTCCGGCGACGACGTGTACGAAAACACCTCTCCCGACGCCCAAGCGCTGTATGTGCGCTTAAGGCAGCTGTTCCCGAACGTGACCTGCTACGGCGGCGCAATGGGACCCGCGGGCTTTGCGCCCGTGCCCCTGTACGAATTCCTGGGGCTGGACCCCGAGCTGATAAGAAGCGCGGCGGTCAAGGCGAGCTATATGGACTGCGAGGCGGGCCCCCGCGAGATAGAAGACCCCAGCAAGGGCGTGATCCTTGCGGTGCTGGACGGCAAGGTGACCGGCAAGGCCAACTCCACCATGGTCACAGGCGGCACTTATGTGTTCGGTTTCTACGGGGAGGACGGCAATTACCTGGGCAGCCTCGAGATTTATCAAGGCCTGCTGGTCACGGACGACGGGATGTATTATATCGACTGAAAAATTACCAAAAACGGGAGGAAACGCAGTGAAAGTTACGTTTTTCGGCGCGAGCCACGGAGTGCCCGAACCCAGGCGCAAATGCTCCTGCATACTGCTTGAGGCGGCAGGCAGGTATTACCTGATCGACATAGGCGCGGATCCCGTGCCGGAACTGATCGACCGGGGCCTCTCCCCAAACGACATCACAGCCGTGTTCGTCACCCATCCCCACGGGGACCACGTGAACGGCCTGGTCCCCTTCGCGGACATCTGCTCCTGGTATTTTAAGGACGCAGATCCTTTGATCTTCCTGCCCGACATGCGCACGCTGGAGGCGCTGAAGGGCTGGATCGCCACCACCTGCGGCTGCTTAAGGGCTTCCCTGCGCTTCGCCCCGGTGCACGAGGGCGCGATCTATGACGACGGCGCGGTAAAGGTGACCGCCATGCCCACGGGCCACATGGAAAACGCATACGCCTTCCTTGTCGAAGCGGAGGGAAAGACCGCGCTGTTCACCGGGGACATGAAGCACAGGGACGGTCCCCTTGCGGACTTCGCCCGCTTCCTGACCAAAGACGGCATTGACCTGGCGGTGGCGGAAGGCGCCCACTTCGACGTGATGCAGTACCTGGAACCCTTAAAGGCGCACCCGCCCAAACTGTTCTGCATAAACCACTATAACCGCCCCCAGACCGCCGCCTGCTGGCAGCTAAAGCGCGCCCTGGAGCCCGGCATCCCCACCGTGATCGCCACCGACGGGCTGGAGATACGGATATAAACTCAAACTATAAGACAGAGGCACCCGCGAAAGCAGGTGCCTCTGTCACATCTTCTCTTTGATTATTGAAAACCCAGCCTTTTCTCTAACCTGTCCAGCATAAAATTGTCTTTTACACTGTCATCAGAAGCATTGTTTTGCAGATGCAATTCCTGCAGCTCCTCGTAAAGCCGACTGCATTCGGAATCACTGATCTTATCTATCCATGTTATATAATAATCCATGATATCCGGTATCAGCTTGAACATCAAACT
>JAEEGL012146841.1_pt1 | contig 12317 bp, 8 predicted proteins | sample 9134231 | NCBI WGS metagenome assembly JAEEGL01 (sample SAMN16246548, study PRJNA631951) | gut metagenome | biome: gut microbiome; feature: rumen; material: fiber-attached | host: Bos | place: Iran: Karaj | collected 2018-10 | reverse complement strand
GTTTTTTATCTCAACATTCGATACTGATTTTATCTGGACTAAAACGTTCATCTGCTCGATTTAATAATGAAAAAATAATGAGTTCATCTCACAAATTTTTGTATCCGTAGTATCACTTTATGAGTAGATGCATTATTTTCTCGTGGATTAAATATTCTTTACGTATAGTGTTTTTATTTATAAGTGCAAGAATTTATAGTTTAGAAATGATTCTTTGGGATAATTTTTCTGGGTCAAAATCTGCTTGTTCTTCTTGATATTCATTTAAAATGGTAGTTAAATTTCAGTATTTTGGAGAAATTATACTAAGCTGAATATCGGTTAAATTCAGTTTTTTAATTCTTTTTTCTATCCATTTTTTAAGTTCTTCAGTATTTTCATGATCAATTATAATAAATAATTTTTTGTTATTCTTAATGTTTTCTATCATTTCTTCACTCCAATCTGAATTTAATCTTTGTAAAACAAATATGCTGATTTGTTTATTATGATTTTGTATAATTTCTCATGTCTGAATGGCTGTTGCAAAAAGACTTCCAGATACTAGGATTACTCCATCATTTCATGCAAATCAGTAAGTTTTTAACGAAATTGAATCTAAATTTTCAAGCATTGATGCATCAATTATTCATAGTTCATCTACATCAAAAATTGCATTAGGCATTTCCTTATGTAGTAGACGGATGTATTGTCTATTATTTTGCTTGAAAATATTTCGCATATTTTCTAGGTCTATTGGCTCAAATACGTTAAAATCAAGTTTTCAAATATAAGCTAAATCATTTATTTCAGGAGAGATTTTCTTTCCATAGCTTCATAATCATGTGTGAATATTAATTATGGTTACGTAATCTTTATTGTTCAATATTTCAAAAATAGGTTCCAGAAAATTAAGATTTAATTCATTTAGGATTATTAATGGGTGTTTTGATACTGAAATAGCGTCTTTTCGTGCATCAATGAGTGAAACATTTTCAGGTTTATTATCTGGATTTATACAAAGAATTGAACATTCTCAGTAATTCAAATCACTTACAATTAGGTCAAAATTTACATCACGATTAATTATTTCTTCGTGTAAATCTTGTATAAACATATTTGATTTGATATATTCTGTCAGAAATAATGACGACATTTATTGTTCATTTAATATTATAAATTTTATTATTTTATTCCATCATAGAGTATCAGATTAAGAATTCTGCAATTTCTCAGAATATTCTTCACGCAGTATAAACTCACCATTGATTATTTCTTGGGCGAGATATCCAAATTAATACTACGTATTCAGGATTGTCTATTGAAACAATTCAAGCAAAAGTGGCTTGAGTCCATCAAACTCATCTTCTATATTTTCATTTGTAAGCCACCTGAGATGTTCATGATTTTGCTCATAAACGATATCCAGAGACCCTAGCACGTTCATATTGGCTGTTTGTTTCTATTACTGAAAATAGAGCGTTTCTCATTTCATCACTTACTTCTGGTCTAATTACTTGTCTTATTGAATGTGCAACTTTTTCTTGAATTTTTATTTCATCGTTATTTACAGATTTTTCTTTAATTTGTGATATTATGGTAGGTTTTATATATTTTCATCAGTTAACTAATGCGGCATAAGCTGTGGCAAGTTGTATTTGAGTTACTGTTACTCATTGTCAGAAAGAATTATTAAAGAATCATGCCATTGAGCTAGCGGATGATTTTGGAACGTATCAATTTTTTTCTTCAGCTAGTTCGATTCATGTTTTATCTCAAAATCAAAATTTACTTAAATAATTGTAGAATATTTCTTTACCGAGAGCTTCAACAATTCTAATCATTCATACATTACAAGAATTAATTAGAGCTTCTTGAAAACTGTGATATCACATACATGCTGTTTTATCCGCGTCTTGTATCGTATATACGTCTATTTTGATGCTTCCATCATCTTGATAATGATCATCGAGTCTAACTTCGTCACTGTCTAATCAAATAGCTGTTGTGAAAGCTTTGAAAATACTTCATGGTTCAAATGCAATAGATATGTTTTTATCAACAAAAACAGAAGCTCAATACACATTTTTTGATATATATTTTTTTAGTGTTGGATCTTTTCTTTCTTGAGATTTTGTTTTTATGTATTTTCATCATGAATAGATGTATACAGGTACTTCATTGTAAGTTTCACTATCAATTAAATATGAGTATTCTGGACTTAATGGTATCATAGTATATGCATCGTTGTAATTATTTGGATTATATGTTGGTAGTGAAACAGATGCTTTTACTTGTCATTTTTTAGGATCCAATACTAAAACAGCGAGTGAATCGGCATGGAAGGCTTCGATGTATTTTTTTGCTATTGATTCAATTTCTTTTTGGATTCATATATCGATAGTTAAAATTACATCATCTCAATCTTTAGTGTTTATTACTTCAAAATCACTTCATCACATATTTCGACTTGAACGTCATGTAATTTCTCAATCAATTCATTTCAATATGTTATCAAAATATTTTTCTATTCCATAGAAAGCCTCTCAGTTTTTGTCTACATATCATAGAATGTTTGACATAAATTCTCCGTATGGATAGTATCTGGTTGCATTAGGTTCCAAAATTATTCAGTGAACGATTGAGTATCTGTTGTAAGGACCACCAGTGCTTTCAAGAGAATATTTTTCATCTGCATAATCAAATTTTAATTGTCTGATATCTTGTGCAATTTGAGGATTTGCAGAAGAAAAAAGTTTAATATATTTATATTCTTGTTCTTTGAATAATAGGTCAACGGTTGTATTATCTATAGTTTCTCATCGTTTATTCATAAAATTCTTGAATAAAATTTTATTCTTATAATTATTAGATTTTCAAGGGATTATATATAAGTAGAAATTAGCTTCTAATGATACGAAACTAAAGTTTTGTTTTTTTAGATCTTCCAAGAATTCTTCGTTTGTGTAATATCAAACATAATTTTTTTCTTTTATTCAAGTCTTAATTTTTTCATCTAACCTTTTTTTGATTATTTCCATGGCTTTTTCTTTTGAAAACTCTTCTATAGTTTTTTGTTTTTCTGCATAAAATGCATCGTAATCAAAAGTTGAATATTCAGGTGAAATTACGGGAATTTCATTTCATTCAGCATCATATTCTTTTCAAAAATAGAAAATTTCAGGCTCTTTTGGTAATAGTTCTACGTTGGCGAATGATTCTATATTTTTTATACACTGTTCGGTATCTCATAGAATGTCATCCATTCAGTGAATCACACATAAATGTTTATATATGATAGGTGAGATTAACTCGATGAAACGATCTTTCATTAACACTCATCAAGTACTATATCAGATTTCTCTAGGATCTATGGCAATGTCATAGAGATTGATATTTTCTGTAAGTTTTACTGGTTGTCCTGTTTTGTCTAGAGCGTATATGTCTCATCTATCAGCTTTTATTGAAGCTAAAGATGTAGATTGTTTTATTAATTCATTATTGTAATTATCATGTTGAATTATTTGTAAATAAAAAAGCCTAACTAAGATAATCAAAAACATTGCTCAAAACAATGAAGCAAGTTGCATTTCTTTTGAAAAATTTAGGTTTCATATAAATGGTATTTTGTGAAAATAGAACGAAATTTGTTCTCGAATATTACGTTCTTTTTTGAAAGACCTTTGAAAATTACGGTACCTGTACATATATGAGTTATGGTTCGATTATTTTAAAATAATTTATGTCTGTAGATTATTTATATTTTAGTTTTTTTCAATGAAAAGTTGATTAGTGGTTGATTAAAAAATCTTATTAAAAATTTGACAAAAATGTGTTTGCTGAGTATAATTTATTTGGTTATACTTTTTTATTGTTAATATCAATATATTTATGACCTTTAGGCCAAGTGATGATGTGTTTGATGAAAATTTGGTTAATCAACAATCTTTAGATCAGAATAATATTTGAAATCAAGAAAATTGAGAAAATATGTTTAAAAATTCTGAGAATTTTTTTGATAATTGAAAGGTTGAGGAAGTGGGAATTAATCAAGATATTATTAATATTCCTGTAGAAGAGGTTAAAGCTCCAGATATTTCGGAGCTTCTTAAAGCTAGTTGAGAAAATGATATCGAGGGTGATAAAAAAGAGATAGAGGAAACCGCACAAAATCCTAGTGTGCAAGATTTTGAGACTACAGCAAGTGGAGCTGAAATTTTTGTAGAAAAAAATGAATCAGCTGCTGTAAATGATGTTTTAGATGAGAAAACGGAAGAGGGTGTTATTAATCAACAAAATCAAAGCAATGAAAATAAAATGCCGCAGGAGAATGTAGATTATATGGATTCTGATAAAATTACAGATGAAGAAAGATCGGCTATTGTTTCATGAATGAAGTGATCTATTAATAGTAATTTGGATTTTTTAGTTGATAATGATTGGTTTAATCTTGTTAATAAGTATAAGAACTTGAATCGTTTGTTTTTTAGGTGGTGATTCTTTGCACTTGCTGTTATAATTGGGGTGGTTTTTTGAGTATTTTTTCAAACAAGGATGGGGTCTGCAGATAATATTGAAATGGTAAAGGAATCTTCTATTGAGAATTTAGTTAAACGAAGAGATCAGACACCAGATGATATTTTATTGCCATTGATTGAAAGTGGAGTGGAGTTTGATATGTGAATCCCTTATGGAGCACTATCTATTACTTGAACAGTTGTTAATTCAAAGAGTAATTTGGTTTCATACAAATGAGTAGTACTTCCACAGTTGTCTGTTATAGATTATAATTCTAGTGATTTTATTTCTTTATGAGATTTTAACGAAAAGAAATTGACGCGTAAGGATATAGTGAGTTTAATGGATTATTTGGTAACTAATGATAAAATTTATAAGGACACAACAAATCTTCCTAGTGCTTTGGATTTAAGGTGGGAGGCAAATGATTTTTGATGATCATTAGAAAAAAAATTTAGTTTGTTGTGCCTTCAGAATACTAAAGCTTCGGATTATGTGTGTGATAGATTTTTAGAAATATTTAACAAATATGGTAAATATTATGATTTAGGGCAGGCATCTTCAGAACTTTTGAATATAATTAAGACTTTAAGAAAAGAAAAAAAGGATATAGAGCCTATTTGTAGTATGGTTAAAGAGTATACGTTACATGCGGGGAATACTACAGATTCGTTGATGTCTGTAATGGGATATTGTGAACAGGGTGAATTGGAATATTATAAAAATTTGGTTAATTTTATAGATTTAGAGAATTCGTTGTGACAGCCAGAACTTTCTAGTAAGGTCTTTGATAATCCAGATTTAAATGCATATAAACTTTTATCTGCTCAGCAAACTGTGTATAAAATTTTAGAATGAACTTCATTAAATGAGGTATATATTAAAAGTTATTTAGCTTTTGTACAATCACTTTTAGATAAAGACAAGGGTAGTAATCGTTATCTTCATCCGATTTATAAGGATTTGTTGTATGTGTTTAATATGGATGAATTATATCAGAAGTTGATGAAAAAATGAAAACTTTCTTCGGATATAAAATTACAAATAGATCAGATTAATAATTGAAATAATTTTTGATCGGTATCTTTATTATCACAATTGACGACATCTGATATAGTACAAACTGAATCTGATTTTACGGGTATGATAGTAGAAGAAAAAACGTTAGAAGATTTGTTTTCTCAGTATTATGCTATGAGTGATCGTTTGAAGATAAGAAAAGCAGAAGTTCTTTCAGGTGATGTTATAAAAGTACAAACGGAGATATTTACAAATGAAAAAACGAATGTAACTGATGGGGAAACTTTGAAAGTGACAACACTATTGCGTAGAGAAGATAATTTATTATATGTGGATTCTATAAAAGTAGCAAATCAACGTAAATTTACTGATATTTTAAATATATATTTATCTGGATGAAATATTACATTTTATGCGATGTTAAATTATATTGACGAGCAAGTTTGAATGTGGTATGAATCAGCTACAAATAAAATTGAGGAACAACCAACATTTTGTGAGAAGATTAGGGAAAGACAGGATGTTGATGTATATACATGTGATGATGCATGAATCTCTCTTTATAAATGAGATGTGGAGTATAATTTTGTATTGCGTGATTGAATATTGGATTCATTCACAATTAGTGATGAAGATTTAGACCAGCTTATAAAATCTAAATTGGATGGAGTTCTATTTATGAAAGATTCTACTCCAAGTATGATTACTTCTATAATTGATTTTGAAGTTGAAACTGAAGATGGAAACTTAGAAAAGAAATTAGAAATTATTGATCAATTCCGTATCCATTTTAAGATAGTGCCAGATGATATACGTGATATTGAATGAAATTCAGATTCATTCATAGTAGATTTTACTTTATGAGATTTTAAATTGCAGGGTCATTATAATACAGAAAGTCATGTATTAACGAAAATTTCTTATGCTAATTGTGATAAACCTCTTGAAATAAGACAATTATCTATAGAAATTACTTCAGAAAATGAGCCACAATTACTTGAAATATTAAATAATCCGAGAGTATTTTTTGCAACAATAAGTCCTTCAATTTATAAGAAATATCAAAAAGTGTGTTTGTGAAATGTTGAGAATTTAGGTAAATAAAATTACCACTGAAATCTTATTATATTTTTTCTATTTCAAATCCTCAAGGTATATCTTTAATAGAATATCATTTTGATTGAATTTGATTTCTCAGTTCATCAGCGAGTTGGTAATTTTTTTGTTGTTTGGCTTGAAGACGTTGATTAGCTAGTTGATTAACTTCTTCTGGGACTTCTTGTGTTGATTCTGTTTTTTCTTTTTCTCATAATAAATCGAGTTTCATTACTTGTTTATCTAACCAAACTATAATTCATATAATTTCAGGATTTGGATTTTTTAGTCATGAATTGATAGTTGCAAGTAGTTTTGGAGTATTTAAATCATCAAATAGACAATCCAGGCAGTCTGATAAAAACTTCATTCATTCTTCAGTTTTTAGTTCATTTACTATTTTTTTATAAGTGTTTCATTCTAGATTTACTCTTTCAGTTTTGCTGATTTTTTTAATTAAATTTTTTCTTTGCAATTTTGCTTGTTCTAGTACCGTTTCGTTGAAATCTAGAAAATTTCTATAATGAGCTGTGTAATATAGTAATTTTAAATCTAAAGCTGAATATAATTTTTCCTCTAAGTCATCAACTGTTACTAATCCTCATGCAGATTTTGATAATTTTTTTCATCAGAGATTTAAAAATTGGTTGTGCATTCGATATTTTACCCGAGGTTTTTTTCAAAATGTACATTCACTTTGAGCGATTTCGTTGGTATGATGAACTCAAATATGATCTACTCATCATGTATGAATATCGAATTGTTCTCATAAATATTTACTAGCCATTGCACTGCATTCGAGATGTCGACCTGGGAATCAAACTCATCGAGGAGAATCTCGTTCCATTTGTCTTTTTTGATCTTTAGGAGAGAATTTCCATAAAGCAAAGTCTGTAGTATTTTTCTTATTGTCATTTTGTATTCTTGCTCAAGCGATTCTTTCTTGTTTTTCTAATCATGCTAATTTTCAATAATCTTCAATCTTGCTTGTATCCATATAAATTCAGTCGTCATGGATTTCATAAGTGAATCATTTTTCTTCGAGAACTTTTACCATTTCAATTTGTTCTTTGATATGGTCAGTAGCTCTTGGCATTACATCAAATTTTTCTATTTGTAGCTTATCTAAATATTGATAAAATTTTTCGATGTACATATCGGCCAATTCCCATACAGTTTTATTTTCTCTTTTTGCTCATTTTTCCATTTTATCTTCTCATTCATCACCATCATCAGTTAAGTGTCCAACGTCAGTTAAATTCATAACATGTTTCGTTGGATATCATAGCACATTTTTAATTATATTTCTAAGTAAATCAGCGAAAGCAAAAGCTCTCATGTTTCATATATGAGGATTCCAATAAACTGTTGGGCCACAAGAGTAAATTCAAACAAAATCTTTTTTTCATTCATCTATTAATGGTATGAAAGTTTCTTTTTGTTTGCTCATAGTATTGTATATATGTAGTTTTTTTTCTTCCATGATTTAGATTTCCAAAAAATATAAATCTGAACTTAATTTATAAATAGTGGTGGGAAATGCAAATGCTTATTTAGTTAATAAATTTTCAGTAATTTTTATTGCTAGTTTTTGATCTAAAAAATATGGACTAGTTGAGATTGTGATTCATAGAGAATTCTTTCAAATTTCATTAAATTTCTTTTTTAATAATTTTATCGTTTCTTGATTTACTTTGTTTCTTTCAATTCAACCTAAGCAAAAGTCTAAATCTATATCCAAAATAAAGTTTTGGTTTCTATTTATTATTAATTTTTCTAAGGCAGTTGTTGAACGAATTTGGGTTTGTTTTGAGATTATTCAGCTTTCAATAGCTGGAGGAATGAAGTTTCATACGTTACACTTTTGGTTGCAGAAATCGAAGATATTTTCTATTTCATTTTCTTTCCAATTTAATGTTAAGTGATTTTTATTTTCTCGACAGTCAGAATGTTGGTCAATATGAATTAATTCAATATCACCTAATTTTTTACTATATGTAATATTATACCGAAATGTAATGGCATGATTATGGTTATCAAAAATGAAAATAGGAGGGGTGCTTCAGTTTTCTATTTGTAAAAAATGTTTAAGTCCGTGAAAATATTGGTTTTTTTCTGCAAAAGCAAAGTGTTCATAGTCTATTTCCAGATTTTCATAATTGTTTATTTTTTTTATTGGGGCTACTCGTAGAGGAATTCTTCAATCAGAAATTTGGGAGTTTGTGCACTCTTTATTTAAATAAAATCCATTGTATAGTTTTTCAAGTGTTTCCATGTTTTTATTCGTATTTATTTTCTGAAGAAAATCAAATTTAAGAAAAACTCTGTATGAGAGATACAGAGTTCTTCTTTTAGTCAGAATTTTTGTTTTCTGATTATGTTAAATTTTTGTTGGCTGATTAAGAATTTTTTAATTCATTGATAGCATTAACGAATTCATCAACAGGATAAGCTCCAGAAATTAGTTTGAATTTTCCAGTTTCTCTATCGATGATTACATTTCCAGGAGTTCAATTAACACCAAATAATGTTGAAGCTTGAGTCATTCAATCATTAATAGCTTGTTTATATTTTCATTCATCTACACAAGATTGCAATGCAGATTTATTTACACCGAGTTCAGTAGCGATATTAATCAAAGCATCTATATCTACAGGATAAGCTTCGAAAGCTTTATCAAATGTTTGGTGATAAACGTCTGGTTTTAATTCAGCTACACATTCCATAGCAGAAGCTAAGTTTAATGCATCTTCTCCATGTATTATGAAGTGTCTTGAAACAGAATTTACTTCTCCAGGGAATTGTTCAATTACAGAATTGATAGTTCCTGCTTGAGAATGTCTTTGGCAGTATGGACAGTGTAATTCAGTATATTCTACAATAGTGAATCTAGCATCTTTGTCTCCGCGAATTGGGTTGTTAGCAACCATATCTTCAACAATAGTTTTTACATCATCTGAAGAAGCATTGTTTATTTCTTCATCTGTAGTATCTTCTTCAACATCTGTATCAGTACTGTCTTCATCTGTAGTTCCATAAGTTGACATGAAGCTACTAATATATCAGTCAGTTTGTTCTGTTGCATATTTTATATATGCTTCAGAAGAATATAAATCATTCATCTTTTTTAAATTTTCGTGTCATCCAGCAGAAAGAACGTTTAAATTGTAGATTCTACAAGCGAAGATGCAAGCAATTATGGCAGCTATACATCATAGAGCAGATAAAATCAAACTAATACAATTGCTTCCACAACATTTTTTGCAGTCGCAACTTTCACAAGTAGTAGATTCTTTTTTTACCATGGTTTATAAAGAATAAAAAATAAAACAAATATATATCAAATGTTTGATACCTTTATAATACTTCTGCTAATTTATTAACAGTGTTATATGTTTGCAGCGATAAGAAGAATGTTGCTAACATGATTATGCACATTATTATGAAACAAAAGAATTTTAATGCTTTATGTTTATTTTTACATAAATGATTGTTTCAATCATTCTCGACTTTTTCTGTTTTTATAACTACTTTTGGATTTGTAGTTTTCGTAAAAACTGAGACATTCGCTTCAGGGGTTTTTGTTTGGTTTTTGTCTGTAACAATTTTAACGGATCAAATTTTTCTGGTAGTCCTTTTGTTTTCGGTGTTTTTTCAGATTTTTTTTGTTCAACTTTTTTCTTTCTCCTTTTTCATTTGTTTATTGATATTACTAAAAAATATCTAAAACGTTTTAAGGTTAGAGAATTTTGTTTTTAAAACAAGCTAAACTATTATTATAGTTATAAAAACATTTGACAGGATATATGACCGTTGTTTAATCTTTTGACAAAAATTAGATACAGTTTATAGTAGTTTAGTTGTATATATTTTACCAGTATAATTTTCAAAAATGGCCTTATAGTTTGGTGATTTTATCTTTGATTGAAAAAACAGGATAATTTTGTATACTACATGGACTTGTTTTAATTTATTTTTTAATGAGATGGATAATAAAGTAGACTTTTTTCAAAAGAAGATGTCTAATCCTAGGTCTTTTTCTAGGGAGAAAAAAACATCAAAATTATGGATTTGGTTATTTATCGCTTTGTTGTTATTAATACTATGATTGGTGTCATGGAAGGTTTTTAATAATGGAGGATGAAATGAGATTCAAGATTTTAACTTTTCTCTTTGAGATGAAGTGTTTTTGCAGTGAGAAATCAAAGCAGATGGAAATATAGCTACATATACGCACACTATTGAGGATATCAATTATTGAAAAATATGACTAAAATCAGATTCTATAAATCTTTCTGAGTATGTATGATTTGTTCAATTGACTTGAATAGTTGAGAAATTTTATCAAGATGATCCTATAGTAAAGGTTTATAGTATCTCATGAAATAAAGTTGAAGTTGGTGATGAAATAACTTTGGCTTTTGAAAGTGATGGCAGTTTTTATGTACCAGAAGCTGGTGTTTTGTTCTTGCCTAATTTTTATAATGATTATCTTTTCTTAAATGACTGAAAAAATTGAAATATTTTGATTAAGAAAATAGATTCTTGAGAAGAGATTTCAATTGATTATTTCCGTTGTAATTCTGCAAATCCAAGTAGAAATTGTAAATGATTAAATGAAAGTTTTGAAAATAATAAAGCACAAAGTTTTAAGACATCAGAAGGAGACGTGTATTATAAGCAGAGTGAAGACAATTCTTGGTTTGTTTCAAATTGAAATTGGCGGTGAATATTTATTCATGGAGCTTCTGATGATGTTATATTTGAATTAAAAGATTTAATAAAGTTTGCGAATGAAAAAAATATTAGTGAATGGGTAAAGATTCGTGCTACAAATATTTGTCAGTGATCATGAGAGAAACTTCAAAAGGTAAATAGTTCTGAAGTTTTATTGAAACAAGAATGATTAATTGTAACAGTTTCTGGAGACTGAATGGAAAAGCAAATAACTTGTCAGATTTTAGTTGATTTTAGTTTGCCTAAAAAGTGACAATTACTGTCATTAACGGTTTGAGATGAGGTAGTGTTAAATGAAACGTGAGATAGTGAAGAACTAGAGACACAAACAACATGAGATGTTGTTGAGGCTCCAATCTCTGCCACATCATTAGACACAAATGTTCCACAATTTCCAATAAAGGAAGAATGATTAGAATATAAGTCCTCTAGGTGATGATATAGTTTACAATTCCCATCGTCAAATATCTCATATTCAGTAAGTTCCGTAAAGGAAAATTTTGGAAGAAATGATATAAATTGTTCTTATGTGATAAATGTGATTAAATATTCTGACAAAGAAAATTTGGAAGTTTCTCCAGCAATTAGAGTTTATGAATGTCAGTGAAGTGTGGATAAAGCATGGGATAAATGAATAGTGGTTTATTCAAGGTTAGATAAAAAATTTATTGTTCAACTGAATGATGGGGCTTGGAACGATTTTTCTATGAATTTGAAATTTAAGGCTTTGACTGAAGAATAGTTTTGGATTAGTAGTTGTTTTTTGATATGCCTATAAAAGGCAGGTTTAGATCCTGCTTTTCTTTTTTAAAAAAGTCGTCAAAAATTTGACATTATTTTGTTTTTGTATAATATTAGGTGTTCTAATTTTATATTTTTAATTAAATAAAAATGCCATTAGATTATGAACCATCTAATTGATTAGATAAAAGACTAAATAAGCCAAGGTGAGAATCTCGTGAATCAGT
>JAEEGL012036345.1_pt1 | contig 12317 bp, 7 predicted proteins | sample 9134231 | NCBI WGS metagenome assembly JAEEGL01 (sample SAMN16246548, study PRJNA631951) | gut metagenome | biome: gut microbiome; feature: rumen; material: fiber-attached | host: Bos | place: Iran: Karaj | collected 2018-10 | reverse complement strand
TGTTTCGAGGCTGGTAAAGATCTTCCTGATGAAGCTGAGGATCACGGCGATGACTATGCAGGTGAATCCGGCGATAAAGCAGGTGATTCCCAGAGGGGCTGCCTGATTTTCGGGACCGAAGTAACTGTTAAGATCCACCATAAAGCTGAATGCTCCGTTATAGTTGATATCGTTGTTCAAGGTGAGGTAACCTTCTTCGATTCCCCTGTTGAGCTCGGGATTGATCTTCTCGGAATAGGCGAACATTACCGATCCGCACACTATTGCGATCACCGCACATACGATAATGAATCCGCGTATGAAACCGAGTACCTTGGATGCCGTATGGCAACGCTTTTTGATTGCTTCAAGTTTTTTCATCTGTTCATTCATTTTATTTTCCTCCGTTATGTTTGGATGCTGTTTTTTGTTTTCGGTTTGGACCCGAGTGAGTATCATTAAATATTTAATGTTTATCGTTAAACACAATATATCAAGTCAAAATATGTTTGTCAACAATTATTTATCGAAAAACATTAAATAATTTACGAATTCAGATCAAAACGCCGTTTTTTCCGCATATTTTAGGACTTTTTCAGAAAAAATAAATTTTTTAAAACCGTTTTTTGCATATAATTATCAGAGTGGAATGAAATCAGATCTGAATATATTGGAGTATTTATATGGCAACACTTCGCGAAGATACAAAAGCTGAATGGGACAAGATGAAGGATCGTCCCTTCAAGGAAAAGCTTTCATATTTCTGGGAATACTATAAGGTTCATGTGATAGTTGCGATAATCGCTGTCATCTTTGTTGTTGCGATGATCCGTTCATTCGTCACTTCAAAGGATTATGCCGTCTTTATCGCAGCCGTGGATTCGTTTGATGCGACCGGGGAAACAAAGGGTGTATGGGCGGAAGAGCTCGCCGATATCATCGGATTTGATAAGGATGATTATGAGGTGTACATAGATTCAACCGTTCAGTTCGGTGGAGACAGTGCGAGCACCCAGTCCGATTATGTATCCGCACAGAAGCTTACGGCACTTCTTACGTCGAGATCCATGGATATCATGATCGCAGATATGACTGTCTTTGAGCAGTATGCACAGAATGACTGTTTTGTCGATCTCAGGGATATCTATTCCGAGGAAGAACTTTCCTCGATGGAAGGACTTATCTATTACACGGATGCCGCAACCTTCGCGGACTATCAGTCAAGTGAGATGAATGTATACGAAAAGCAGGCCGAATATACGATCGACCATCACGATCCTTCTTCGATGAAGGACCCCGTTCCCGTGGGATTTTTCGCTGCCGAGGGAACGAGAGTGGGAGACTCCGGAATGTACGATCATCTTAAAGATACGGAAGAATTCCAGGGTCATGAAAATGAGGCTGCATTCGGAATACTCAAGAATACCGAAAGGTATGACAATGCGGTTACGGGTATTTCATATCTGGCGGGAAAATGATATTATATTTTAGTGTTTTTAGGCTATGACAGAAATATTGTTTTTCAGGGGTTGGGGACATAAATGGGGCTTTTCAGGCTTATCAACAAGGATGTTGCATTTGAAAATGAAACCCGTCAGGGAGTGGTGACACTCCGCTTACTCTATATCATCCAGGCAGTCGTTGTTGTTCTGGATGTCTTTTTTGCAGGACTCCATGTTTTATCGGAATATAAATTTGTCACACTCGGAACACTTGTGGCGATAGTGGTTCTGTTTCTTCTTACATATTGGATGAAAACCGAACCGGCCATGATCGCCTATATCGTTTTTACTTTTCTTCTTGTTCCGTGGCTTATACCGGTACTGGGATGGAAGGGCGGCATACAGGATTATTATGTGGTGATCCTTATGCTCTGCTTTTTCGCCAATTTCGGAAGCACAGGATTTAAGTTCGCACTTGCGGGCGTCGTCTTTTTTGCCAGACTGCTCGTGTTCATGTGCTACACCGATATGGCTTCGAATCTTCCGATAGATGATCTGGGAAACAAACTCATACAGGTCACCAATAATTCCGGCGTATTTATTTCCGTTATCATCATAAGCTTTATCTTCAGCCATCGTGAGAATGAGGCCGAAAGCAAGCTGATGAAGTACAATGACAGGCTTGTTAAGGAAGCCAATACCGATCAGCTCACCGGACTTTATAACAGAAGAAGGGGAATGGAGTTTATCGAAGAGATCAAGGAATCATCCTTCCTCGGCTCCGTCTCCATCGTTATGGGAGATATAGATTTCTTCAAAAAGGTAAATGATACATACGGTCACGATGCGGGTGACGAAGTTCTTAAGTCCATAGCGAATACCATGCTGGAGAACTGCGGAAAAGATGCTTTCCTCATAAGATGGGGTGGCGAGGAATTCCTTATGATCTTCGGAGGAAAGAACGGTGACGAGACACTCGGTATTATCGAAAACCTTAGGGTCCACATCATGGAACATCCCATCAAAGTCAAGGATAATGAGATAAGTGTCACCATGACATTCGGACTTGCGGAATATGACTTCAGCGGTGATGTACAGAACACCGTTAAGGAAGCGGACAGTAAACTCTATATGGGCAAGGAAAGAGGCCGCAACAGAGTAGTTTACTGATCCCTTCAATAAATATCTTAAGAGAGAAATAACATGAATCCCAGCAAAAAACCGGTTTCTTCAGAAAACAGAGTATCTTTGTCCGATCATATTATCGGCTTCGGCAAGATATTCTTGTTTGTGTACCTTCTGACTGCCATCGTCGGTCTGTATGTTTATATGAGAATCGACAAGAACGTTCCACTTGTTCTTGACGGATACGATACGATCGCAAACTGGACCGTCACTGACCCCGACGGAAGTGTTCATGAGGAAGGAAGTACTTGTAAAATAGGTGAAGTCAGTAACGACACCTTTTTGATGGATTCCGTTCTTCCGGAAGGTATTTCGGATGATTCATGGCTTTTCTGCTCCATCAGCAGGGAAGTGGAAATATATATAGACGGTGAATTCAGGAAGGATTTTAACGAAAGAAGAGATATTATCATTCCCGGCGGAGTCGTAAAGAGATTTTATTTCCTGGTTCCGCTCGACAGTGCCGATTCCGGCAAGGATATTCATATTGTCATGCACGGAACTTCCAGACAGGGCGTGATCTATAGGGATGTTCATGTCTCTTCGGGACTCGGTCTGATCTCATTTATGATCACAAATTTCAGCCGTTCGCTGATCCTTTCGGAAATCCTTCTTCTGTTTTCGTTTGTCACGGTTATGGCCGGTATAATGATGAGGATCCTTTACAAACAGAGGATAGACATGCTGTACGGTGCCATAGGCGTATTTGTCATTTCCGCATGGACGGTGAGCGATTCGCTTCTCTGGCCGTTCATATACAGGCATTACCATATAGACGGCGTGTTTAATTATTTTATGAGTCTTCTGATGCCTTTCGGACTTGCTTTATATCTGAACGGCCTTCAGCACGGAAGATACAAGAAGATCATGGCCGGCGGAATAATTCTTTCCGTCCTGGATGCCATAGTGTGGCCTGTACTTCATTTTTCGAATATTTTTTCTTTCCCCAACGCACTTATTTACATAAATATCATTCTCGGAGTGCTGACAGTCGTTGTGCTCGGAGTTTTGATCGTCGATATATTCAGAGGGTATGCCGTCGAATATTTATTTACCGCCATAGGCTTTATCGGATTTCTCATTTGCTGCATTGTTGAGCTGATCCTTATCCACTCGGTGGTAATGCTGGAAGATGCCGATCCGATGCTTATCGGACTTGCCATCCTCCTTGCGCTTACCGTTGCGCAGCAGATACATGATCTCAGAAGGAACCGTGAGGAGAGGCAGAGGGTTATGGAGATGTCCGAAGCCAAGACCCGTTTCCTTGCTAGTATGTCACATGAGATCAGGACACCCATCAATGCGATACTCGGAATGAATGAGATGATCATCAGGGAAAACAATGATCCCGTTATCGATGAGTATGCGCGAAGTGCCAAGTCATCGGGTAAGATGCTGCTAATGCTCGTTAACGATGTCCTTGATTTTTCCAAGATCGAAGCGGGCAAGATGGAAATAACGAATGCGGAATTCAAAATGTCTTCGCTTCTCCGTGATATCTATCCCATGCTGAAGGAACGTGCGGATGAAAAGAAGCTTTTCCTGAATGCTTCTGTCCAGGGTGAGGTGCCGAACGGTCAGATATCGGATGAATTCAGAATAAGACAGATATTGATCAACCTGATCAACAATGCCATCAAGTATACCGATACCGGTTTTGTCTTTCTTGAGATTGGCGGAAGATACAATAACGAAGGCGGATTCGATCTTAAGATCAATGTAAAAGACACCGGACGCGGAATACGTGAGGAAGACAGAAAGACGCTTTTCGATGCTTTTGCCCGCGCGGATATGAGTAAGAACAGAAACATCGAAGGAACAGGTCTCGGCTTATCGATCGTGAAGAGTATCGTGGATTCGATGAACGGCAAGATCTATGTGACAAGTACTTACGGCGAAGGATCGACATTTTCCGTCATTATTCCCGTAGGTGTTTATGACAAGAAGCCCCTGAAACAGGATTTTATGAACGATCCGGAAGTTTCTTCAAGGAATTCCGACAAATGCGACTTTACCGCTCCCGATGCGAATATCCTTGCGGTTGATGACAATAACTCGAATCTCAGGATAGTCACATTGTTCCTTAAGCGTACCGGTATAGTTCCCGATACCTGCGACGGCGGACTTAAAGCTATCGAGATGTGCAGAAATAAGAAATACGATCTTATCCTTCTCGATCATATGATGCCCGACCCTGACGGAATGGGAACGCTGGATCTGATAAGGAGCGATTCAAAGTCACTCAACAGGGATACGACGGTGGTGGTACTCACTGCAAATGCCGTGGCGGGAAGCAGGAAGATGTATCTCGACGCAGGATTTGCGGATTATCTGACCAAGCCTGTCGATTCTGCGATACTCGAACAGACCGTCAAGAAATATCTTCCTCCGGAGAAGATAATTCCCGTGGCGAATCAGTCTTCAGACTCTGCGGATGACGATGAGGAAGAATTATACGAAATAGAGAAAAAACTGTCCCGGATAGAAGGCATTGATGTGGAAGTTGCGATGAACTATGCGGGCAATGATGAGGTCATACTCGAGGAAGTAGTGTCCACCATCGCAACGGGATGCGATGAAATGACAGCATCTCTCAGGAAAGCGCTTGCGGATGAAGATTATGATTCGTATCTCCGCGACGCCCATTCGATCAAGGGATTGATGGCGACCATCGGACTTTCATCACTCAGTGAAAGAGCCAAAAAGCATGAATTCGCCGCAAGGGATATGGATACGGAATTCATCAAAAAAGACTGCGAAGGATTCATCGAAGAATACCGCACAGTCTGTGAAAAACTTAAATAATGATAAGCGGCGGGGCATTACGCTCCGCCGTTTTTTCCTGCAATATATCCGGAAGCCCACGCAAAGTAAAGATTATAACCTCCGCATTTTCCGTCGATGTCGAGTATCTCCCCGGCTAAGAAAAGTCCGGGAACCTTCTTTGACTCCATACTTGACGGATCGACTTCATCAAGGCTTACGCCACCGCATGTTACCTGTGCATCCGCAAAATCTCCGGTGCCGGTGACATTGAGCGTTATGTCCTTCAGGTATTCAGACAGCTTCGCGGCTGTCTTTTTTTTGTTATCGGGTATGCGGTCCGGATCGATGCCGGCTGCTCTGAGCAGGCTGTCCGCAAAGGTATCGGGGAACAGACCGATAAGTGCCTCGTAAGGAGTTGTACCCGCGCCGCATATTCTTTCCGATATCTCATCTTTTAAGACTTCTTTGTCCATATCGGGAACAAGTCTTATCCGGAGCTTTACCTCTTCCTTGTTAAGCAGGCCTGCGGATGCGAATCTGCAAATGTTGAAAGCGGGAATTCCGGAGATGCCGCTTTTGGTGATCTGGATCTGGCCCGTATCGGAAGACAGGATCTTACCCGAAACTTCTATCGAAACTGTTGCGGAAAGTCTGGTTCCCGCAGCCTTTTTGAAAGGATGGTCCCCTATAGTAAGATAAGTGAGAGCGGGAACGGGAGTGATCACCTTGTGTCCGAGATTCCTGCAGATATCAAGTCCCCTGCCGTCGGAGCCCGTAGCGGGTGCAGCCTTTCCGCCCGTAGTGATGAGAACGGTGTCCGCATCAAACTCTTTGTCTTCACAGATAACTTTAAATCCGTGTTCCTTTTTTACAATGTCCGTAACTTCCGTGCCGGTGTAAAGCTTTACTCCGCTCTTTGCGACCGCGCGCTTAAGCACGTCGCTTACGGCTCTTGCCTGTTCCGAATAAGGATAGATGTATCCGCCCTTGCTCACGGGTGTGATTCCGAGCGAGCGGAATTTATCGAGCACATCCTCCGGGGAAAAGCATGTCATTACCTTCGACAGGAATTCGTCTCCCTCGGGCCTGAACAGATCTGCATATGTCACTTTGTCGTGGCAGTAATTGCATCTGCCGTTTCCGGTGGCGAGAATCTTTTTTCCTACGGAAGGATTCTTTTCGATAAGAGTTACGTCCGCACCGCTTTCCGCCGCAGTTACCGCCGCAAAGCAGCCCGCGCTTCCGCCTCCGATTATGATCAGTTTTTTGGACATTTCATTTCTCCCGTGATCATGGAAAATTCATATCTGAAATAAGGTCATTAGTTATTACCGTTTCTATGATATACTTTTCTATTGGAATAATAAACTGATAAAAAGGACCGAGATCCGAAATGAAGTCTTTAACAGAATCATTAAAGAACAGAAAAGACAGGCTTTTTACCGTAGCTTATATCGCCGTGCTCGCGGTGTTTTTACTGCTCTGCATAAAGTTCCTTGCTGGACGTCAGTTTCTTCAGGCTGCCGGATGCATCATGTGGGCAGTTATCGCATCTTATCTTTATCTGATTCGTCCCGGTTCGCCTCTTCACTCCATAACCGCTTATTCGGACGATAAAAAGAAAAACAGACGCACCGACATAGCCATGACCGCAGTTATGGCCGTGCTTATGATCGCGACCGCCCTGCCTATGGGCGCGGCACCCGCATATAACGGCGAATATCCCGAACACAGAAACCAGTATGAACTCCTTGCAAGATCGCTTTCACAGGGGCATCTCTATATAGATTATGACGATATAGATCCGAGGCTGGACGAGCTGGAAAATGTTTACGACCCCGGCGAAAGGTCGGCATCCGGCTTTCATTACCATTCGGACCACGCATATTACGGCGGCAGGTACTATATGTATTTCGGAGTTGTTCCCGCGATACTTCTTTTCCTGCCTTATCACCTCCTGACGGGCGGGGACCTGACCACTTACCATGCAACGCAGATCTTTGCGGTGTTTGCGATCCTGGGTCTGTTCCTTCTTTTCAGAAAGCTTGTTAAGAAGTTTTTCCCCTCGATGAACGTTGTTCTGTTTATCTCGCTTGCTGCGGCATTTTCGTTCATAAGCGTTTATTTCAGCATAGGAACGCCCGCACTTTACTGCACGGCCACATCATCGGCGGTCTGCATGATGGTATGGAGCATGTATTTTTTCATTAGCGGGATTTTCCTTACCGATGCGGATGAAAGGAAAAAGCAGGTCATATATGCCGTATCCGGTTCTCTGTTCGGAGCGCTCGCATTCGGCTGCAGGCCCACGGCGGCACTTGGAAATATAGTACTGATACCGCTCTGCATCGCATTTATCAAAAAGAGACTCGGAAGTGGTGATGAAAAGAAGACCGGAAAGATGATCGCGGATATCTGCATCATAGCGGTTCCGTATGTTGTCGTCGGTGTCCTTCTTATGCTTTATAACTATGCGAGATTCGATAATCCCTTTGAGTTTGGACAGGCGTTCCAGCTTACCGGCGCGGATCAGAGCAACTACGGAAGCTTCTTTGAAACCTTCAGCACCGTAAGGACGTTCAACGGCATTTTCACCAACTTCATAAAGTTTACCCCGATAAGGGGAGAATTCCCTTACGCGTACTATAACAGTGCTTTTGTGAATTTCCCTATCCTTTTAAGTGTATTCGGGATCTTTTTGAAGAATATAAGGAAGCGTGCCGGAGAAGCGGGAATGAAGGGCTTTTTGGGAACGATGCTCATTGTTCCGCTCATCATTACCGTGGTGCAGATCGCATGGGCTCCGGGAGACGGAAGTTCGGAAAGATACAGAATGGACATCTATTATGTGATGGTCATCCTTGCGTTCATCGTTCTGGGATATGCGATGGAAACCATCGCGGAAGCAGACAGGAATAAGATTTCCGCATTCCTTTGCCTGCTGTGCCTGGCTGCGGTGTTCATGGGTATGATGTTCCTTCTTTATCCTGATGATTACAATTACACCCACTGGGTTCCGGAAGGACTTGAGAACTGGAGAAAATTCATTATGCTTCACTGAAAAAATAAGGCATCGGAGTTAATCCGATGCCTTTCCTGTTGTGATCTTTTTGATCCATTTTCCGCTCCTGAGTCTCAGGAACGCCCAGAACGTCTTTACTATCTGGTCCGATTTCAGACATATGTATATCCAGAATGCGGGGAGCTTAAGCCAGAATCCCGCGATCATTCCCAGAGGTATCGCAAGTGCCCATAAGAAAATATTGTCCGTGAGCATCAGCATCTTGGTATCGCCGCCTCCGCGAAGTACACCCTTTGTCATGATGCTGTTTGTTCCCTGGAATACGATTATAAGGCTGATGGCGTTCATCAGTTCCTTTGCGGTGCGTGCGGTCTCGGGTGTGACTTCTTTATAGAAACCGATTATCGCTTCGCTGAAAATGACTATGAATGCGGCGGAGATCAGACCGAGTACGATGCCGAGCTTAAAGAATCGGTAGCCCTGCTTCATCGTCTTTTCGCGGCTGCCCTCGCCGAGGGTTATTCCGGTCACGATGGCACCTGCCTGGCTCACGCCCTGGATGACTACGGTGCTAAGCTGCTGGGTTACGCTGGTAATGGCATTTGCGGGAGCGATAGTTCCCTCGAGATGACCGATTACCATTGCAACAGCGTTGGTTCCGAATGCCAGGATTCCGTCACTGATGAGAACGGGAATGCAGATCCTGATGTATTCGCCGATGAGGGAGCCCGTCTTCATGAACAGATCCTTTATCCTGAATCCAATCTTTTTGTCGTAAAGGACCAGATATCCGAAGATGAAGATGAACTCGAAGATTCTCGCACAGAGGGTTCCGAGCGCCGCACCTGCGACTTCCATTTTTGGGAAACCGAACTTACCGAAGATCAGGCAGTAGTTCATGCATAAGTTTACGGCAAATGCTCCTATCGAGATGATGAGCGGGTAGAGAACCTGTCCGATGCTCCTTAAGACTATCGTTATTACGAGTGAAAGACCTACGAAGAAATAGGTTACTATCGAGTAGTTGAAATAACGGACGCCTAGCGAGATTATGTGGGACTTATCCGAATATGTACTCATTATCATATCCGGTATCAGCCATGTGAGGATTGCAAAAATGCTTGCCAATGTGATGTTGAGCCTGAGCATGAGGCTTATGGTCTGCTTGAGCGCCCTGCCGGCATTCCTTGACTGTTCGTCCTGCACACCGGAGTTTTTCATTCCCCAGTATCTGGATACGAGTACCGAGGCCCCCATTCCGAGTCCCATACAGAGTATCTGGAATACGCTGATGAAGGAATTGGCCAATGATGTGGCTGTGAGCGCATCGTCTCCGAGGGTTCCGACCATCATCGTATCGAGCATGTTTACACCGATGGTTATGAAGCTCTGGAATGCAATGGGAAGCGCCAGTGTGAATACTTTTTTGTAAAAATCGATCGATTCTTCTCTGTTGTTCATTACGGCTTTTGTTTTCCTTTTAAAATCATGCTTTTTGATAATACCACAAACTCGCATTTTTGATGCAAAACTGCTTAAAAAATGTTATACTGTATGAACCTAATCAATAAATTCAGGAGGGGTATTTATGGACGGGCTTAATCTTGATTGGATCACATATTACAAGGAGATGGGTGTTTCTCTTCTGAGATACAAGAATGACAGAAGAGAGCTTGTCGACAGACTTAAGAAGACCTACGCCAGGGCTAATATCGCTATGCCCATACTTGAGCTGTACAACGAGCTTTTCGATCTCGATCCTTTCACTGTTTTCGGTCTTTTCAACAGACTCGGCATGCCTGTTGAGACAAGAATGAAGATAATGAGCGGCCTTGCCGTCAACATAGGTGTCGGAGCCGAGATCCCTTCCCACTTCGATTCCATTCCCGTTCTTAACGATCTCGATACAACATTCTACAGATTCAATGACCAGAGAGACATGAACGATATCGACCGTCTCTGGACATTCTTCGAAAGAGCCGAGAATTACGCTCAGTCACCCACCCCTCAGAACAGACAGGCACTGGGTGAGTATTTCGATATCTGTCTCAAGGTAAAGGGCAACGGTAACATCAAGATCACCAAGGGTCTCTACTGGATGGCACCCGAGGTGTTCATGCCCATCGATTACTCGATCATCTGGTATCTGCTCAAGTCCGGCATCATCCCCGCAGAGGAAGCCGCACAGTTCCCCGAGATCGTGGATGACATCCCTTCGACCAGCTATTTCGATATCCTCGACAGAGTCTATGCACTCATCAACGAGGGCAGGGTTCCCTTCAGGAATATCCCCGAGCTCGTATATCAGGCATGGAAGGCTTCCGAGGGACAGAACAGACTCTCGAGAGTGGGCGATAAGTATTCAAAGGGAACCGGTCTTCCCGATGACGACGTCAACACCATCCGCTACTGGATGTTCGCTCCCGGACAGTTCTCCGAGAGATGGGATATGTTCTACAAGAAAGGAATCATGGCTATCAGATGGGGCGCTACCGGTGACCTCAGGGCATTCGATTCCCAGGAAGAGGTAAGACAGGCCATGATGGCCAAGATCGATCCGACCAAACCCTTCAAGTTCTCATCATATTCCGCATGGCAGTTCGTCAACGGCATCAAACCCGGAGACGTCATCTTCGTCAGAAAGGGAGATAATGAGATCCTCGGACGTGGCGTTGTTACCTCGGATTATATCTTCGATGATTCACCCGATGATGATTACAAGCACTTCAGACTTGTAAACTGGGGACAGAACGGAAGCTGGGAGATTCCCCTCCAGTCTGCCGTCAAGGTTCTCGCAGACATCACTCCTTATACCGATTACGTTGATAAGCTCAACTCTCTCTTCGGCTTCGAAAAGGAAGGCAACGAAGACGGAGCGATGCTCAACTATCCCGCTTACACCAAGGAAGATTTCCTGAAGGATGTATATATGCAGCCCGAAGGTTATGACCGTCTTGTCAGACTTGTGAAGAACAAGATGAACATCATAATCGAAGGTGCTCCCGGTGTAGGTAAAACCTTCACTGCAAAGAGACTTGCATATTCAATGCTCGGTGAGAAGGATCCCGACAGAGTCGAGATGATCCAGTTCCACCAGAGCTACAACTACGAAGACTTCATAGAGGGCTTCAGACCTTCCGAGAAAGGAATGGGCTTCGACATCAAGCGCGGCGCATTCTACAAGTTCTGCCGCAAGGCACAGGAAGATCCCGATAACAAGTACTTCTTCATCATCGACGAGATCAACCGTGGTAACGTATCCCGTATCTTCGGTGAGCTCTTCATGCTGATAGAGCCCGATAAGAGAGGAAACGAACTCCAGCTCCTGTATTCGGGTGAGAAGTTCAACGTTCCCAGGAACATTTACATTGTCGGTCTTATGAACACCGCCGACAGAAGTATCGCGATGATCGACTACGCTCTGAGAAGAAGATTTGTATTCTTCGACATGAAGCCCGGATTCGAGTCCGACGGATTCATCCAGTACATGAGATCCTTCGGTGCTCCCAAGTTCGAATCGCTCATCAACTGCGTCAAGGAGCTCAACCAGGCGATCACCGACGATCCCGCTCTCGGAGCAGGCTTCTGCGTAGGACACTCTTATTTCTCCAACCTCAAGAGTGCGGATGATGAGATTCTCAGCAATATCGTTGAGTATGAGATGGTACCCCTCCTTCAGGAGTACTGGTTCGATTCACCCGATATGGTGGCTAAGTGGACTGAGAATTTGAGGAATTCGATAGCATGACACTTGATGATTGCGCAAAAATACTGGCCGACGGACTGACTCTTCAGGTCAAGCGCGGGCTGGTCAAAGATTATGTGCAGGGAACTGCCGTAGAGAGTGCCATCAGGGGAAGGATGGATGTTTCGACATCCTTGCGTGACCGTACTCTCTACAAGCAGAGGATGGTCTGTATCTA
>JAEEGL012011434.1_pt1 | contig 12317 bp, 11 predicted proteins | sample 9134231 | NCBI WGS metagenome assembly JAEEGL01 (sample SAMN16246548, study PRJNA631951) | gut metagenome | biome: gut microbiome; feature: rumen; material: fiber-attached | host: Bos | place: Iran: Karaj | collected 2018-10 | reverse complement strand
CTTACACAGGTAAAACTTATCATCCTCTATATGCTTGCGAGGGTTGATTTCCTCATGACCGCTTCCCAGATATCTGATTTCGTACTGGGCAAAGATTATGCGGATTTCTACGTTCTTACACAGGCACAGGGAGAGCTGATCGATAACGGACTTATATCCCAGGCTCCCCACTCCCACAATGCGACGGAACTTTCCATTACAACCGAAGGAAGAGATACCATCAAATTCTTCGGATCCCGTCTTCCCGATTTCATCAAAAATGACATCGAGAATTATTTTGCCGACAAGGCTTTCGAACTCAGGAATGAACTTGCGGTAAAGGGAGACTATGTTCAGAACAGCGCAACCGGCGAGTACGAGACCAGACTCATCATCAAGGACCGAGATGTTACGACTCTTGATATGACTCTTTCCGTTCCCACCGAAGAGATTGCAGAGCATATAGTTGATGTATGGAAAGAAAAAGCTACAGGCGTTTTCCAATACATAACCAACGAATTGTTTTAAATTGTTTTCTTTTGCAAAGGATATTACATGAGAATCGGAACAGGATACGACGTTCATAAATTCTGTGAAGACAGACCGCTGATCATCGGAGGTGTGACCATTCCCTACGAAAAAGGACTGCTTGGTCACTCCGATGCGGACGTTCTTACTCACGCGATAATGGATGCTCTTTTGGGCGCTGCGGCAATGGGAGATATCGGAAAACTTTTCCCCGATACGGATCCCGCTTTTAAGGGCGCCGATTCCATTAAGCTTCTTGAGGAAGTGGGTAAGAGGCTGATGCAGGAAGGCTATGTAATCGAAAACATAGATTCCACCATCATCGCACAGGCTCCCAAGATGAGACCTCACATCGATGATATGAGGAAGAATATTGCGGATGCTCTGGGACTTGATATTAATCAGGTCAATGTAAAAGCAACAACGGAAGAGGGACTTGGCTTTACCGGAGCCATGGAAGGAATCTCTTCGCAGGCAGTATGCATTATCAACAGCGTATATGACCAGGGTGGTATGAACTTTGGCTGCGGAGGTTGCGCACGATGTCCGGGCATGAGCAGATGAAACATATCGGACACCTATCTTAATGAAAAGAGGAAAAATCAATGCAACTGTATAACACAAGCAGCAGACAGATAGAGGAATTCAAACCCCGTGTGGAAGGCAAGGTATCGATGTATACCTGCGGCCCCACCGTTTATCATTTTGCACACATCGGAAATCTTCGTACTTACATCTGCGAGGATATGCTGGTAAAGACTCTTATCTATGCGGGATATGATGTTAAGCGTGTTATGAATATAACTGACGTAGGACATCTTACCAGCGATGCCGATACCGGCGAAGATAAGATGCTCAAGGGTGCTAAGCGTGAGCATAAGACCGTACTTGAGATCGCAGATTATTATACCAAGGTATTTTTTGATGATTTCTCCAAACTGAATATCCGTATGCCGGATGTTATCGAGCCTGCAACTCATTGCATCCCCGAATTCATCCACATGATAGAAGTACTGCTTGAGAAAGGCTATGCATATCAGGCAGGCGAGAATATTTATTTTGATACTTCCAAGCTTGAGAAGTATTACACTTTGTCCAATCATAACGAAGAAGATCTTCGCGTAGGCGTTCGTGACGATGTTGATGAGGACAGCAACAAGAGAAACAAAACAGACTTCGTTCTCTGGTTTACCAAATCAAAATTTGACGATCAGGAACTTAAGTGGGAGAGCCCCTGGGGACGCGGATATCCCGGCTGGCACATCGAGTGCTCATGCATCGGTATCAAGCACCTGGGCGAATACATGGACATCCACTGCGGTGGCGTAGATAATATCTTCCCGCACCACACCAATGAGATCGCACAGAGTGAAGCTTTCCTCGGACATCCCTGGTGCAAGTACTGGTTCCATGTACATCACCTTGTTGAAAAAGATAAGGGTAAGATGAGTAAATCAAGCGGTGAGTTCCTTACCGTTTCACTGCTTCAGCAGAAAGGTTACGATCCTCTTGCTTATCGTTTCTTCTGCCTGCAGTCACATTATCGTAAGCCTCTTGAGTTCTCATACGAAGTTCTCGATCAGATGAGTGCCGCATACCAGAAGCTTTTAAAGCGTGTATCCGAGCTAAAAGAAGACGGTGCGGTAGATGAAGCTGTATTTGCGGATTTCCGTAAGAAGTTCACCGATGCACTTACCGATGATATCAATACATCAATGGCGATCACCGTTCTTTACGATGTTCTGAAGGCAGATACCAACGACGCTACCAAGCGTGCTCTTGTAGCAAGCTTCGATGAAGTTCTTTCTCTCGATCTTCTCAAGGGAGAAGAAAAACTTGCTCAGGACAATTCCGTAGATGCTGAACTGGAAAGCTGGATCTTGGAGCGCATCGAAGCAAGAAAGGCAGCAAAGAAGGCTAAGGACTTTGCTCAGGCAGATGCCATCCGTGAAGAACTCCTTGCCAAGGGCATTGTTCTCGAAGATACCAGAGAGGGTACCAAGTGGAAGAAAAATTAACACTTTCTCCGCTGTCATTTGCTTTTGTAGGGGATGCATACATGAGTCTGGTCATCAGACGTATGCTCCTCGAAAAAGGTGACATGCCTGTGAATAAATTTCATAAGGCGTCGGTTAAGTATGTAAGTGCCGATGCACAGGCCGCAGTTCACGATGCTCTTTTGGAAGAAGGCTTTTTGTCGGAAGAAGAGCAGGAAGTTATGCACCGCGGCAAGAACCATGCACATCCCACCGGAAGAGGTGCAAATTATGCATCTTATAAAAGAGCCACAGGCCTTGAATCACTTCTCGGCTGGCTTTATATGACCGGTAAAACCGAACGTGCAGATGAGATAATAAGATTCGGAGTCGAATATGTCGAAGGATCAAAATAAAAAAGAAGATCTTGATTCGTTCAAGAGAAACAAAAATGAAAATGCAATAGAGGGAAGAAATCCCGTTCTCGAAGCATTCAGAGCAGGAAAGCCCGTAGACAGGCTTTATGTACTGGACGGATGCAGAGACGGTGCGGTTCTTTCCATCAAGAGGGAAGCTGTTAAAGCAGGTACCGTAATTAAGTATGTGGATAAAGAACGCCTCGATCACATGTCAGAAACAGGACATCATCAGGGTGTTATCGCCATAACTGCGGCTTACGAATACAGCACCGTAGAGGATATTTTCGCAAGGGCTGAGGAGAAGGGAGAAGATCCTTTCATCATCATCCTGGACGGAATCGAAGATCCTTATAATCTTGGTGCCATGATCAGAACTGCGGATCAGGCAGGTGCACACGGAATCATTATCCCTAAAGACCGTGCCGTAGGCCTTACCGCATCTGTTGCAAGAGCAAGTGCAGGTGCCATTAATTTCCTTCCCGTTGCCAAGGTTACCAATATAGGCAGAACCATAGAAGAACTCAAAGAGAAAGGCCTGTGGTTTGTCTGTGCGGCCATGGACGGAACTCTTATGTATGATCTTAATCTGACAGGTCCCATCGGACTTGTAATAGGTAATGAAGGAAGCGGAGTATCCAGACTCGTAAGAGAGAAGTGCGATATGATCGCTTCAATTCCCATGAAAGGTGAGATAGATTCCCTCAATGCATCCGTTGCATGCGGAATCTTGAGTTATGAGATTGTTCGAAGACGCTTGAAAGGCTGATCTTGAATAAGAATACGGATAAAAAAATAAAGACAGGTTCCCATGATTACAGGAATATGTCGGATGAAGATCTGATCGAAAGGATGCATAAGGAGACTTCCGAGTATCCTGCCATTATGAATCATCTGATATCCAGACATTCGGGGCTTGTCAGGTACATTGTCAGGACCATAGGAATACTATCGTCGGATACGGACGATCTTATCCAGGAAGGCATGATAGGACTTTTTGATGCTATATCAAAGTACGATCCTTCAAGGGGAGCTTCCTTTAAAACCTATGCTTCTCTTGAAATTACCGGCAATGTATATAATGCGGTGGCATCCGGAAACAGTCGTAAAAACCTGATGCTGAGGGATTATGTAAGGATCGATACCGCAAGCTACGATCCGGAGAGTGAAGGCTTTTCTTACAATCCCCCTTCGGACGAGATGACTCCCGAGGAAAATGCGATCTTTGAAGAATTAAAAGATCATTTGATGGATACCATCAATACCAAATTATCCGATAATGAAAGACATGCTCTTACCTTGAGAATGAGCGGCGTTCCCGTCAAAGAGATCGCTTCTCTCATGAACATATCGGAAAAATCTGCGGAGAATTCACTTCTCCGTGCCAGAAATAAACTCAGAGAATACTTTTAATTCCGGGAAAAGTTTATGCTGATTAACGTAATTATATGGGTATATATTTTTATAACTACATATGCCTTGGGCGGATTATTTATATATGCGCTTGAAAGAAATAAACCGAATGTAATCGGTGATATGTACCGTTTTGAAGACATCAGCATTATCGGAATGGTTATAGCAACGGTCTATGCACAGTTTTTTAGCCTTTTCATGGGTGTTGGCTTGGTTGCAAATATTATTCTTATCTTAGTATCTGCATTTTTTTATCTATATGTTTTACCACAAAATCCTAAAGACTTTTTTCAGAGTTTTTCTTTGATAAAAAAAATACCGGGTTTTCTGTTTTTGGTTTTGATCATACTGGTAATGTCATTTTGCTCTTCAAGAGGGTATTTTCATATTGATTCTGATTTGTATCATGGCCAAGCTATTCACTGGATAGAAGATTATGGCGTGGTCAAAGGCCTTGGTCTACTTCACGGAAGACTTGCATATAACAGTTCTTCGTTCGCTCTTCAGGCTCTTTACAGCTTTTCTTTTATGGGCGGACGTTCATATCATGCGTGCGCAGGATACTATGCTTTAATGGTATTTCTTTCTTGTGCCAAAATTGTTCATGTTTTCAAAGACAGAAGATTTCTACTTTCGGATTTTACTATCATTGCCTCAATATATTACATTAACAATATATATGATGAGATTTCATCTCCGGCATCTGATTATTTCACTATGCTCACCATAGCGTATATAGCAATCAAACTGACTGAAGGTATTGAAAAAAAAGCAGATAATGATTGGTTTTCCATATGCTCTTTGTTGGCTTTTTTTTCACTAACACTAAAACTGTCGGCAGCACCTTTGGTTATTATTACGTTGATTCCATTTATATTTTTAATTAAAGGGAAGTATTATAAGAAGTTGGTTTTTTATATGATCTCTGCTGTTTTAATCGTTCTTCCGTTTTTTATCAGGAATTATATTATTTCCGGGTGGCTATTATATCCTTCCGTGTCGATTGATTTGTTTAATCCCTATTGGAAAATCAGCAGAGAAAGCGCCATGATTGATAAGGCGTATATAATTGCATTTGGAAGGGGATTTTCTGATATGGGATCTTCGGAGATTTCATTTGTTGAATGGTTCCCTCACTGGTTTTCTTTGTTGGGAAAAACCGAGATGGTCCTTTTCATTGGTGGGATTGTCGGAAGCTTGCTTTGGACTGCAGATTTACTCGTGGATGTACTAAAAAAGGCTACGAGAAATTACGAAGTTGACTATTATATTTTTTCATATGTGATATCTTTTTCATTTTGGCTATTGTCATCGCCTCTTGTGAGATATGGGCAGGGTTATCTTCTTATAACTCCGTTGTTGACCTTTGGAAGGCTTTATTGCTTGTCTGAACATAAAATTGGAATGACTTTTTATAAGAAAACAGGTATTGCTGTGACGGCGTTAATTTCACTGTTTTTCTTATATAAATCTGTTGCATTGATCGGATATATTAAGACTTACAGTTATCAGCCTTATTATATTCAACCTCAGGATTATGGTGTCTATGAGACATATACTGTTAACGTGGGCGGGGAGTGCGAAATCTATGTGCCGCTATATGGAGCGTTGACGGGATATTACGATTTTCCTTCTGCACCTGAAAATGTGAATTTACCTGAATTGGCAGATCCGGAAGCTAAAGATTTTTCCGGAGGTTTTAAGTAAGATTATATTAATCTGTTTAATTGAAGTGTTGCCGAGAACTGGGGACATATATGCTTTTTAACTCATATATTTTTATACTGTTTTTCTTTCCGATTGCTTTGATCGGCTATTACGGGCTTAATCACTTTAAACATCATGAGATTGCTCGCGTTTGGCTGATTGTACTTTCTTTATGCTTTTATGCATATTTCAAGCCTTCATATCTTTTTATTATTCTGGGTAGTATATGTATAAATTTCTTTCTCGCAGGAGCAATTAGAAACTATACCCATATCAGTAAGAAATTATTAACCATCGGAATAATAGGCAATATTTTTATTCTGTTTTGTTTCAAGTATATTAATTTTACAATTGATACTATTAATTCTATTTCGGGAACTTCACTCAAAACGTTAAATATACTTATGCCGCTTGGGATAAGTTTCTATACATTTCAGCAAATATCTTTTCTGGCGGATACGTACAGAGGAGATATTAAGAAATGTTCCTTTTGCGAATATAGTTTGTTTGTGAGTTTTTTCCCAAAACTGAGTTCCGGCCCTATAGCCTCGTATTCTGAAATGGGCCCGCAGTTTTCGGATTGTTCTCGCAGTAAATTTGATTATGGGTATTTTTCCAAGGGATTATTCCGATTTTCAGTCGGACTTTTCAAGAAGGTGTTATTGGCAGATACCATATCAAAGACTGTGAGTTATGGTTATTCGAATATTTCCACATTAAACTTATCTGAGGCATGGATTGTTGCTATTCTTTATAGCATGCAGCTGTATTTTGATTTCAGCGGATACTGTGATATGGCTATAGGCGTAGCTAATTGTTTCCACTTAGATCTTCCTGAGAACTTTAAAAATCCCTATTTCGCAGATTCGATTTCCGAATTTTGGAAAAGATGGCACATTACTTTGACAAATTTTTTGACAAAGTATGTATATATACCGTTAGGCGGAAATAGGAAGGGTAAGAGCAGAACTTTGCTGAATATACTGATTGTGTATCTTATTAGTGGAATTTGGCATGGCGCTGATTGGAGCTTTGTTTTCTGGGGAGTGTTACACGGTATAGCATGTTGTTTTCACAGAATTTGCGGAAATATATGGGGTAAGATTCCTGAATTCCTGAGAATAATAGGCACTTTTATATATGTCACTATAGCTTGGGTATTCTTCCGTGCTGATAGTATGGGTGATGCTTTATCTTTTATAAGAGTGATGTTTTGGGGAAAGGCCGGAGGGGTATCTGGCGAATTCCTGAAATCCTTTGACGTACTGGAACTTGTTTATATAGAAGATCATGTCGGGGTATTGAACCGACTTGTGTCCGGTTGTCCGACCATAAATATGATAATTATACTAATGATTTCTACTTTGGCTCTTGTAATGGAAGGAACATTTGCAAAAAAAGCATTCAAACCTACATTTTTTACAGGTGTGGCTTGTTTTGTATTTTTACTATGGAGTGTATTGTCTTTATCAGGAGTATCCGTATTTTTGTATTTTAATTTCTGATTATTTCGGATGGATATTTACATGAATTATAAAAGGTGGACAATTGCAGTAATTTTGGCTTTTTACATGGCTCTTCTGATGGTGGGCTTGTTTAATTATGCGGTCGATCCATTTATTCATTATGGGAACGGAATAGGCAAGTATGAGTATCCCCTAAAGGATGAACGATACATAAATGATGGTATACAGAGAAATTTTGACTATGAACTTATGATAACAGGTACCAGTATGAGCTGGAATTTTGCTCCTTCCCTTGCAGAAGAACTCTGGGATAAACAGGCTATCAAAACAGCTTATTCCGGCGCATATGATCATGAACTGTCTGAAAGCATAAGACAGGCGATTTCACATAATCCTGATTTGGATACGGTAATATGCAGTTTGGATCCCAATACATTGATATTGGATCCATATAAAGAAGCATATACAGGTAATCCCACATATCTGTATGATGATAATCTGTTTAATGATGTTAATTATCTTTTTAACAAAGAAGTGATTATCAAAAGTATTGCAGTAATTAATTATACCAGAGCGGGTAATACGACCGTTTCTTTTGATGATTACGGAAGATTTGATACATATATGCCAAGTGGAAGAGAAGCTGTGCTGGCATCCTATGAGAGGCTTCCTATGTCCGATTCTGAGATTGCTTTTGGAGATGCTGAAAAACATACGCTAATTGATAATTTGACAGTTAATTTTGTTCGTCTTGCAAAAGATAATCCCGATATTGATTTCATATTTTATATACCTCCTTATAGCTACTGCTATTGGGATGGAGCGGTGCGTTCTGGACAATTACAATATATTCTTGATGCAGAGGAGTGCGCTGTAAATATCCTGTTAGATTGTGAAAATATAAGTGTCTATGCATATGATGATGATTTATCAATTACCACCAATCTGGATAACTACACCGATACGCTTCATTATACTTCCTGTGTATGTGACAGCATTCTGGAGAGAATTTATGCGGGTGATGGCAGACTGACCAAAGACAATTATGAAGAGTATTTTGATCGCATTTATGATATATACAGTGAATACGAATATGATCTTTAGAACTTAAAAGGCACCCGCAAGGGTGCCTTTTCTTTAAGTTATAGAGGCTATTTCATCTTGGGAAGAGGAGTATCGATCAGGTGAAGACCGAAATCCTTAACCATCTTCATTGCCTTTTCTTCGGCTTCGGGAACGTCGATCATTCTTACGTGATGAGCATCAAGTGCCATGACAACATCGTTTCCGACTTCACCGACTAATTTCCAGAATGTGGGATTGGGATAGAATCTTCCTTCGCCGATTCCGAGAAGATTTATTTCGAGAGGAATCTTGTGATCGTATGTATATGCACAGATTCTTTCCATTTCTTTCAGATATGTCTTTTCATCACCGACAAAATTCATCAGATCGGGATGAGCAAGATAAATGAATTTCTCTGTTGAAAGACCTTCTATTACCTGATCTACGTATCTCTTGAGTCTGGATACGTCTTCGGTAGGTTCTCCTGGCCATACGCCGTCATATTCGTTGTTTAAGCTGTGCTGCCCAAGAATCATATATTCAAGGGGATAGTCACTCATGAATTTTAGATAGCTGTCAAATAAAGCGGGATAGTACTCAACTTCGAGACCGAGATAGATGTTGATCTTATCTGCGTATTCTTTTCTCAGACCGAGGATGGTATCGGTGTAATCCTGCATCTCCTCAAGCTTCATCCTGATACCTGATTTGTAGGTCTCGGGAAATGTCATGGGAGTGTGGTCGGAAAATCCGAAATCGGTCATGCCGATCCTTATGGCTTCCTCCACAAATTCTCTTTCCGTACCGGATGCATGACCGCATCTGGTGGTATGGGCATGTAAATTGATCTTCATTTTATTATTCCTTACTGCTTAATGCAAAAAAAACACACTAGACGTACTCTAGCAGTGATCGGCATAAAATTCAAGGGTTCCCGTTATCCGGTGATTCCTGTGATTTGTAAGGAAGCGCAAGCAGTGATATTATTGAAGTGATCTGTAAATGTGATCGTTTCAGGAGATATCCTATGAAGAAAACATTCGTAAAAATAATACTAACTGCAGCTGCGGTTTTATTCCTTTGTCTGGTTCCGAAAACCGCTGCCAGAGCAGCTGTTAAGACCATGCCTGACGGAGGGCTTTTCGATCCTTCTTTTTATGCCGCAACATACAAGGATGTGTATCAGGCATTCGGCATGAATGAAGCTCTTTTGTACCAGCACTATCTGCTCTGTGGTATCAAGGAAAAAAGACTTCCTTATGCGGGATATATATATCCGACTCCCGATGAACTGGCTGCTTCGGGAACCATAATCACAATGCCTGACGGAGCGCTTTTTGATCCTGTTTATTACGCAGCCAAGAATCCCGATGTTGTTAATTCATTCGGACTGCTTCCCGAAAGCCTGTATGCGCACTACCTATATTGCGGTGCTGCCGAAGGAAGACTTCCCTATGAGGGATACAAGGCATCTGAGCTCAAACTCAGCTTTTCTACCACAGGTGCATCTGCGAATGTAGTAACCGAAGCCGATGTAATCTCAGCCGTAAGACAGGCTGCTATGTACAGGGTTACGAATCTTACTATCACCAGTGTATGGCAGGGGAGATTATCATCCGAAAACATCACTGCTCTTATTAATGCACAGGCTCCTTTCCTTAAGACAGCATACGGAGCAAAGATCACCGTATCGAATCCCAAGATGTACGGCCTTGCTACCAATCCGACTATTGAGATCGGTGTAACGTTAAAATTCTAAATGCATATTTAGTTAAGCCGGTGGGAAACATCCCCACCGGCTTTTATTTTGCTGTTGACGCATAGAATATTACGTGTTATAAATCTCTTGTAATCAATTCTTTGTTCTAAACATTCATTTGTTTCTGAAATTCGTATTCCGAAACATACCAACAAACATTTGAGAACAATTTAGAGAGCAACTTTATATTTTTCTTTTTTGAAAGGAATCTGTTTTTATATGAGAGAAAAACTCCAGAGCTTTACCCTTACACAGCTTAAGGAAATCGCCAAGTCCGCAGGACTTAAAGGTATTGCAAGCCTTAAGAAAGAGGAACTGATCGACCGTCTTGTTGAGCTTGATGAGAAGATGCAGGCACAGAAGGCGGAAGAGGCCAAGAAAGCAGAGAGTAAAAAGGCACCGGAGGAGAAGAAGGCTGAGCATAAGAAAGCCGCTTCTTCCGAAGATTCAGGTGATAAGAAATCCGGCGAAAAGAAATCCTCCGGAGATAAGAAAGCTTCCTCAGGAAAGCCTTCTCATAAAAAGGATGCCCGGAAAGGTGATGCTCCCAAGAAGGATGCGCCTGCGGAGACCAAGGCTCCCGAGAACCGACAGCCTGCCAAGGCTGAGGGTGGACAGACTCAGGAGGGAAAGCCTGCTTCCGAAAACAAGCCCGCTCAGGAAGCTAAGCCTGCCACGGAACCTGCCAAGAAGGAAAATGTCTATAATCCTCAGGAAGGCGATGAGCCTGCTAACGGAATCCTTGAGGTTATGCCCGAAGGATACGGATTCATCAGATGTGACAATTACCTTCCCGGTGAAAACGATGTATACGTATCTCCCGCGCAGATCAGAAAATTCGGTCTCAGAACCGGTGATGTACTTGACGGTGTAAAGAAGGCAAAGTCCCCCACCGAGAAGTTCTCACCCCTTATCTTCTTAAATGAAGTAAACGGATATCCTCTTTCCGAGGCAATGAAGAGAGTCGCATTCGAAAACATGACTCCCATCTTCCCCAACAGCAGGATACGTATGGAGACCGATGACGAGAAGAATATCGCCATGCGTGTAATGGACCTTGTAAGCCCTGTCGGTAAGGGCCAGAGAGGAATGATCGTATCACCTCCCAAAGCAGGTAAGACGACCCTTCTTAAGTCCGTTGCACAGTCAATTCTGTATCACAATCCCGACATGCACATCATCATCCTTCTGATCGATGAGCGTCCTGAGGAAGTCACCGATATGAAGGAAGCTATCAAGGGAAAGCATGTTGAGGTTATATATTCAACATTCGACGAGATGCCCGAGCATCATGCCAGAGTATCAGAAATGGTTATCGAGCGTGCAAGAAGACTTGTAGAGCACGGAGAGGACGTAGTTATCCTTCTTGATTCCATCACAAGACTTGCAAGAGCTTATAACCAGGTAATCCCTCCCAGCGGACGTACCCTTTCCGGTGGTCTCGATCCTGCTGCTCTTCACATGCCCAAGAGATTCTTCGGTGCGGCACGTAACATGAGAGAGGGCGGATCACTTACCATCCTTGCAACCGCACTTGTAGAGACCGGATCCAAGATGGATGACGTTGTCTACGAGGAATTTAAAGGTACGGGTAACATGGAAATGATCCTTGACCGAAAACTTTCGGAAAAGAGAATATTCCCTGCCGTAGACCTTGCAAAGTCCGGAACCAGAAGAGAAGATCTCCTTCTTACCCGCGAAGAACTCCGTGCAATGGAGATTGCACGTCGTGCGCTTAACGGACTCAAGTCCGATGATGCGGCTGACAGACTCCTTGAAGAGTTTAAGAATACCCGCTCCAATGCAGAGCTTGTACGCAACATTAACGTGAGAAACCACGTTTAAATACATACTTGCATTATTGCATAAGTAGTGATATATTAGAAAAGCTGTTTGTGGCTGCATAAGCAGTGTGGATGAGAACAGACAAAATTATACTTTATATATAGAGAGGTGAGATCATGAAGGAAGGAATACATCCCCAGTATTATCAGGCAACCGTTACCTG